>Ga0208231_1000246_pt1 | contig 15609 bp, 14 predicted proteins | sample LakMenEpi15Jun12_FD_150702 | JGI IMG/M metagenome (GOLD analysis project Ga0208231, IMG submission 150702) | Freshwater microbial communities from Lake Mendota, WI - 15JUN2012 deep hole epilimnion (SPAdes) | ecosystem: Environmental > Aquatic > Freshwater > Lentic | place: Lake Mendota, Madison...
GGAACTGCACTTTTCTTAGTTGGTGCAACTGGTTTCTTTGCTGGCGCAGCGGCTTTTGTTGGTCCAGGAATTAATCCTAATGTTGCACCAGAAGCAGCACCTTGAAGAGCATTCAATGCTTTCTTGCCTGTTGTTGCATTTGGATCAACATCCCAACCTTTCTTAGCATCATATGCTGCAAGACCAGCTGTTACTGGTAGGGCAAGTTTTCCTGCAACTCTACCAACTGTTTTAAGCGCAGCACCAGCCTTTGATTTAGTTGCAACTTGTGCAGTTATTGCAGCTGCTTTTTCTGCTGCAGAAATTTTCGCAGCCTTTGGACCAGATGCAGCTTTCTTACCAGCAACAACTAGTGCTTTACCTGCTTTACCAGCAGCAACACCAACACGTGCTAGTGGACCAACAAATTCATTGAGTGCTTCAAATTCTTCTTCACTGAGTGAGCTGATAAATGCATCTAATTGTTCTTCATTGAGTGCTGATAGTTCATTTAAAAGATCATCAGTTTCTTCAGCAACATTTCGTACAGCAGCACCTCTTGTTGCTGGGCGACGAGCGGCAACTTTATTTGCTCTCACGCCTCTCATGAAGTTTGATGGGCTATCTGCATCCTCATCTTCTTCTCTTTCTTGTGGTGTTGTTTGAGCAACACGTGTTGGTTGCTCAACATCATCTTGCTCTGGTGCTTCATCAGAACCTTCTTGATCACCGTATGACGCTGCCTTTGTGCGATTTGCTGCTTTATCAGCAACTGCAGTAGCAACATCACGCGCAACATTTCCTGCTGTGTCAGATCCAGTTCTTTGTTGAATGGCATCGCCAATTCCACCAGCAACTCTGCCAACTACTGAACCGATAGCGCCAGTTTTTGCGCCTTGACTGAAGCTGCCGCCCATTGCCTTGTTTGCAAGACCACCAGCAAGAGCATCTGCTCCTGTTTGACCGATTGCAGCAGAACCAGTGGCTTTTGCCAAACCACCAGCAACTTTATTAACGATTGGTGAAGCAAGTCCAGTTACTGCGCCCAACTTGGCTCCTTGTGAGAATTTGCCACCTTGTAGTACGCTTGATACACCACCTTGTAGTGCACCCTTACCTGCTGAAAGTGCTGCCTTGCCAAGTACAGATGAACCGAGTTTTGAAGCACCAGCAGAAACTGCTTTACCAAGCGCACTGCCTGCAATCTTTGAACCGATTCCACCTAATAGTTTGCCAGCAACTGCACCGACTGCAGTACCAACACCAGGGATGAATGAAAGAAGTGGTGCTGCTTTTGCAACAACCTTAACTGCTTTCTTTGCTACCTTACCAACAGCCTTCACACCTTTCTTAAGTGCTTTGCCGATCTTCTTTAAGAATTCAACGAGATATTCTTCGTTGAGAGACGATAATTGAATTGCGTAAATAAATTCTTCTTCTGTAAGATTTGAGATATAGTTCTCAAAATCTTCTTCAGAAAGAGTTTGCATTTCGGTGATGAATGAGGTTGATTGTTCTTGAAGAACATTAAATTGTTCTTCAGTTAATTGTTGTTCGTGGAATGCAGGAACTACAGACTCAGCAATCAAATCAAGTAATTTTTCATCTCCAATTTCTTCTGACAATGTATCGATGAATGCGTCTGTGACTGCATCTTCACCATACTCGGCAACAAAACTTTCTAGAATTTGAGTATACACAGCCTGTTCGCCGTGTTCTGAAATAAGACTTTCGAGGATAACTTGTTCGCCATGCTCTGCAATGAGAGCTTCCATCATTGCTTCTGGCTTTTCTTCTTCCTCTTCCTCTTCTTCTTTCTCTTCAGTTTCTTCTGATTCGTTTTCGACTGTCTTCATTTCTTCAGCAGGAGCTCCAGGTTGACCTGGCTTTGGTGATGCTTCCATTGATTGAGAAGCTGCATCACCAACAGCAGTAACATCTCCTGTTGTCATTTCTCCACCTAAATCTACTGGCGGATTCATTAACATGTCTGACATTGGCAGTGGTTCTTTTCCTGCGCCTGCAACAGACGCTGCAAGAATTTCTGCTGCTGATTCATGTAATGATTTATGTTTCATTTAAAAACTCCTGAAGAGGTATTATTATTTATAAAACTTATAACTTTGACAAAAAGTTCTCAAAGATCTTCAAAGAGATGTCGTCGAGCTGTTTTTGCTTTGCTGTTTTAATTTCTTCATAGTATGCATTTACATCAAGTTCTTTGACGAGACCGTTATCCCACACCCACTCTTTACCTTCCATAATACCTTGAACGAAAGCACCTGGAGCTGATGGATCTGCAACAATATCAGCTGCAGTAGCGAGGTAGAAGTCTGGTTGAACAATGTTAACACCGCCTTCGTTTTTGAGAGAACCCATTCCACGCGAAGAAACGCCGAGAGTAGCCCCTGCTTCCATCAAATTCTTGGCAATTTTGCCCATAGGCGTGTCAAGAACCTTTGCCTTACCTTCAAAGACGTTACCGTTCTTTGTGATGTTGGTGATCATATGAGAAACACGCTCTAAATTAATCGTTGGAGACTCTGGATGTCCGAGCTCACCGAATGCGCGATTCTTATCAACGTACTCTTTCATATAACGATTGACTTCGTTTTCGAGAACGCTAACTGGATATGAGCGCCCATTACGATTCTTTGTTTCAGCAACAAGAAATGGACCTTGAATGTAAAGTGTCTTCACACCGTTATTGTCTTCGGTGATATACTTTACTTCTTCGACTGTTTCTGTAATCAATTTCATTTTACTATTCCTTTAATCCAAGAGATGCTCTTTTTCTTAATGAGCGTTTTCTTTTCATTATAGCACGAGACATCTTTGCTTTTCTTTTAATTTTACCAATACGAGCGCCACGTTTTCTGCGAAGTCTTTCAGCAGCAGACATACGCTTGAGTTTGCCACCGCGAATTGTGTATCCTTTTACAGCAGATACTTTTTTGCGACGCTGCACTTTTCCACCACGAACACGAGCCTTGATTACTTTCGTACGACCTTGACGCATCACGTTTGGATTGCGCTTTGCCTCATCAAGTTGCTCTGTTTCTTCTGATGGTGTTGTATGAAGTTCATTATGTTCGTCGCGGAGTGATTCTGCTGTTCTTCTTAACTCATATGCGCCACCCCAGCTCTTTACTCTCTCGTATCCTTTTGGAACTGGAAGTCCACCTGGAGGAGCGGGAACTTGGCGTGGCGTTGGCATAAATTTGTCAGACTCGCCAAGTTCAACTGGAAGATTGAGCGCAATTGCATTCTTATATGCATTTAATTTTTGTTGAGCAAAACTATTAAGTGTCTTATAAATTTCTTCCTTAATGTTTGATCGATCAACATAGTTCTTTAGTTCTTTTGATTTTACAATACGAGGATTTAAGTATTGCATAATCTTAATTTTTAATTCGTTTTTTTGTTCTTTTTCTTTTTGTTTTGCTTCATCTTCTTCATCATCATGTTCGTTGTTATCAATTTCCACATCTTGTGCTGGCATTTCTTCTGCAATAACCTTGTTAATTTTATCAATCATTGTATCTTTTGGTTTAATGCCGTATTTTTTCATCTGTACTTTTTCTTTTTGGCTCACTGAGTTTTCTACATTTGATCCTTTTCTATCCTGAAATTCAGGAGAACCAAATCGATCTTCAAAACTTTCTTGTGTATTCATTCTACTAGTAGTGCGAAATCTTTAACTTTGTTAAATGTTTCTTGACTTTCAAGAAGCATATCTGATAATCTTTCTTTATTCTTTTCATTTAAATTATCAAAAACATTTTTAATTTTATCCATAACAACTTTTTCAACAAGAATTTCTTCGCCTGTGGCAAAAATTACTGGAACTGTTTCTTCATTTACATATCCTGCAGCAGCTGCAGTTGCAGCGCGCAATCCACCAACTTTTGCACCTGGTCTGAGTGTATTTACAGTACTGAATCCTGGAGCAAATGCGTCATATGGAACTGGAAATGAGAGACCATATTTGTTATCAATATAAAGAACAACACGTTTTCCATCTGGAAACATACGAAGTGCTAATCTTTTCAACAGAAGCATTGGAGGAGGATTGAATTCAGATTGCTCATTTATCATTTTATTTTCTTCCTTAATGTCTCTCAGAACACGTCTAAATTGCGAGTCTGGTGAATTAACAAGCACTGGAATTGGCACAATTTGATTGATTTTAGAAACAGCATCTTGTTTTTGACGCCCTAATCTTCTAAAAATATCAGAACTGCTTGCTTTCGGATTTTTTGCTGATATATCAACATAATCGGCGATTGCTTTTGTTGCCACAGCTGAATTTAGGTTCATCTTAAATCTGCTTTTAAGAGCAGGAATTCTATTCTGCAAACGACTTTTAATAGATGCAGTTGGGCTTGAAGCCTTTGCTGCCTCTGTTAAATTTAAATTGTCTTTTTCTTTATCAGACATTTACTTCTGCAGGTGCCTCTGATGCAGTTTCTACTGGTTCGCTATATTCAACTTCAGGTGCAGCTGGCGTAGAGATAAAGTTTGAAGCAACTTCAACTTTCTTAACCTCTAATGCATCTGCAATCTTTGCTGCGAGTGCCCCATTAAATGCTTCTGCTGCCGCATCTGCATTCTGAGAAAAAATCGCACTTAATAAATTTTCACTATTCATATTTACTCCAATATTTAGACAATTATTGCTGTGGTTGTTGCGCCGCAGCTTGTTGTTCAGCAGCTGCTGCCTGTTCAGGTGCTACCATCTGTTCTTGTGGAGGAGCGTACTGAGCCTGTATTTGCATAATCTGTTGATTCATCGCGGCTTCTTCTTGAGCCTTTTGAATCATCTCTTGTTGTTCTTTCATTCTTTCGAGTTCAATTTGAACATCAATCTTACCAACTTCTTCTTCATCTAGATGTAGAACGTTCTTCTGCACCCATGCCTTCGAGAAGTATCTTCCTGTAAACTGCTCGACCTGCATCAACAATTGCATTCTAGAGTTGATAAGATCGGTTTCGCGGAGTTCTGAGAAGTTATTATCCTTCAAGAAGTCATAATGAATCTTTTCTCGTAGTTCTTTCCACTCATCGATAGAAGCGATACCTTTTAGAGCGAGTTGACGCTCCATAAGTTCATCGAATAGAATTGTAAACTTGGAACGAAGTTTCTCAATAAACTTGTTAAATTTAATTTCGTCGCGTGTGATCTCTTGTGTGCGACCGAGCATAAAGCCTTGTCCTGATTCCAATCGAGTAATTGGAATGTTTAATGACTTATAGAGTTTCTGCTCGAAGTATTTCACATCTGACATTTCGCCAAGATTTTGTCCTGGAGGAAGTGTAGTGATTTCTGTCGACTTACCCTCACCACGACGAGGAATCCAGAAATCTTCCATGATTGACATAAACTTGCGATCATCTTTAACTTCACCAGTTGAAGAATCATACACAACTTTGTTTCGGAACTTTGTCATAAAGTCGCGAAGATATTGATCTGCCTTGATGCGTGGCATGTTACCAACGTCAATATAGAACACACGACGTTCTGGTGCACGTGATAGGCGATAAATTACAACAGCATCTTCAACCATGCGCAACTGATTGAGTGGCTTAATGGCTTTGTGCAAATATGACAAAACCATTTGACGTTTTGGATCAAGAAGTCCAGAGTTAATATTGACAATCGCATCAACTGCGATCTTAAGAGATGCATCACCAAGAGTACTGACTGATTGTGTTCCTTGAACAGTTGCCTTATCATTGAACACATAGAACTCTTGAACACCAGAAATTAGATCAGCACCAGTTCGTGGATCTTTTTTCTTTTCGACTGTGCGAACTTTTTTAATCTTTCTTGGATCGATATAAACTAATTCTTGAATGCCAAGTTGTGGTTGAGCCCGATCAACAAGGACTTGAAAGAATAATCTTCCATCAATATACCAATCTCTAAAGAGACCAGATCCGTCATTAGAGAAGTTAAGAAGTTTCAAGACATTCTTAAATTCGTCACGGATGGCTTCTTTGATTTCTTCAGGCTGTTCAAGATCATCAAGAATGATTGTAACTGATTTGCCTGACTCATCGTGAACAATTGCTTCGTTCACAATTTCATCGATTGCAGATTCGAGTTCTGGTTGGAGTGACATTTCTCGATAGCGAGAAACAAGGTCAGCTTCATTCTTAAAACTGGCTTCAAGGTCTAGATATGTACCAAAATACCCACCTGCGCTGACTTCAATAGCACCGTCGTCAGCAATAGGTGCAGTGATTTGTGGTTGAATATCTGTTTCTGGCTTTTTGCGTACAAGTTCAAAGCCAAATAAATTAATACCTGCCATATTTTACTCCGATTATAACAAAATCAATTAAACATAAAAAATTATCTGATCTTAGACCCAAATTTTGCTGGTGCAGCAGGTCTCACTGGTCGAGCATTCGTATTTCTTCCACCAGCTGGTTTACTCACAGGTGTGAGACCGAGAGGTTTGGCTTGTGGATTTGATGTTGATCCAGTGAACTGCGATGATGGTCGCGGATTTTTCTTGCCACGAAATTGATCTCTCAAAGTTCGAACAGCGCGAGTGCTAGCATTAAAACTCGACGCTATTCTTGTGATGTTATTCACACCACGCGTGATATTATTGATCTTCCTTAAAAGGTCATTAAGGCTGCTCATATTTGATTCAATTATCCAACAAAGACTTCTGCAGAATTCCAATACTGATATTGGAACGTTACTGCGTATTCTTCGATTGCATCATTTGCATCCCAGCTGACATCGATTGGTGAAATATCTGTTGGGAACATATCAATGAAAGTATATGACTTGATAATGTTTCCTTGTTTACCATACTGATAAACTTCAGCATCAAATGTATATTGGCTATAGAATGCTTCAGCAAGATTACTTTCGTGACCGTTAATTCTTGCTATCCATTCTTCCAACTGATTGCGAATAACAAAGTCTTCATCATTGATCACTGTTACACTCCATTCAGGGAATGTTCTGTTTCCAGCAACCTTTACAGTTCTACCAAAATAAGGAATTTCAATCGTTCCTACTGTTGAGCCTGGAAGCTGTGCAGTTTTTGCAGTAAAAGTAAGTTTTTGATCAAAGACTGGAATATTGACTTCAAACAGATTTGGGCGTGCGCCGTCGAAAGGAAAATTTCCTTTAAAGTCTGTAATATTGAAAGGCATTGCGTTCTCCTGACTTTAGATTATTTATTAGAATCTACCAACGACTTCATCAAACGACACACCACTGCGAACTGCAACAAAGTTTAGTTGAATGAAATTGATGCTACGATTTGGCTTAACATAAATGTCACCAATAAACTCATTGCGATCAATCACATCCGATGTATTGTTTGTTGAGTTACAGACAACCTTGAAGTCTGTGATTCCACGACGACCCTTCACCGTTCTCAAAAATGGTTCAACAATTGATACGAACTGCGATCTTGTAAACTCGTCGTTAAATTCGAAGAGTTGTGCCTTCGCAGCACGTGCAATTGCTTTCTCGAGAGTAATAAACAATCTGCGAACATTGATGCGATCAAATGCACTTGGCTTCGATAGCAATGTCTTATCGCCGAATAGTAGAGTACCCTCACCAGCAAACGATACAACAGGATTGACGCCGTTCTTATAGAGCGTATCTCTGTCGGTCTTCACTGGATAATATGCAAGTTTAATTACGTTCTTGATTTGACCACGTGATGCGCCAGCTGGTGAATACCATGCATCTCTTTCAAGGTCTGTGCGAACACAGAGACCAGCAACGTCACCATTAAGTGGAATCCAACGATACTTGTCGTTGTACTTGTCGTATTGATATTTCCAACCGCTATCCATCACTGCGTATGAAGAGCTGACGTTTGAAAGAGCATTCTTACGATAGTTGACAACGTCGTCAGTTGGTGTTGACGATGTTACATTAGCAAGAGTTGGTGATACGAATACAACGCAGTCCTTACGAACTTCAGCAACGCTGTTGATTGCATAGAGCTGGACTTGAGCATTTGCGTCTCCAGTCATAACAAGCGATACATCGATCTGATCAGAGTCGATAAACTTGCTATATCCTGTTTGAACATTTGCTGCTACTGGGAATCCATCAGCACCAGCACTGAGCGATACAGTGTGAATTGCTGCAACGTTAGCGATTTGAGCAAAAGTTTTGCTTGCTGCTATTGTACCCCAAGTTGCTGAGGTGTTTGCTGCGTCTGGATGATCCATCCAGTAGACGTACTTTGACTTTCTCCAAAGAACATCTTTGTAATAATTTGAATTGCCGACGCTATCTTTTGCATCAGATGCTTTTGATAGGAATGGATAGGTTTCTAGAACCGTACCTGAGGTTCCTGTGAATAATCCGTCTTCATCGACAACTACGATATGCAATTCGTCATTCGCACCGCTTACGTTTGACACGAATGCTGAGGTGCCTGGAGCAGAATCGAAATAGTTCTTATATGTCCAAGAGTTGAATGCAGTTGCGTCAGTGTTTGCCCAAACGCTAACCTTAAGAGAGTTGCCAAGTGCACCAGCGTATCTTGCTGCCCATGCGCCAGAATTTGCGGTGTTTGAAGAGTAGTAAGAGGTGAAGTATTCATCTTCATTCTTAATCAAGAATGAAGTGTTTCCTGATGATGTTGCAGTTCTTGTGTTTGAGCCGTTTACTGCGCGAACAACACGAAGGTCGTTGCCATAGGTCAAAAAGTTTGCACAAGTAAAGAATGAAACTGCGGTATTGTTGTCTGGTTTACCAAAAACTTCTACAAGTCGAACTTCATTTTCAACCTGTCTTGCAATCTCGGCTGGACCCCATTGAAAAATTCCTGCGAAGGCGCCAGTTGTTGTTCCAGTTGATGGAACGACGGTTGTTAAGTCAATTTCAGAAGTAACAACACCAGGAGATAATTGAAAAGCCATGTTTATGCTCCTATGCATGGAGAATTAAGAAAATCTACGAAATTATTTAGTAAAAAGAGGATTTGTAGAATTTTAATGAACACCCCATTTTTCGTTCTGAACAATGTTCCAAACAGCTCCATCGTGTACAAAAGAATCGCTTTTCTCGTCGGCGACATTCGTCAAAGGTAGCGGAAGCATCTCATTTTCGATTTGTCGCATCTGTTCTTCGTGGAGATGCTTCTTAATATTTGTGTCGCTGAGTTCGGAGAAGAAGTTTTGACTTGTACACCAAGAGAATAAGACCAAACACATCACCAGATCATCATGACTTCCTTCTTCAGCCTCGAAACTTGTTCCTCGAGCAATAAAAGTCGATAACTCCGAGATTGTTTCGAAATCTTGAATCAAAATTTGTTGAGATTCAATTAGATTTTTTAGAACCGAGCATCCGAGACGTTTAACGGATTTAGTTGTTCGAATACCTCGATCAGACTTCTTACCATATCCCCATGTAAGACTCATTCTATTTTTAATTTCGACCGTCGAAAGAATGTTTTCATACTCATAATCTTCGAATAAAGAGTCGACAACCTGCTGTCCATTATCGTTGATTTCGACGAGAACATAGGCACCGTTATAATACTCAGCCATTCTTTTAATAATACTCGGATAAACAAGAGGGCTGATGTTATTATCTTTATAGGTCGCGACCAGAGTATATGGAATCTTCGATATATCTACCACAACGAAAGCCGAGTAGTCTAAACCCTTACCTCGAGATGTATCAGCCACAATGATGTAATTTCTTCCAGTTACTGGTTGATGATAAATCGAAATTCCGCTTTCTGTTTTGCTTAATGGTGTCACAAATGCAAGACTTTTAAGCCCTGCTGCTGAGATAAGAGTTCCAGAAGAACCCATAAATTCGCATTCAACTTCTTGATAGTATTTCTGATCACCAAGAACTCGCCGCTGCTCATCCGCCCATCTTTGATCTCGACCTGGAACCTGTCTCCAATTGGCTTCAATATGCATGAACCCATTGTGACCTTCTGTTGCTTCTGTCCACATTTTATAAAAGTGATTCATTCCATTCGGAGTTGAAGAGATTAGAATCTTAGAGGACTGACCAGAAGAAATCGTAGGATATACAGAGGTGAAGAATTCTTCAGCAATGTTACTTGGAACGAATGCAAATTCGTCAAGATATAGAAGCGAAATAGAGTAACCACGAATTGCGCTTGAGGCAGTAGACGTTGCCATCACACGGCAGTTATTCTCAAGTTCAATGTCACCCTTGTTCCAAACTTTAACGCCTTGTTGAATCCAAAGTGGTAATGCTTCATATGCAATCTTGATGCGACTTAAAATTTCACGCGCTGTTGGTGCTTTGTTTGCTAGAATTGCGACAAGTTTATCTTGATTGAACAAGATGTACCAAAGAATATATCCAACAACCATGGTTGTTTTGCCAAGCTGACGTCCTGCTTTTAATATTACACGACGATTTTCGTTAATATCTGCAATGGCTTCTTTCTGAAACGGATACAATGAGATATTCACAAAACCTTTATCAAGTGTAATGATCTTCACATAACGCTCGATAAAATAAATCGGATCTTCTGAGCAACGCAAAAACTCACGGACTTCATCCTCCGTAAGTGATACTGGCATATTGACTCGTTTTAAATTGGGATTACCAAGATAATTTTTAATTTTAGCTGGCAGATTCATTCTTTAATTTCTTTAGCAACTCAGTTGTAGATCCAACAAAAACTGCTTTATCAACATTAATATTTGTTTGTGTTGCTTCTTTTGGTTTTAAATCATGTTGTTGTTTCTGAAGAATCATGAGTTTCTCTGTGACATCAGAGAGATTCTTGATCATATTTGCAGCAACTTCATATGCTCTTGGGTGTTGTGATTCTCGAGCAACTTCAAGAATACCGTCAAGGGCTTCGTTGCCTTTTTCAATGAGGTTGTAATAATTTGCACGAGAATAATTCGCGTCTGGATTTTCAGAAGAATCTTGATGAACTGTTATGGGCTTGTCTTCTTTTACAACAGGTACATAATCAGTGTTTAGAATTTCTGCTAGGTTTTTATCTGTTTCGCTCATAAATTATGAAATGTTAGGTGCACTTTCTATTGCTATGTCAAATCCAAATGCAGTATTTGCATTTGCGGTGTTTGGGTCTGGTGTGACTGTAATGCTATTTAACTGATAATCTGCAGCAGATCTATAACTTGATAAGACATATGATGTATTTGTTACAGCTCCAGTTACTCTTGTATTCACATCAAATGATCCAGAAATATCATTCACAATCAATGTATTTGCGACAGTATCCCATGAAGAGACAAATCCACTGGCAGATGCACCGTCAACATTTCTTCCTTGATAAACCAACTCACCTGCTTGATAATCTCCAGTTCCACTTGACATTAAGAATGCTTGTGGACCTGTATTGCTTGTATTAAATTGGAATGTATTTGCTGTTGATTGGCGAATAACTTTCACGTTACTTTCTGGTCCATACAAATATCCGCGCATTTGAAATCCAAGATTCCATTGTAATATTCTTAACTCTTGTGGTGGACCATCAGAACCACTAGAATTATAATCAACACTTTGAAGTATTAGTGGAACGTCTACTGGATTGCCAATGTCTACCAAATTTAATGTCATTGTGTAATCAGGATTAAAATATGGTAGAATTTGTTCAATCAATTGCGTTCCATCTTCTGTATTGCGAACATAGATGTACAATTGAAAGTTAAAATTGTATGGTGCCATCGTAACAGTTTTAAGCGACGTGCTATCTAATGCACCAAATTGTCTAATGTATGGAGAAATCTTACGAGACGGATCATATGCAATAGAACTCAATTCGAATGACATTCTAGGCAACGTAATTTGAACTTCTTTTTCAAGTTTTGGATCTTGTGTAATACGTTGATAAAACTTTTCTTTAGTGACATAATTTAACGGCACTGTAATTCTTTCAATTTCAGTTGTACCTGCTAAATTATAACGATGTAATCTTAAATTATTGAACATGGTGCCGAATGCGACGACCATCTTTCGAGTAATTCTGTGATAAAAATGTTGATTTGATAACATCAGAAATTCTCGTCTGTAGTTCCAAATGGATTTGTTTCAGTCCAATCAAGAATGTTATCTGCTTCTGTTTCAATGAGAACGTTGTTATCAAACAGATCTGGTTTGTTCTCTTGTGGATTTCCACTTGCAAGAAACCAAGCTGCGCCTGATGCAGTGCTTCTTACAATTGAGTTTGCAGCAAATGATCCTTTGATATTTCTAAGAGTTAACTTTCCAGTTGGACGATCCCAACTTGAAACATACGCTTTCGCAGTTGCTGTTTCAAGAGTGAGTCCTTGATAAACAATCTCGTGCTCAAGATAAGTTCCAAATCCACCTGCCTGCATTGTATACTCAATACCGAAGGCGCGACTGTCTGCAACGTTGTCAATTTCTTCAATTCCAGTTGTAAGTCGTTCGCCATTATATCTAAAGACTTCGAGATTTAGTCCGTACATATACGGTGCTTGTTTACCTGCTTGGAAGAAGTTTTTTTCCTCTTCAACAAATTTGATTTCAAGTAACTTCTTTTGAACACGAAGATAAATCAAATCACCTTCTTTTGGGACATTGCGAACTGCGGTTGGAACATTTCTTTCAAATGTTCTACGAGCCACAGCAACTCGAGCTTCCTTTTGAATTTGCAAACCAAACTTAGAGAAAAATTCTTGATTGCCTTCGAAGTCTTGAAATGATTCGAGATACATTTCTAGTGAGTAGGCTGTTGAGAACGATTTGACTGGATCATCGCCAAATAGATCATCAAGTTCAGATTGAGATTCTCTTGGAATGTAGTAAACATCAATTCCATGATTCTTAATTGACTCAATGATCATGTCCTCAATGAGGAACTGCTCACGAGTTGCATCTTGATTGTTAAAGTATACTGATGTGCCCATTTTTATCCCACAATCATCATTGGTGGATATTCATAAATGTCTCGAAGTTTCTGCTCGAGCAATTCAACTTCTTGTGTTGCATCTCTGAGAATTGCTTCTCCATTGACGACCAAACCACCAGGAAGTGCATAGTTTGCATACTTACTTAAATTTGCACCCCATTGTTTCTTGAAGAGTGCAGCTGTATATTCTTTTACCCAAGAATCATTATAAATTTTTGTATAAACTGTCGGATCGATAATTCTTTGTGCTTGCATCACAATATAATCATTCTGAGATAATCTTGCATTCCAGTCCATGTAGATTGTCACGCGATTCACAGTTTTGTTATATCTAAATGGAACTTCTCCAGTCACGATCATATCAAGCATCGCAAGATGCGTGCGAGCGATGTAATAGTAAGTGTAACTCGATGCAGTTAAACTGTAGAAGTCATTGAGGCGAAGCTGATAATTGATATCAAAGATGTTAAATCCTTGACCATTTTGAGAACTGACGCTATCGCCAGTGATAGGCATAATTCGAGTGATTCCGACGATATTATCGGAGACGTCGACGTAGCCGTTAGCAAGATTATTTGCAGTTAACTGAGTCGCAAGATATATTTCTTCTGTTCCATCGTAGTGATAGTCACGATACTTTTGTAAAGCATCGTCAATGCGATCTTCCAATTGATCGTCGTCGACATTAATGTCGATAACTGGAAATCCAAGTTTACGAAGAGCGTAATCTTTAAGTTGTTCGCGAGTTGATGGAGATGCCATTTGAGACCTCAGTTTTTATTCTATATTTAGTTATTCGATCTAAATTTGAAATCCGCCAGAACCAAACCCCCTAGCAACAGAAAGAGCGCCAACGCTAACTGCATTAAAATCAGTCGAGAATGGAAATTTATCTATAGTAGTGACATTTGTAAAACTAGGAGGACCAGCGCCACCGTTAGTATATCCTTCTACTGTGGAGGAAGAACCAGAACCACTCCATCTAGCTGCAGTTAAATTTCCTATGCTAGTAGCATTTGCATCTGATGCAAATGGGAATTTTTGAATTGCGCTGCCCGAAGTTCCAGGTGGCCAAGTAGCACCACCACTAGAATATCCATGTGTAGTAGAAGATTGCCCAGTGTGTCGTGTGGCCACACTTGCAAGATCGCCAACATCAGACGCTAGTGCATAACTTGTAGCAGCCATTGGGAATTTATCGATAACATTAACTGCAGTTGCTCCATTTGAAGGTTCGCCGCCAGAATTATAGGCGTGAGTTGATGATGATTGGCCAGAAGCAAACCCTCTAGATACACTTAAATCCCCAATATCAAAGGCTAAATTATCAACAGCAAAAGGAATTTTTTGTATAATATTACTTGATACTGGAAATGCGCTTCCAGCACCAAAACCAGTTCCGAACTGTTTGGAAGAACTTCCTCCGCCAGTATACACAATTTCACTCAAATCACCAACATCGGATGCATTTCCTGCATTAGCGAATGTGAATTTATCAATAGTATTGGTAGAGGATGGTCCACTAATTCCTCCAGAAGTATAACCATGTACATCTGAAGATTGAGATGTGCAACCATATCTACCCTGAGTTAAATCGCCATGGTCTGTTGCGTTTGATGTGCTTGTGGCAAATGGATATTTGTCAATGACATTTGATCCACCAGGATTAAGCCAACCACCAGATGTAAATCCTGCAACTGTTCCTTGAAATGATCCTTCGCGCAGTAATGATTCTGCTTTGATCGATCCATCAAACACGAGCCCGCCTGAACCTTCTTGAATCGTGTATGATCCGATCATAATTTTATTGTTGTAAATTCTAATAGCCATTAGTCTTGTTGCCCACTCATATATCCACGAGATTGAGTAAGATCGCCAAGATCAACGCAAAGATATGCACCGTCACTGGCAGAAAATGGAAATTTATCAATGGTGTTCTGAACTGTATATGGCGCAACAGCACCACCTGCAGTGAAACCATGAGTTGTACTAGAAGTTCCAGCTGCACCGTACCTACCTTGAGTCAAATCAGCAATATCAGAAGAATTTTGATTTGTGATAAATGAAAACCTTTGAATCACATTGCTAACAGTTCCTGGCCAACCACCACCAGTCACATAACCATGATGTTGAGAAGAAATGCCTGAGGCGATTTGATATGCAGAAGCAGATAAGATATCTCCAATATCTGTTGCATTTGCGTCCGATGCGAATGGAAATTTGTCAATGACATTTGAACTGGTTCCGCCAGCAGTATATCCATGAGTAGTTGATGAATGTCCAGTTGAATAATATCTTGCTTGAGATAAACTTCCAACAGAGGTGGCGTTTAAATCAACAGCAAATGGAAATTTATCAATAGTTGCTCTGGTTGGTGGTGTAATGCCACCGCTGCTGTATCCTGCAGTATTTGAAGATTGACCAGCTGGACCATATCGACCTTGTGTCAAATCACCAACATCTGTTGCATTACTGTGTATTGCAAATGGGAATTTGTCAATTACATTACTAAATGGTGGTCCCAGATATCCACCTGTTGAATAACCATAGGTTGCTGATGATTGAGACGCTAACAAACATCTGGCTTGAGTTAAATCTCCAACGTCAGTTGCATTAGACAATGCAAACACAAAAGAAAATTTGTCAATAACGTTAGATCCAGGAGGAAGCCATCCTCCACTCGTATATCCTGACACAGTTCCTTGAAATGGGTAGTTTAATGCTTCAA
>Ga0208231_1000247_pt1 | contig 15605 bp, 24 predicted proteins | sample LakMenEpi15Jun12_FD_150702 | JGI IMG/M metagenome (GOLD analysis project Ga0208231, IMG submission 150702) | Freshwater microbial communities from Lake Mendota, WI - 15JUN2012 deep hole epilimnion (SPAdes) | ecosystem: Environmental > Aquatic > Freshwater > Lentic | place: Lake Mendota, Madison...
TCTGGCAGCCCCTCCCCAACACAGTCCAAAGTTCACCAAGACAGTCCGTTTACTTCCCGACCCGATCCAGATCAGTCCTGATGCCTGCCAAAAAGAAACAAGCGCTACGAGGGGCAACTAAACCGCGTATCCAGTCGGTACCTTTAAAGGGCAAATCTAAGTTCGATGATGTTCTGGAGATCGCCAAGCTGCTTAATGTCTCATTCCTGCCTTACCAGGAATATGTCCTCAAGGATATGTTGACCGTGGATAAGAAGGATATGTGGATCCGTAAGTCCAGCCTGTTGCTCATATCGAGACAGAATGGCAAGACATTTTTAGCGCGAATGCTAATCCTGACTCACCTTCTCAAGTGGAATACCGATGTTTTGATCATGTCCTCTAATCGCTCGATGGCCTTGGAAACGTTTAGGCAGGTTGCTAACTCGCTTGAGAATAACGATCACCTCAAGGGCATGGTCAAGCAGATCCGTCACGCTAACGGTACAGAGTCGATCGAGATGTTATCTGGGGCGCGTTTAGATGTTGTAGCAGCGACCAGAGACGGCTCACGCGGTCGATCTATCAATGGCCTGCTTTATATCGATGAAGTACGCGAAATCTCCGAGGAAGGCTATCGAGCAGCGATGCCGGTAACCCGCGCTCACGCTAACAGCCATGTTCTACTAACTAGCAACGCAGGAGATGCATTCAGTACAGTTCTAAACCAATTAAGAGAACGAGCCTTAGACAACCCGCCTAAGTCCTTCGGGTTTTATGAATACTCAGCACCTCAGTATTGCAAGATCGATGATCGAGCAGCTTGGGCGCAAGCCAACCCAGCGCTCGGTTACACAATTACAGAAGCAGCGATCGAGGAAGCAATAGCGACTTCGCCTATCGAAAATACTCGCACCGAAACCTTATGCCAATGGATCGACTCCTTGAGCAGCCCTTGGCCTCATGGCATTCTTGAGGAAACTTCTAACAGCGAACTCCAGATACCGCCCGGCGGATATACAGTCTTTGGCTTTGATGTGTCACCTTCTAGGCGCAATGCTTCACTCGTTGCTGGCCAGATATTGCCAGATGGAAAGATCGGCGTAGGGATCTTGCAGACTTGGGAGTCGGCAGTCTCGGTCGATGATCTAAAAATTGCAGCTGAGATAAAGGCTTGGTCTGATCAGTATCGCCCACGGCAGATCTGCTATGACAAGTACACAACCCAGTCGATCGCCGACAAGTTATCGAACGCGGGTTGCATGGTTCAAGACATATCAGGCCAGCAGTTCTATCAGGCCTGCGGAGATTTACTCGATGGCCTAGTTAATCATCGCGTAGTTCATAACGGTCAAGCCAACCTAATGCAGCAGATGAATAACTGCGCAGCTAAAGTCAATGACTCTGCTTGGCGTATCGTTAAAAGAAAATCGGCAGGCGATGTGTCTGCACCTATCGCTTTGGCAATGGTTGTCTCGATGTTAATGAAACCACAACAGGTAGCGGCTATATACGCAGGTTGACCTATATCTAGTGTATAATTGCCCTCTATGGGTATCCTTTCGCGCCTTACAGGTGCAACATCATCGCCAACTATTGAAGCGCAAGCTGCTCCGCAAGTTCTCGGTGAATATTCTCCTTATGCAATGCCCTTTCAGTTTGCCTATGTTGGTCGTACTGAAGCGATGGGCGTTCCTGCCCTAGCGCGATGCCGCAACTTGCTTGCTGGCACTATCGGCACAATTCCTTTAGAACTTTACAAGAAGTCAACTGGTGAGGAACTTGGCAAACCACTATGGCTTGATCAACCTTCTTACTCACAGCCTCGTTCAGTAACTATCGCCTACACAGTTGACAGCCTCCTATTTTATGGCCAAGCCTTCTGGCAGGTTGTTGAGACCTACCAAGAGGACGGCAGACCTTCTCGCTTTGAATGGGTTGCTAACTCTCGCGTTACTGCAACACTCGATCGAGATAATGTATTCGTCAAGTCTTACGCCATCGACGGCACAACCGTACCAATGGACGGCCTTGGTTCACTCGTTACATTCCAGTCACTCAGCGATGGCATATTAAATACCGGCACTTCTACAATTCGCGCCGCTCTTGATGTTCAGAAGGCCGCGGCTATCGCTGCTGGCACTCCAATGGCAACTGGCTACCTAAAGAATACAGGCGCTGATCTACCACCAGCAGAAGTTCAAGGATTACTAGCTGCTTGGAAAAATAGCCGTAATAACCGTTCAACTGCTTATCTAACTTCAACTTTAAGTTATGAGTCTGTCGGCTTTAGCCCTAAAGACATGATGTACAACGAGGCTATCCAAAACTTAGCGACTGAGATCGCTCGCCTTTGTAATATTCCGCCTTACTATGTCTCAGCAGACCAAAACACCACAATGACTTATGCGAATGTCCAGGACGAGCGCAAGCAGTTCCTAACGCTATCTTTGCAACCATTCGTATCAGCGATCGAGGATCGTCTATCTATGGACGATATCACCGCTCGCGGAAACATTGTTAAGTTTGATATTGATAAGAACTATCTACGCACAGATCCGATCGTAGAACTTCAGATCATTCGAGAACTTCTTGACCTTCAACTAATTACCCAAGATCAGGCCATGGAAATGACTGACTTAACTCCTAACGGAAGCGGTGAAATGCAATGAGCGAGATGTTGACATTCTCGGCAGAACTTACAGCGGATAGCGCAGCGCGCACTATCTCTGGCAAAATAGTGCCATTCGGCGGCGAAGTTGGAAACACTTCCGCCGGTGCAGTTGTCTTTGAGCGCGGTGCGATAAACATCTCTGACACCAGCAAAGTCAAACTCCTATTGGAACATGACCCAAAGCAGCCTATCGGTCGCGCTCAATTCTTTAACGAAACAGATGAAGGGATCTTTGCTTCTTTCAAAATCTCTAAGTCCTCTCGCGGTACAGATGCTTTAATCGAAGCCAGCGAAGAACTCCGTACTGGTCTTTCAGTCGGAGTTATGGTCAATGCAGCAAAGCCTAAGAATGGCGTGTTGTATGTGTCGAGCGCTGACCTGCTCGAAGTAAGTTTGGTACAAGCAGCGGCATTCAAGTCTGCGGCAGTAACCGATATAGCGGCATCACAAGATGAAGTCGCTGAACCTACCCAACCAACAGAAAGCGAGACAGCCACCGTGGAAGAAACCACTTCAGCAGTCGAAGCAACACCTACAGTTGAGGCTGCCGCAGTTGAAGCTGCTCGCCCTGCTGTAACAGCAATGGCTTACTCAAAGCCACGCATTGAACTAACTGCAGCAAAGTATGCAGAAAACACTATCCGCGCAGCGCTAGGTGATGAGTCAGCTCGTCAATATATCCTTGCAGCAGATAACACAACTGACAACGCTGGTCTCGTGCCAACTCGTCAACTTTCAGAAATCATCAACCCACTCGGAACAACAATTCGCCCATCGATCGATGCGATCTCACGCGGGGTTCTTCCAGATGCAGGCATGACTTTTGAGATCCCAAAGATCACACAGATGCCAGCAGTCGGCGAAGTTGCAGAAGATGCAGCATTCACAGACACAGATCAGAACTCAGCGTTCTTATCAGTATCAGTAAAGAAGTACGCCGGACAGCAGACATTCTCTGTCGAATTGCTCGATCGTACATCTCCAGCATTCTTTGATGAACTCGTACGCAACATGGCAGCGGCTTACGCAAAGACAACCAACGCAGCAGTTAACGCAGCGTTGATCTCAGGCGCAACAGCAGATGCAACAACCACAGTAACCTACCCAACAGCTTCAGAACTTCTCGGAATTGTTGCTCGCGGTTCAGCTTCTGTTTACGCTGCAACAGCAGGACTTGCTAACCCATTTGCTCGCAACATGGTTGTAAGCACAGGTCAATGGTCAAACATCATGTCACTTAACGATGCAGGTCGCCCAATTTATACAGCATCACAGCCAATGAACGCAGGCGGAGCAGTAGCCCCAACTTCACTCACAGGCAATGTTGCAGGACTCAACCTCTATGTTGATCCAACAAACGCTGGCGATGGCGATGGAACTATCCTCGTTGTTAACCCAGATGCTTACACATGGTACGAGTCACCAACTTACCGCCTACGCGCAGAGTCAACTGCAGCAGGTCAGGTAACTATCGGTTACTACGGCTTTGGCGCTATCGCAACCAAGGTTGCAGCAGGCGCATTCAAAAACAACAAGGCGTAATTAACGCTCACTAAGTCGCTGGCGGGGTAGTGCCCTTCTACCCCGCCAGTCTTTAGAAAGAAGGAAGCATGGCACTTACTACAGTCTCAGAGTTACGCACCGCCCTTGGCGTTGGTACTCTCTATGCTGATGCAGTCCTGCAACAAGTCTGCGATGCCGCAGATAATGTCCTTCTGCCTTTTTTATGGAAAAATCAGCAATATATCATCGCTCATGGCAATACCGGCACAGTCGGCACTCTTTACTTTGATCAACCTATCCGCGATTATTTTTATGTCGGACAGTCAGTAGTAATCTCTGGCGCTGGCACAAAGTACAACGGCACTAAAACAATTACAGGCGTTGATACTCGATCATTTTCGATAACCACAACTCACACTAGCGATAATCCACGCCACACAGTTGAGCCTTATGGAATTGCAGCAGCTGAGACTTATACAGATTATTCAACTATTCCAGCGATCCAAGAAGCAAGCCTAATGATCAGCATTGACATCTGGCAAAGCCGCCAAGCACCTTCAAGCGGCGGAGTTACCATTGACGGATACGCTCCAAGTCCTTACCGCATGGGCAATACTTTACTTGCTCGCGTTCGTGGCTTGCTTGCACCTTACCTAGATCCGCGCTCGATGGTTGGCTAACCATGACAGCAGCGATTTCAACACTTCGCGCAACTATTGCAGCAGCGCTAGTCGATAACTCACTCTGGTCAGTATTTTCATTCCCGCCTGCCACACCTATCGTCAATAGCGTAGTTCTTAGCCCGGCGGATCCTTATCTGACCCCGACCAATAACAGCCGCAATACTGTCGCGCCTCTTGCTAATTTTAATATAAATATATTCGTGCCTTTGCTAGACAATGAAGGCAACCTAAACGGAATTGAGGAAATGCTAGTTGCAGTCTTTAACAAACTAGCTGCTTCCTCTATCGTCTATAATGTGGGAGATGTGAGCGCCCCAAGCGTTCTTAATGCCGCATCGGGCGATCTACTGACTTGCTCCCTGCAAGTCTCAGTCCTAACGAGTTGGAGTTAAAATGACCCTAAATGAATGGGAAAAAGAAAACGAAGCGTTCCTGATCAAGATCGGTCAGATCGCTCCAGCAGCACCTAAAACAGCAACTAAGAAAGATGAGGAATAAACCAAATGGCAGTATATCTAAGCAATGGGGTAGTTCTAACTGTTAATGCGGTTGATCTATCATCGCTAGTTAGCAGCGTTACAATTAATAGATCATTTGAAGAACTTTCTGTCACCGCGATGGGCGACTCTGGAGTTCGTGCGGTAAAAGGCTTAGAAGCCTCAAGCATCACGATCGACTTCTTCAACGATGCAGAGTCAGCAAAGACACTACAGACATTGAATACTCTCTGGGGAACAAGCACAACAGTTACAGTCAAGCAGACTTCGGCGACAGTTTCTGCAACCAACCCACTTTACACAATGTCTTGCTTGGTCAACAACACAACACCTATTAACGGTGCAGTTGGAGACATTTCAACTCAGTCAGTAACTTGGAATGTTAACGGCACTATCGCAATTACAACCGCACCATAATTAACTAAACTAAGGGGCAAAAGCATGGCAAAACTAAAGGTAACAAGGGCAGACGGAAGCGTTAACGAGTACCAGATCACTCCGGCGATCGAGTACGCCTTCGAGCAATATGCAAAGAAGGGCTTCCATAAAGCCTTTAGAGATGATGAAAAGCAGAGCGATGTATATTGGCTTTGCTGGGAAGCAATTCGTCGGTCGGGTGAAACCGTAAAACCCTTCGGAGAGTCATTCCTTGAGACATTGGCGCGAGTCGAGGTTCTCGATGATGACCCTTTGGAGTAACGCGGGAGTCCTTCACCTATCTCGTAGCGAGACTATCGCTTGAGACAGGACTCTCGCCACAGACTTTAATTGAACTAGATCACACAATGTTCAGGACTTTACTTCAAGCCCTGAAGGACAGAGCAAAGGAGCAGAGCGATGCCAGTCGAGTTAAAAGGCGCTGATAAACTTCGCAAAGCCCTGAGAGAGTTCGAGCCTGATCTAGCCAAGGCCACAACTAAGCAGATGGCGGCTGCGCTAAAGCCCATCACCAATACAGCTCGTGGTTATATGCCATCAAATACTGCGATGCTATCTGGCTGGACTTCAGCTACATCATCAGAGAACACGGTTAAGTATCGTGTATTTCCTAAGTATGATCAAAATGAAGCCAAGCGTGGGATTAAGTATTCGACAAGTCCTTCTAAGCCTAATAAGCGCGGCTTCGTATCTTTAGCGCGTATCATCAACGCTTCCGCCGGTGGAGCGATTTACGAGACCGCAGGGCGTAAGAACCCAGGTGGTCAACCAACCTTTACCCGCACTAAGTTCACACCTGCCTCATATCGTGAGGAAGGCCGCGGATATAACAAGTCGCTCAACCCTAATGCTGGCAAGCAGTTCTTAGATCGGGCAAATGCAACTGGTGATCTAGTAAATGCTCGTCCACGCCAACAAGGTCAAGCAGGCCGATCAACTCGCAAGATGACTGGTCGCGCCATATTCAGAGCATTCGCAGAGGATCAAGGCAAAGTTACAGCTGCAATAGTGAAAGCGATCGGCAACTCCGCCATCGAGTTTAAAGCAAAGACTAAGGTAAAGTAATGGCTGATCTAAAAATAGATATTGCTTCGGTATTTTCTGGCAAGAAGGCCTTTCAAGATGCCGCTAAGTCAACTCTTAGCCTTAATTCTCAAGTCAAGACACTCGCTAAGTCTTATGTTGGCCTATTCACCGTCCAGCGTTTAGGCCGCGCTGGGTTTAACGCCGCGAAAGCCTTTGCTCAAGATGATAAAGCAGCCAGAGTATTAACCCAGTCTTTAGATAACTTAGGCTTAGCCTTTGCAGATCCTTCGGTTAAGAACTTTATTGCTGATCTTGAGAAGCAGTTTGGTATCCTTGATGATCAACTGCGCCCAGCCTTTCAGCGTTTATTAACTACAACTGGTGATGTTGCTAAAAGCCAACAGTTACTTCGTACAGCGCTTGATCTATCAGCAGCTAGTGGCGCAGATGTTGTCAGCGTTGCCGGTGATCTTTCAAAGGCTTATGTAGGCCAGACTCGATCTCTTGCTAAATACGGTATTGGTTTAACTCAGACTGAACTCAAGGCCATGTCTTTTGAGGAAGTCCAGACACGCATCAATGATCTATTCGGCGGACAAGCAACAGTCTCAGTCGATACTTATGCAGGTGCTATGCAGCGCTTATCAGTTGCTTCTAGCAATGCTCAAGAGATCATCGGTGGCGGCTTACTCGATGCACTTGCAGCCCTTGGCGGCGGTGGAGAAGGTGGACTTACTAACACACTTAACCTTATTGAAAAAACTTCTACTGCACTTGCTACCTTCGTGCGCCGCTTCGGTGTCGGCGTTGGTCAATTAGCAGCCCTAGCGCGTGGAGACTTGCAAGCCTTCCGCGCAATAGGCGAAGCCGAGATGAACCGAGGAATTGATCGCTCAGGCATCACTCCAGCAATTCGAGCAGAATTGACTAAGGCAGCAGCCGACAAGGCAGCAAAAAAGAACCGCGATGCTTTGCTTAAGACAACTAAAGAGCAAACTAAAGCGATTAAAGAGCAAACAGCGCTGCAAAAGGCTGGCACTTTATTTGATATTCAACAGGCTTCGATTATCGCTGCACTCAAGGGTGAAATTACGAACGAGGAGCGCAAGCGCCTAGAATTACAACTGGCTATCTTGACCGGCAATACTTCAGAGGCTTCTAAACTTGCTGGAGAACTAGCCAAGTCTCAAGGACTATCACAGCAATTAGCTGCTTACCTAGCAAGCCTCCCTGATGCTAAAAACCCATTCACAGCATGGAAGTCTTATCTTGACATGATCGAAGCGCAGGTTCGCCGCATCGGTAATCCAACAGCCTTCCCTGTCGTGTCTATGGCTGAAGGTTATGGGGTGACTGGTCAACAATACTCATTGCCTAACGGTTCAACACAGACAAGCGCTGCAGGCGTTGACTTCACAGTCAATGTCAATGCTGGCTCAATTATTGCTCAAGAGAGTCTGCAAGATGTTCTGCGCGATACTCTGCTTGATGCTTCACTCTCCGCCAAGTTTTCTTCTATCTTCCGTCAAGGTGGGTCATTCGGGCCATGACCTTACCTGCACAGATCTCTGTATCCTTCGACTTTACTAGCGGCGCTACCTTCGGCTATCCGTTCACTATTGGCGATGAGAAGTACGGCGTTCTAGGCACAGGCACACTTGCTTCAACGACTACTCCAGAGCCTACGGTCGATCTCACTCCTAATGTAAGACAGATCAGTATCAAGCGCGGTCGGAATATCATGCGCGACACTTACGAGTCTGGGTCTGCAACTATCAGAGTCTTAGATCCTAACTCTGACTTTAACCCTCAGAATGTGAACTCGCCTTACTTTGGCTTCTTGACTCCGCTTCGCAAGTTGCGTGTCTCAGCAACGGTAGGCGGCGTGGGTTACTTCTTATTCTCAGGCTATACAACAGATTACAAATACACCTATCCTCAAGGCCAAGAGACAGGCTATGTGGACATAATCTGTTCTGATGCTTTCAGACTTATGCAGCAGGCTGGAATTACAACAGTAGCAAGCGCTACTGCTGGGCAGGATACTGGCACTCGTATTGGCAAGATCCTAGATCAAGTCTCATGGCCTACTTCTATGCGCACCATAGATACCGGCAACACGACCTGCATAGCCGATCCTGGCACTTCTCGCACAGCGCTCGATGCGCTAAAGAACGCAGAGTTCTCCGAGCAGGGCGCGTTCTATATTGACACAGAAGGCACAGCGATATTTTTAAACCGCACTAATGTGATAAAGAAGTATGGCGAGACTCCGATCGAGTTTAATCAAACAACAGGTATCCCTTACACCAACCTGACCTTCGCCTTCGATGACAAGTTAATTATTAACAGCGCTGGCATGACCCGCTATGGCGGCACACAGCAGGTCTCAGAGGACACAGCTTCTATTGCCAAGTACTTTCCGCACCAGATCAATGAGAACAACCTAGTTCTGCAGACAGACGCAGATGCGCTCAATGTGGCAAAGATATATGTGGCAACTCGCAAAGAGACTACGATCCGCATAGATGCTATGACGGTCGATCTACTAGATCCAGATGTACCGACTGCGACAATGCTGGATCTGGATTACTTCTCTAACTTAAAGATTACAAATGTGCAGCCAGACGGCTCAACTATCGTTAAGACTTTACAGGCACAAGGACTCGCATGGGATATCACGCCCAATTCCATGAAGGTAACTGTGACAACTCTCGAACCGATCGTTGAAGGGTTCATCATCGGATCGGACATATCAGGTATAATCGGCACTAACATAATGGCGTATTAGGAGATATAAATGGCAACAGGCTTTCCAGCAGCAACAGGCGATGTCCTAAGCGCGGCTATGTATAACGGACTTACTTCATTCTCAGTAGGCGCGGCTAACACAGCCGACTACACAGCAGTCTTAGCAGACCAGTATCAGAGCCTAGAGATCATGAACAAGGCAACTGCTATTGCTTTCAAGATCCCTACAGATGCTTCGGTCGCGTTTGAAATCGGAACAGTTCTTACAGTTCTTAACATCGGGGCTGGGTTATGTACTATTTCAGCAGTAACGCCCGGCACGACTACAGTCCTGTCAGCAGGTGCGACAGCAGCCAGCCCAACACTTGGTCAATACAAGTCAGCAGCCTGCATCAAGACAGCTGCTAATACATGGTATGTCGTTGGAAATATCGGATAATGATAGCCAATGTAATTGCAGCTATAACTGGAGTTACCGCTAAACCAAGCACCGTAGATTATTTAGTTGTCGCAGGTGGTGGCGGTGGTGGAACTGCTAGAGCAGGTGGTGGTGGTGCAGGTGGTTTTAAGACTGCGACCAGTTTTGCTGTCTCAGGTTCTTTAACTGTAACTGTTGGCGCTGCAGGTGCAGCAGGTTTACTGGTATCGCCATACAACGGCGGTGATGGTGGAAACTCAGTATTTTCATCTATTACATCAACAGGTGGCGGTGGTGGTGCTGGAGTTAACGCTGCTAATAAAAATGGTCGCCCTGGCGGATCTGGCGGTGGTGGTAATGGTAACGATCTTGGCGGTGCAGGTGGTGCTGCTTCTCCTTCAGGTCAAGGTAACGCAGGCGGCGCTGGTGTTAATTTAGTTTCGGGCGAAGGCGGCGGCGGTGGTGGTGGTGGTGCTGGATCAGTCGGTTCAGCAGGTTCATCAACTACTGGTGGCAACGGCGGAAGTGGAACTGCATCATCTTATAGTGGCTCATCAGTTACTTATGCAGCGGGTGGTAAAGGCGGCAACGGAACATCAGGTGGCGCTCCAACAGCAGGCACAGTAAATACTGGCAACGGCGGCGGTGGCGGTCAAACTGGTTCATCTCCAGCATCAGACGGAGCAGCAGGCGGTTCAGGTGTTGTAATTATTCGTTATTCAGATGTTTTTGCAGATCTAACATCTGTAAGCGGCGGATTAACTTATACTTTAACAACTACTGGTGGATACAAAATCTACAGATTTACAGCAGGAACAGGAACGGTGACTATCTAATGGCTCACTATGCGTTCTTAGATGAAAACAACATCGTTACTGAAGTTATAACTGGTAAAGACGAGACCGAGTTAATCGAAGGATTAGATCCTGAGACTTGGTATGGCAATTTTAGAGGTCAAGTCTGCAAGCGTACAAGTATCAACAACCGTATTCGATACAACTATGCGGGCATTGGCTATACCTACGATCCAGTAGGAGATGCTTTTATTCCGCCACGCCCTGACTGTGGGCATAAGGAATTATTCTTAACTGATCTGTTCAAATGGAATTGCCAGCGTTGTGAACTTGATATTAGGCATTTACGCAATGAAGCCTAAATTATGCAAAGCAGGGGTTCAACTTCGTGAACAATTTGACGACTGCTTCAGCGATCGTGATCGTACCTCAGACGGTTGGATCGGCGATAGTCGGCACTCAGCTCGTAAGTCTGACCATAATCCAGATGGCGAGGGCTGGGTTCGTGCCATTGACATTGACCGCGATCTATCCGGCAGAGTTAAGCCAGACCTCATGCCCGATGTGGCGGATCAACTTCGTCTCTTGGCAAAGTCTGATAAGCGCATCTCGTATCTCATCTTTGACGGCAAAATTGCAAGCGCCAAAAGCGCTTGGCGCTGGAGAACTTATACTGGGATTAACAAGCATCGCCATCATCTCCATATCTCGTTTAGCATCAAAGGCGATAACGATGGTTCGTTCTTTAAAGTACCGTTACTAGGAGGATCAGCATGAATATGAAAAACCCTTACCTACTCACAGCAGGTGCATTCCTATCTGCTTGGGCAGCTTCTAACTTTGCAGCGGATTACCGCTCGATCCTTTGGGCTGTTCTTGCTGGGGTCTTTGGATATGCGACACCAAAACGATGACACCAACGGACTACTTAAATCTTTATATTGCCACGCTTGCAATAGTGGGTGGATTAGCGGGCTATGTAATCACGCACTTGCTCTCGGAGATTAAACGACTCAATGGGCGTGTCGATGAGATTTACAACATACTTTTAGAGCGACAATAATCCTATGGCTCGCAAAAAGGCTATCGACTTAGAGGCTTACTCTATGCTCGATCAGTATTGCATCGGGCTAAATGAGTATTACAAATCGCTAAGACGAGCAGGGTTCACACCTGAACTGGCTTTGGCTATCTTGCTTGAGCCTTTAACTTACCCGGCAACGATCCTTCCAACACCGAACTGGCTTCCTGAACTTCCTGGACGAGTGCCTTATGACGATGACGATGATGAGGATTAACCATGAAAAGAACTGTAATCGTTCCCGATCTACAAGTTCCATATCACGATGAAGTTGCTGTCCGCAATGTTGCAAGTTTTATTAAGGCGTACCGTCCAGATAGCGTTATTACACTCGGAGATGAAATCGATCTCCCACAGATCAGTCGATGGACAGAAAACACACCGGGCTGGTACGAGCAAACACTAGCTGAGGATCGAGACCAAGCAGTAGAAGTTCTTTGGTCTTTGGTTGAGCATTCCAAAGAAGCTCACATGATCAGGTCTAACCACACAGATCGTCTTTACAATGTGATCATGAAAAAGATCCCTGCATTCTTGGCATTGCCAGAGTTAAAGTTTGAGCGGTTCATGCGCTTAGACGAGTTAGGCATCACCTACCATAAGAAGCCTTACGCCTTCGCTAAGGGCTGGGTGGCAGTTCATGGAGACGAACAGGGCATAAATCCTAACGCGGGTCTTACAGCCCTTGGAGCGGCTCGTAGGCACGGTTTAAGCGTGGTCTGCGGTCACACTCACAGAGCAGGGGTATCGGCCTTTACAGAGGCTTCTGGGGGCAAAATAGGGCGTATCCTGCGTGGCGTAGAAGGCGGGCATCTTATGGATATTCGCCAGGCTGGCTATACCAAAGGAACTATGAACTGGCAGCAGGCTTTTATTATCGTTGAGGATAGCCAAGTGACTTTAATTAACATCGAGAAGGACGGCACCTTCGTGGTTGCTGGTCGGCGTTATGGACGATCTAGATAACGACATAAGGCGCACGATCGATGATGCGATGGACGATGGAGAATTGTTACCGTTTCGTTATCAACACACCGTCAGATAGTCAGATATTTATGCAACACTTATGCCAAGAAAGTGCGAAGGGCGCACTAGAAGGGCAGTAAATGAACGCAGATGTAGCAATTACTTTATCTATAGCAATAGGCATGATTATTGGCTTTGGCTTTGGTTATGGCAAAGGCTTTGAACATGGCAAGATCAAGGGTCGCATTGCAGCTCGTAAGATCGCTCGTCAACTTGAGCAGGTCGGCCGATGAATGCTAGAGACTATCTCAACGAAGCAAGAGCAACTATCCAAGACCGAGGTCTGGACTACGGTCACCCAACTGACAACATGGCAAGAACTGCTGCCCTCTGGTCGAGTTATCTGGAAATGCCGGTTACTGACTATCAAGTCGCGATGTGCATGGCACTTGTCAAAATAGCGCGAAGCATGGAGACAGCCAAGACTGACACTTATGTCGATCTAGTTGCTTATGCTGCTATTGCAGCGCAACTGCACACAGAGGAGAATGAGCAATATGTTTGATCTTTCAATGTACGAGACGGTCGACCAGAGATTAGAAAAATTCTGGGCAAAATATCCTGACGGCGCAATACTCACAGAATTGGTGGCTTACAAAGATGATCGATTTATTTTTAAAGCAAGCGTATATAAAACTTATGCCGATAATGTTCCGTTTGCCACTGGGTACGCTGAGGAAAGCGTTAGCAATAGAGGCGTTAATTCTACTTCTGCGCTGGAGAATAGCGAGAGTTCGGCGATCGGCCGAGCGCTTCACACTGGAGGAATATCAAAGCATAGTGAAGGTAAACCAAGACCTTCGGCAGAGGAAATGGCAAAAGTAAAGGCTAAGCAAGAGAAGCCTGAGCCAACAACCTTCAAAGAGAAGTTAGCAGATAAGATCACGATGCCGGTCGAGGACGATCCTTGGTCAACTAAGGCAGTATCACCAGCACCTAGCGCAGCTGAGGCCATTGAACTGGTTCAAGAAGTCTTAGGCGCAGTCAAGATAGATAAAGACATTCCACTATGTCGCAACTGTCATGACCATAAGCCTATGCAATGGAAAACAGGCGTAAGCGCCAAGAACAACAAGCCATGGGGCAAGTTTGACTGCTATGTCTGTCGAGATGTTATCTGGTACAACATTGCTGCTGACGGTACTTGGAAGCCACAGGAGGCCAAAGCATGAGCGGCCTACAATTCATGAACCAAGATGGTGAATGGGAGAACTTCCCTACTGATGATGAACTAGCAGAAAAGGCTAAACACCAGGAATTGTTAAACAGCCTACAAGTTCGAATTATCTGTCACCTATGTAATGAGCCAGTACCACGCGAGGAACTAGCATTCTGGGTTCAAGGAACTGTCCTAACCTGGTCATGCAAGAAGTGTCACGCAGTTAATGTCTCAAAGTAGAAAACACCGCGGCTTTCGCACAGAGCGAGTAGTCGCAGAGTATCTGAGGCGCTGGTGGGAAGGCGCTTCAGTTGGTCGAGGTTCTGGGCGTGACATTCTCAATGTTCCGTTCGACTGCGAGGTAAAAGCGCGCACAGGACTCGATGTAGTAGGAACACTCCGCCAGATCGAGAGTCGGACTAAAGAAAGTGGCTTATTGGGGTTCGCCACTTTTAGACTCAATGGACAAGGTGAACATGCTGAGGATTATGTAGCAATGCTACGCCTTGGCGATCTGGTGGAGTTACTACTAGCTGCGGGTTATAAGGATCGCAAAGATGTTGTGCAAGATGCAGACATCATCAGATGTACCGGGTGCGGTGAATGGACTGTCTCTGGCTATTGCAAATCATGTGAGGATCAGTAATGCCTATCTATGAGTTTGAATGCACTAATGAGTCATGCGAGGCGAACTTGCGTTACGAGAAGGAGTTCAAAATTAACGAAGATCATCTGGTCGAATGCGGCTTATGTCATGAACCAATGAAAAAGATATACAGCTCGTTTGGAATAGCCTTCAAAGGCTCTGGCTTTTACTCAACCGATAACAGATAACTTATCAACAGTTGTGGATAACTAATGTACATTCCTTCATTTAACGCTTACGACACGCGGAACATCTGTGGAAACTTGACTCGTACGATACACTCTAGGCAAGAGCCCCTCAAGGGCTCAGACCGCGCCCGTAAGGGCGTAGCGCGGTGGGTTGCTGGAGTGTTGGTGGGATCTCTATGTCTGCTGAGCGCTGAGACATCAGAGGCTCAAGACATGCCAATTAAAAGCCTTAAACAATTAGCCAATAAGCAATTAACAGATAAGCAATACAACTGCCATAACGAGATCGTCTATCGAGAGAGTAGATGGCAGATAGATGCAGTCAATGGATCACATCATGGTTACTATCAAATGCGTACTGAGTCTATGAAGAACAAGCCTTATGACTATCAGTTCTATATCTATTGGTATTATGTATCTAAGCGATATGGTCTTGACTATGAGATACCGGACTATTGCAAGGCACTACATCACCTAAAGACTAGAGGTTGGCAGTAATGGCAAAGCGTGGAGACCCTAGACTTACTAGAGATTACAAAGCCTTTCGCTTAAAGGTATTGGCAAGAGATCAATGGTCATGCTTCTATTGCTCAGCACCAGCTGCAACAGTTGATCACATCATTCCAATTAGCAAAGCGCCTGATCTAGTAGTGAACTTCGAGAACGCAGTAGCATGTTGCCAGTCATGCAATAGCAGCAAGGGCAGTCGTAATCAGGGCGTTTTTTTAGGTAGGAAGGCTAC
>Ga0208231_1000254_pt1 | contig 15463 bp, 22 predicted proteins | sample LakMenEpi15Jun12_FD_150702 | JGI IMG/M metagenome (GOLD analysis project Ga0208231, IMG submission 150702) | Freshwater microbial communities from Lake Mendota, WI - 15JUN2012 deep hole epilimnion (SPAdes) | ecosystem: Environmental > Aquatic > Freshwater > Lentic | place: Lake Mendota, Madison...
TAGAGTTCGACACCAGAGACTTGGCGACAGTGCACAAAGTTCTGGAAGAAAGGAACCGCCGGCGGTAGTTATGGACGGACGCTTGGAAGTTGTCGGCCTCAAAGAAGCGCTGAAAGAACTGAACCAACTGAACCCGAAACTTCGCCGCGATATCACCAAGGACTACCGCAAAGTAGTGGACCCGGTAATAAAAACAGCGAAAGCCAAGGTGCCGCAAGGGCCGCCGATATCGGGCTGGGGCCGGAACTGGAAAACAAAAAGCGGCCACCAAATGACACCCTGGGTAGGTAGCCGGGGCGACGACTTCATAAAGGCAAAAGTGTCCGGCAAGAAACCACGCGAATGGGCAGGCCGTACCACCAACCTGGCCGTATTTAGCGTGGCATGGTCCGGGGCGGTAAACACGTTGTACGACCTGGCAGGGCGTCGCAATAACGGCGACACGGAACGCGGCACGCAAATGATTCGCGCGCTTGAGGCACGGTTCGGCAAAGCATCGCGCGTATTGTGGCCGGCGTACGAGATGAACCGCGAACAGGTGGAACGCCAGACGCGCGACATCGTGGAGACAGTGTTGCGCGAAGTGAACCGAAAACTTGCGTAGGCTAAACGCATGGCCGTAATCATTCCTATCGTTACGGAGTACGCCGGCAAAGGCGTGCAACGCGCACTGAAAGAGTTCCAATCGCTTACCAGCACCACCGACAAGGCGGCGTTCGTTCTTCGCAAAGCCCTGGTGCCTGGCGCTATTGCGGCCACTGGGGCGGTTGCCATACTTGGCAAAGGACTGTTCGAAGCTGCAAAGGCCGCAGCAGAGGACCAAAAAAGCCAGGCACTATTGGCGCGGCAGTTGCAGGCAACTACCGGGGCGACCGACGCACAAATCAGCGCGGTGGAACAGTACATAAACAAAACACAACTCGCGGCCGGCGTCACGGACGACCAGTTGCGGCCGGCCCTTTCTAGCCTGGTACGCGCTACCGGCGATACGGCAATCGCCCAGGAACAGTTAGGGCTCGCCCTCGATATTGCAGCCGGTACCGGCAAGGACGTGGAAAGCGTCGCAATCGCATTAGCCAAGGCATATAACGGCAACTTTGCAGCGCTCACAAAACTGGGCGTGCCGTTAGACGAAAACATTACAAAAACCAAGAACTACCAGGCCGCACAGGAAGCCTTGGCGAAACAGTTCGGCGGTGCCAGTGCAACCGCCGCCAACACATTCGACGGCCAACTAAAACGACTCTCGATTGCGTGGGGCGAACTTGTCGAACAAGTTGGCTACTACGTCCTGCCGTATCTGCAACGGTTCGTGGACGCCGTAAACAAGTACGTCGTGCCGGCGCTTGGCGTATTCATCGACCAACTGCAAGGCGGCAAAGGCGTAAAAGGTGCCTTCGAAATAGCGATTGCAAGCATGGGCGACTTCGCCCCGGTCGCAATTCGCGCGATGAAAGCCGCAACCGAAGGCGTGCTGGAGTTCGTGAAAACCGTGGCACTGGCGTACGCCGGTATCCAGACGTTGATAGGCGCCGCGCAAGCCCTGGCCACCCGTGGCAAAGCCGGACTGCCAGCGTTCAGTGCCGCACTAGCCGCAGCCGGTGGCGCCGTAATCACCGACCAACTGAAAGCGCGAACCCTTGCCTACTTTGACGACCTGGAAAGCCGGCTGGGTTCACTGAGCGCGCAAGCCAGCGCAGCACGCAACGCACTGAACCCGATACCGGACCGCCTCGACCGTATTAGCGCCGCAGCCAACGCGCTGGCCGGTGGCGGCGAAGAAGAAGAAGGCGGCGGTGCAGGCGGCGGCCTCAACCGTATGGCCGACCGCGCCAAGAAGCTGCAAGAACGCCTGGAAGCCGCCGCGAAAGCCTTGCGTGACGACATGGCCAACGCCTTAAAGATTGCCGAAGAACGCCTAGGGGCCGCCCAGCAAGCGTTCGACGACTTCGCTAGCAGCGTCACGAACACGATAACGGACGCGATGAACTTCGAAGATGCGCTGGAAGCATCGGCCGAAGAAGGCGGCGGTTCGTTCTTCGACGAACTGAGCCGTCAAGCACAACGCGCCGACGAGTTTGGAAAACTGACCGAGGAACTATTGCGACGCGGTATCAGCAAAGACGCACTGAACCAGGTGCTCGAAGCCGGCGTAGAAAGCGGCGCCGAAATCGCCCGGCAACTATTGGCAAGCGCCGACGGCGTACTCAAAGCCAACACCCTGGTCGAACGCACGCAAGCGATTGCCGAAAAAATTGGGCAGGCATCGGCCGCCAAGTTCTACGGTGCAGGCGTCGCGAACGGGCAAGAATATCTGCGCGGCGTCATGGAAGCGATAGCGGAAGCCGAACGCCGTATCGCCGGTGCGAAACGCCCGGCCGACATAAAAGGCGCCTCCGCCGCGTTCAGTGACACGATGAGCCGACTCAGCACGCCAAGCACCACAGTGCAAAACGTGACAATAAACAGCCAGAGCCTCGACCCGGGGCAGGCCGGGCAGGTCATCGTGGACGCCTTGCGCGAGTACAACCAGCGAAGCGGCTACATCGGCCTGAGCACCACGCCGTTCTAGTCATGGCTACCCCCGTCGTACAGTCCGGCGACTATCTCATCGAACTAGACACCGGGTTCATTCAGGACGGGTTCACGCTTGACGATGCAACCAAAGGCGTGCTCAATAATTCGCAATATGTTCTAGACGGCACGACGCAGTTCGCCGACATTACACAGTGGTGCCAGCGCGTCACCTACCGGCGCGGCCGTCGCCTCGACACCGACCAATTCGGCCCGGGCACCATGACCGTCGTATTGGACGACACGTTGGCCGGCGGCATACTTTCGCCGTACGACACGAGCAGCCCTTACTATGACGTCGCCAACGATGAGCCAGGGTTGGCGCCGTTGCGCGTCATTCGACTCAGCCGCCAAGGCACCTACTTATTCGTCGGCAACGTCGTGAACTACGACTACCAATTCCAATTAGGTGGCAGCAATATTGTGAACATTCTGGCCGCCGACGGGTTCTACAAACTTGCACAGTGCTACCTGGACGAATGGAACGTGACCACCGAAACATCGGGCGAACGCCTCGAGAGTCTGTTGGACTTGCCAGAGGTTGCACTGTTTCCGGGTGCCTTGCGCAACATCGCAACCGGCACCGTAAACCTAGGACACGACGCGGCGTTCACCGTGCCGGTAGGAACGAACGCGTTGCAATATGCGCAACAGATAAACCAGACCGCAGAGTTCGGCCGCCTATTCATGGACCGCACCGGAGTGTTCACATTTCAGGAACGTATCGGCACCACACTTTCGGCGCCCGTCGTAGAGTTCGACGACCAGGGCACACACCTGGCGTACAACGACCTGGAGATAGAGTTCGACGCCTCGCACGTCGTGAACCGTGCAAGCGTCACCAGCTTGGACGGCGACACCGGCACCGATAACGACCTGGCAAGCCAAAGCACCTACTTCATTCAGACGCGCGCAATCACGTCTAGTCTGTTGCACGACCAGGGCGAACTAGACACAGCCGCCGCCTACCTACTAGTGCCCGACCCGTCGCCCCGGTTCACCAGTGTGGCCACCAACTTTGCGCTACTCACGTCACTGCAACGCGACGCCGTAGCCCTGGTAGATATCGGCGACACAATTACCATCGAAAAAGACGTGCTCGGGTTCGGCCCGCTAGCCGAAGAACTAGCCGTGGAAGGCATCGACGCGGTAATTGACTTCGCGCAAGGCCACACCGTCCGGTTCTACACATCGCCAACCACCGTGGTATTCCAACTGATTCTGGACGACCCCGTCTATGGCGTGCTGGATAGCACGAACGTGCTCGGCTAGGCTTGCCGTATGGGCGCCAACGCACAGACCACCGTTCCGACGTTCACCGCGTCGCAGGTCCTTACCGCCGACCAGATGAACCAGAGTGCGCGGACTGGCGTGCCAGTGTTCGCCGATACGACGGCACGCGACGCCGCGTTCGGTGGAAGCGGAGAAAAAACACTGGCCGAAGGCCAACTCTGTTACCTCGAAAGTACCGACAAGGTGCAGTTCTACAACGGCACGTCTTGGGCTAACCTTGGAAGCGTGACAAACGTAGCCGCCTTTTCCGCGTCTGGTAGTTGGACAGTACCGGCCGGCGTGACGTATGCGATCGCGCACATTCGCGGCGGCGGCGGCGGTACAGGCGGCTCAACGGCTGGCGGTAACGGCGGTACAAGTTCGGTTGCGTTCTCAGGCGGTACCGTATCTGCTACGGGCGGCAACGCTGGCGGAACAACTGCTGGCGGTGGCGGCACTAGTTATTTGTCAATAGCGGGCGTTGCAAATAGTGGCGAAGGCGGTTGGACATCGGGAGCGGTTTCGGGCGTTGCCGACAAAGTTTCCAAAGGTGGCAACGGTGCCTACATTGTTGCGGGCGGTGCAGTAACACCCGCCGCAAGTATTACCGTTACGGTAGGTGCTGGTGGTACGGCAGGTACTAGCGGCGCGGCAGGCGGTAGCGGCTACATATGGATTGAGTACCAAGTATGAGCGAACGCACCGTAGCAGTTGTCGAGCCGAACGTAACCAACGGCATCGTCGTAAATGTCGAAGTTGTGCCAAGCGATTGGACTAACACCGACCCCGCGCACCTCATCGAATACACACCCGAACAGCCGGCCGCAATCGGTTGGGCCGTAGTTGACGGTGTCGTAATCGTGCCACCACCACCGCCGGAACCCGACGACGAATAACGCAGCGCCCTTACTCACTGGCGGCAAGAAACTGAGCACAACATGAACGGAAGCACCGCACAAGGCGTCGACCAGACAGTAAAAGGCGGCGTCCTCGGACTGTTCACCTACTTCGGCGCCAAGTACAACGTCGACCCGGGCTTGCTCGCCGTTGCAATGCCGCTACTCGCCGGCGTCATGGCGTTCATATCCTCAAAAATTGGCGACCCGCACCTCGCGTCGCTATTCAGTGGCAAGAAAAACGACGCCGCAAAATAATGCCCGCGCCGTACGTCGTACCGACCTACCCGGTCACGGCCGGCAAATTACCAGGCACCGAAGAATGGGCCCGACAAGCTGCAACACATTCGCAAGGCGCGCTGTGGAATAACGGCACCTGGGTGCATCGTGACATTCGCGGCAAGCCCGGCCAAGTGTCGAACCATGCGCGAGGCGTGGCGCTGGACTTGTCGTATCGGTTCTACCCGGCACAAAACAAAGGCACTACCGACGGCCGCGCCAAATCGTTGGCGTTCATGCGCACCGCCCTGGCCAACTGGCAGACGTTAGGTATCGCCCTGGTGATTGACTATTGGCCGCAACCGTTCGGCCGGTCCTGGCGTTGCGACCGCGAAACGTGGCGCAAGGCCACCGCGCCAACATTCAGTGGCGCCCCGGGTGGCGATTGGTGGCACGTCGAACTGACCCTGGAACTGGCAACCGACCCGAAAGCCGTCCAGAAAGCGTTCGCCAAGGTATTCACCACACCATGACACCGACCCGCTACGGTCGTTAGCACAACTCAAAAGGAAGGCAGCAACCTGATGACCGAACCAACCCCCGACCCCGTCGTAATCTTTTACGAGGTATTCACCGGCACCATGCCAGACGGCCAGCACGTCATGGTGCAAATATTCCGCAAGAAAGGCGAGGACCGTTCCATGCTTGCGCAATTGGCGTTCCGTTCCGACAAGTGGGCGACCTGGGGCGTACCGGTACGCCTTGAAGATAGTCACAGCGTCACAGAAACACCCGTGGCATGAACGCCGGCATCGTCAGCCTTGCGGCCCTACTCACGTCAGCACTCACCGGTTTGTCGTTCGTCATAGCCCCGCTACCTGACGCCGACCGGATACCGCCGGCAGTGTACGAAAGCACCGAAACCCCCGAAACCACCCCCACGGCACCCCGAAACAGCGCTCCACAGCCCCTAGGACGCGACGAAACACCTACCCCCGCACCCATAGCACCCGGCGACTGCCAAGCGTTCGTAGGGCTTGCCTGGACCCTAGGTTGGCCCCAGGAAGAACTGGACACCCTCGAGCGAATCATGCGCAAAGAAAGCGGGTGCCAACCCGACGCAATCGGCGACAAAGCCCTAGGCGGTTCCTACGGCCTCATGCAGGTGCACATTCCGACGTGGTGCCTACCCTCAAAGTATTGGCCGGCCGGTTGGCTCGCCGTGCACGGTTCGGTCAGCCCGGACAACTGCATCGCCCTACTTGACCCGGCCACCAACCTGGCCGCCGCGCTACTCATTCAGCGTGAAGGCGGCTGGCCACAGTGGAGTACCTGGCCGTGAACCCGCGCTGGCATGAGTACGAAGCCCTAGTCCGTGACCTGGCCGACCTGGCCGACAACAGCCCCGACCACCACACCGCCGTCAGCGCCGCCCGCGCCTTGGCAATTATGACCTGGCAGCGTGCCGTAATCGAAGAACTACGCGGCACCGTCGCAACGCTCGAACAATGGGCCGGTGTTCGCGCTTGACATATCGCACATATGACGCCACGCAACTTCGCAAAGGCGTACTCGTGCCACTTATGCCGCACGAAGTAACAGCGCTACGCGAACACGCCGACCAGGTACGCCACAACGCCAACCTCATCGGTGCCAAGCACCGGCACGCCTGGAACCCGACCAGTGAAGAAGAACAGCGCCGGCAGCTTGTCGGCTGGCTGGGCGAACTCGCACTTGCCAAGCACTTCGGCGTCGAGTACGGGTTCGCAACGAACTACGACAAGACACGCCACGACGTTGCAGGCGTAGAAGTTCGCAGCACCGAACACTTCGACGGCCACCTCATTACCTACCCGGACGACAAGGCCGCCCCGTTCGTCCTGGCGTTAGTGCACCGCATAAGTTTCTACAAGTTCGACGTCGTGCTCGCCGGGTGGATTGACTTGCACGACGCCAACACCCCCGAACACTGGCGTACCAATATGCGCGCACCCGGCTACTTCACACCGCAAGCCGCGCTGCACCCCATGGCTACACTTTCACACACGAAGCAAAAGAGAGGCAGCAACCTATGGCTTGGCAACTGAATGACTACGTGGACGTTCCGCACCGGCTCAAAATATTGGCGGAGAAGTTTCCGGACGTGCGCATCGTAGAAAGCGAACCTGCGGTGCGCGTGCTCGGCAATCGTACGTTCATCGAAGTGAAGGTAACGGCGTGGCGTTCACCTGACGACCAACACCCGGCCGTCGCATACTGTTGGGAGCCCTTTCCGGGTGATACGCCCTATACGCGCGACTCGGAACAGATGAACGCAGCCACGTCAGCCTTGGGCCGCCTGGTGGCCGTCATGTTGCCGGGCGCGTTCGCCAAGCTTGCAAGTACGAACGAAGTGTTTCACCGTGCCGGACCGCCAAGCAAGCCGAAACACGTTGGCCCGGTGCCCGTTGTCGGCGGTGGCCCGGACCCGTGGGACGACGTACCGTCGCACGATGAGCAAGTGCAAGCAATTGTGGAACGTGAACGCGAAAAAAAGAAGGCCGCAAGTGCTGGCAGTGCCATTACACAGCCACAGATGAAGATGTTGGGCGCGACCGCTAAGCGTAAAGGGCTTACGCAAGCAGAGGACCTTAGACAGTTCTGCGTCGACACGATTGGCCGCGACATAACTGGCGCCCGCGACCTAACAAAGGGCGAGGCAAGCCAAGTGATAGACAAACTTACGGCCCTACCGGACCAGGCGCGGGGCGACCAGTGACCGGCAACATCGTGCACGGCGAAGCACCCGTGTACTACGAAGACGAAAGCGTGCAACTTATCCACGGCGACGCCCTGGACGTTATGGTGCAGCAAGCCCGCCAAGGGCTGCAAGTGGACGCCGTAGTAACCGACCCGCCATACAGCTCGGGCGGCGCTATGCGTTCTGACAAAATGCGCGACGTCGTGGACAAGTACGCCTCGAGCGGCGTATCACGCGACTACTCGACATTCGACGGCGACCACCGCGACCAACGCGCCTACTTCGCGTGGTCACACCTATGGCTGTCACTTGCTCGCAATATCACAACACCAGGCGGCGACCTACTTGCGTTCATAGATTGGCGCCAGTTGCCCACGTTGTCTGACGCCGTACAGTCAGCCGGCTGGATATGGCAAGGCCTAGGAGTGTGGAACAAAGGCTTCGGACGCCCCAACCGTGGCCGGTTCACTGCCGGCCATGAACTAGTTCTGCACGCAACGAACGGCCCGAAAGAACCGGTGGAGCGTTACACGCCCGCAGTGTTCAGCGCACCTATCGAACCCGACAAAGTGCACCTATCGCAAAAACCCGTCGCCGTCATGGAATGGTGCCTTAATCTCATCGCCCCGGGCGCTAAGGTGCTCGAACCGTTCGCCGGTTCGGGCACCACCCTGGTGGCCGTCAAAGCAACGGGCCGCTACTGCATCGGCATCGAAGCCGACAGACAACATTTAGAAACGATTGCACGACGTTGCCAAGAAACGCTCCGTCTGGCATAAATAAAAACTGAATAGGACCCGAAAGGGCGCGACGTCTCGCGGAAGAAGGCGTGCAGGTGAAAACCCTCGGCGACTAATCATCGCTAGTTCGGCCGTCAGACAGCCAGGGCAAGCCCGCGCGCATGAACACGGCGTGCGGCAGTGTGAACCGAGCGCATATCGGACGGCGTGGGCCCAGGGCAAGTTCTGCCCGACTAGCGTTACAGCCAACAGAAAGCGGCAGCCAATGAAACACAAGTACACCTACACACCCACGACCTACCTCGGCACGTGCCACCACTGCCAAGAAACACACCTAGCCGAAAAGTTCGGAGACGCAATCATCGAAGGCAAACCCGTCTGCGCAGCTTGCCAACGCCAACCGGTAGCAACTGAGCGAAGCGAAGGCGCTAGGACAAGCGACAGCGCGTCAGCCGTAACACCATGAGCAAAAGAACAGCCAACCCCACCTACCGAAAGAACCGCGCCGAACTACTACGCGACGCACCTAACTGCCACTGGTGCAAAACACGCAAAGCAAGCCAAGCCGACCACCTAATCGAAGCCGACCGGGGCGGCACCGACGAACTACACAACCTGGTGCCAAGTTGCGGCAAGTGCAACGCCACCCGGGGCCAGGCATACGGCACCGCCAAGGCACGCGCACGCCAAGCCAAGCGACCCCACGTGCCAACAGCAACCCGAACACGCAAAACGAAACAGCCACGCCTTTTGGATAGCACCCCCCCCTGCCCCCGACGCCCATGCAACGGTGTCTCTGCAAGGAAGAAGAAGAAACCGGCCGAACGCGATTGGAACCGGCCAAGACTCGAAACAATGGTGCCGAATGTTGCCGGCACGTATGGGCCTGACGTGGAGAACTGGGCCGAAGAACACCTGGGCGTCACGTTTATGCCGTGGCAGAAGTACGCGCTCGAGCGTCAGTTGTCGTATGACAAAGCCGGCGACTGGTGCAACCGTACCGCGTTAGTGAGCACCGCCAGGCAAAATGGCAAGTCCACCCTGATTGCAGCCACTATTGGCTGGGCCCTTATGGAGTGGCCGAAGATATTGGGCCGCCCGGTGAAAATTGTGAGCGCCGCGCACCGCCTCGACCTAGCGGTTGCACTGTTCCAAGAACTTGCCCCGATACTTGAGGACAAGTTCGGGGCGAAGCCGTCGTGGACGTTCGGCCGTAACGAAGTACGCCACGCCAACAGCCGGTGGATTGTCAAAGCTGCAAAGCCGCAAGCGCCGCACGGCCTTGCCGGCGTGGACTTGCTCATCGTGGACGAACTATGGGGCGTAGATACTGACACCCTCGACATAGGGTTCATGCCGACGCAACGCGCCGTCGCCAACCCCTTGGCACTGTTCTACTCAACGGCCGGCACCGAAGAAAGCAAAGCCATGCTCACGCACCGCGAGGCGGCTATCCGCGCCATAGATACCGGGCAACACAACGGCACGTTGCTACTCGAATATTCGCCACCGCCCGAACTGGACCCGATGACGCCCGAAGCGTGGAAGTACGCCAACCCGGCGCTAGTGCATGAAGGCAACCCGAAAGGCACGCTGACACTTCGCACCATAGAACGCGAAGCCGCCGCCCCCAACCGGGCCGGGTTCCTACGTTCTTCGGTGAATATCTGGTGCCAGACAGACGCCGGGTTCCTGGCGCCTGGAATGTTCGAAGCGTGCCGCACCGACAAGAAACCGCTACCGGGTGGCGTACTGGCTTGCGAAGTTTCGATTGACGACGGGCGCTACGTCGCGGTTCGTTGCAACGTGAACGCCGACAACGTGCCCACCGTAACCGTTGCTCTACTGGCCGACACCGTGCCGACATTCTGGGCCGCAGTACGAAAACAACTAGAAGCCAACCCTGGCGTACTGTTGGCAATCACGCCGACACTTGACGCGCACTGTCCGACCGACCTAGCCCACCGCCGCATGATTGTTGGCTACCAAGAAATCAGCCGGTGGACGGCCGTTGTCAAGCAGATGATTGCCGAACGTCGCGTACTGCACACCGGTGAAACAATGCTGGAAGAACACGTCGGGCGCGCCGTCGCAGTTCGCACGCCTGGCAGTATCGCAATCAGCACCGCCAAATCACCCGGCCCGGTGGAATTGTGCCGTTGCCTAATCTGGGCGGCCGCCCTGGCATCGAAACCGCAAAGCAACGTGCGCCGCGCCGTAATTGCCACGAGCAACCCGCGTCGGGTTGCCTAAGATAAGACCGTGAAACTATTCGCCCGCCCCGTCGTCGAACAAGTACTTCGTCCGGAAACAGCCATCGCGGCGGCGGCGGCCGGCAATCCACTGGTCGAAAACTTCGTCAACTACACGAGCAGCGCCGACAGAATAAACGCGCTACGCATACCGACAATCTCACGCGCGCGCGACCTCATCGTAGGCATGGTGTCCTGCCTAGAAATAAAACAGTACGCAAAACAATGGAACGGCGAAGATTACGAACGCATCGAACTGCCACCGGACACCTGGTTCGTGCAACCCGACCCGAACGTCACGCGCAACTTTTTCCTCGCCAACCTGACCGACGACCTTATGTTCTTCGGACGCGCGTTCGCCGTCGTCACGCAACGCAACAGCCAAGGCTTTCCGGTTGCGTTTACTTGGATACCCGCCAACAACGTGCAGACGCTTGACCAGTCCGGGCCGTACCAATGGTGGGGGCCGTCGTCGCAGATTTACTTCCAAGGACTACGCCTCGACACCCGCGACGTGGTGCAGTTTCTCAGCCCGATTCCAGGACTACTTGCCACCGGTTCGCGCGCAATCAACACCGCCGTACGCCTTGACCGTGCAGCCGAACGGTTCGCCACAATGGAAGTGCCAGCCGGATATCTTCGTCAACGCGGCGGCGAACCTATGTCCGGCCAGGACCTTGCGGACCTTGCAGCTGCATGGAGTGAAGCACGCGAGAACAGCAGCGTCGCCGCCCTCAACGAATACGTGGAGTGGGTAGAGAGCAGCATCGACCCGTCAAAAATGGAACTAGTGAGCGCCCGCACCTACCAGGCGGTGGAACTTTCTCGCGTCGCCAACATACCGCCCTACCTTGTCGGCGCCCCGGCTGGCAGTGGCATGACATACCAGAACGCACAGCAAGCCCGCCAAGACCTTTACCTGTTCGGCGCCAAACCGTATATCGATTGCATCGAGCAGACTTTCTCAATGCCAAGCGTGACGCCTCGCGGCCGATATATCGAACTAGACGTTTCTTCCTACCTGGAAGAAAACGGGCTGTCGGACCGGCCGGACGATGCTGCCCCGGCCGGTTCCGGCAGTTCACTAACCCCCGAAAGGAATAGCAACGATGACGACTAACCCACTAGCACCACTGCAACTTACGGCGGGGCGCGTCAGCGTCGCCGCAGAAACCGGCGAAGGCGAACCGCGTCGCACAATCAGCGGTCTTGCCGTACCGTACAACACGCAAGCCACCGTATCCGGCGGCCGCAAAGTTCGGTTCCTGGCCGGCAGTCTGCCAACCGACGGCAAAGCGCCACGCCTACTCGAACAGCACGACGCTAACCGCGTCATCGGCATCGTGACCGAACGAACCGAAACCCCCGACGGCATGGCGTTCAGCGCCCGCATTAGCGCAAGCCGCGCCGGCGACGACGTGCTCGAACTAGTCAAAGACGGCGCCCTGGACTCGGTATCCGTAGGCGTGGACCCAATCGAGGCAGAGTTCGACGACGCCGGCGTGCTGGTAATCGCCAAGGCCAAGTGGCGCGAACTTTCGGTGGTTGCCGAGCCCGCGTTCGAAGATGCTCGCATAGTGCAGGTTGCTGCCACTAGTGTGGCGACTAGCAGCACCAACACGGAGGACAACATGAACACCGAAGCCACCAACCACAGCGAAGTACCCGCCGCTGCACCAACCGCACCCGTATGGGCCGAAGTAAAGCGCGTGCCAAGCAAACTGCCAAGCGTCGCGGAGTACATGGCCGCTTACGTTCGCGGCGGTGAAAGCGCCGAAGCTGCACGACGCGAAGTTGCTGCATACCAGGCGCACCACGCACCAATCGCAGCAGCAGCCGGCGACCAAACGACCACAGATTTTCCTGGCGTGATTCCGGTGCCGATTCTCGGACCTACGTTCGACAATATTGCACCACTTCGTCCTTTGGTCACCGCGCTTGGCGCGCGACCAATGCCAGGTAGCGGCAAGACGTTCATTCGTCCGAAGATTGTCACGCACACTTCGGTGGCACAGCAAGCCAACGAACTGACCGGCCTTTCTTCCACGACCATGCTGGTGGACGACATCGTCGTTACGAAGAACACTTTCGGCGGTACCGTCCTGGTATCCGAACAGACGGTGGACTTCTCGGACCCCGCCGCGCTCGAAATCATCGTGCGCGACATGGCCAACCAGTACGCAATTCAGACCGGCAACTACGCCTGCACGCAATTTGCCAACAACATTGGCGGCGCGCAGCAAGTTGGAACGTGGGACGGCACTTCGGAGGACTTCGTTGCCGAAGTGTACAAAGGCGCCGCCGCGATTCTCGCGTCGGGCCGCGTCATGCCAACGCACCTGATTATGGGCACGCCAGGATTCCAAGCCGTTGGCGCCCTGGTGGACGGCGACAAGCGACCACTGTTTCCAACACTCAACCCGATGAACGCCTCCGGCGTCATGTCAGCGACGAGCACCGCAGCCAACCCTGTCGGACTCTCGCTGGTCGTGGACCCGGGCCTGAACTTCGCCGGTGACTTCATCGCACTGGGCAACGCAGCCGGCACCTACGCCGGGTTCGAAGTGTACGAAACCATGAAGGGCATGGTCAGTATCGAAAAGCCCGACGTGCTCGGCCGTCAAATCAGCGTGCGCGGATACTTCGCGGCGCAGTTCATCGACGTGACCAAGTTCCGCTGGTTCGACTTCTAACACGAAAGGCGGCCACGTGGCGGCCTACACAATTACGCACGGGCAAGTAACGGGCGGTGTCGCGGTAGTTGCGACACTGACCGCCACCCCCATTCAGCCCGGCGTCACTATCACCATTACGGGCAACGCGACCTACAACGGCACGCACCTGGTAACCGCGTGCCCCGAGTTTCTATTCCTCGGCCCCGATGAGCAAGGCGACTACACGTACAACACGGCCGTCCTTATTCCTAACCAGGTGGCGTTCGCGCTCAACGTCGCCGACGTTGCACGCGACACCGCCGCCGGCACCGTCACCTATGCACCCGTGTGCACCTGGATAACAAACGGCGACGCAGAGGACTGGCTAGGGTTCACCGTGGCCGCCCCGTCCGCAGATTACGACCTCCTCTCGCTAGCAGTTGGGGCGGCCAACCAATTCGCGTGGCGACGCCGCCAGGAAAGCGGCTACACAGACAGCCTTACGACAGTGCCGGGCCAAGACGTCAAACTCGGCACCGTCATGTACGCCGGCTACCTTTACCGGCAACGCGGCTCGATTGACCAGTACGCGTCGTTCGACCCGCTTGCCACCGGTGCCGCCGTCGGCGGTTCGTTCGGTGACATTCTTCGGCTACTTGGCTGCAACCGGCCGGCGGTGGCATAGTGCCACCAGATACGGACATTCTCAACGACGGGTTCGACGCGCTAGCCACAAAGCTTGGCACGATTACCGGGCTACGGGTAACGACCGACAACGACCCGCGCAACGTGAACCCGCCGTGCGTCATGGTAGAGGCGCCCGCGTTCCTCATGCCAACCAACACAATCGCCCAGATGGACTTCACCGTCAAAGTGCTCACAATTGGCCCGGGCGACCGGCGCGCCGTTCGCAATCTGTTGCAACTAGTGGACCTTATTCGCGCCGCCAATATCGGCCTTACCGGCGGCCGCCCAACCGTCACCACAATCGGCGGCGCAGAGTACGCGTCCTACGAACTGACAATATCCACTAAGGTTGCACCGTGACCTACCGCGTACTTCGCCCGTTCGGCGCCCGCAAAGTTGGCGAAATCGTGCACGACGATGCGTTCCACAACATCGCCTACCTACTGGCCGGCGGCATGGTGGAACCAGTAACACCCGAAAGCGATGCCACCACAAAGCCCGCGCCAGGTGCTAGAACTAAAAGCAAGAAACCGAAGACCAAGGAGTAACTCATGGCCACCGTCACCTACCTTTCGAACCCCGTCGTCACAATTGGCGCAGCGACGCCCGGCACCGATATCACCGACCAATGCAAGAGCGCAGTTCTGACGCAGCTTGTCGAAGCCTTGGAGAGCACCGCGTTTGGTTCCAACGGCCGCCGCTACACGGCCGGACTGCAAAACCACACCTGCGTGCTCACGTTCCTCATGTCGTACGCAACCAGCGAAACCTACGCACTGTTGCAACCACTGGTCGGCACGCAGTGTTACGTATCGGTCAAGCCGGCCGCAGGTAACGACAGCGCCACAAACCCGAAGTTCGAACTGGCCGAGACCTACTTGGAAAGCCTCGACATCGTGAACGCCAACCTCGGTGAATTGTCAGAAGTACAAATCACCCTGCAGGGTGGCGCGCTCACAATCGACACCACCAACCCGTAAGCCACTACACAACGAAGGGCAGCATAATGCGGCTAACACTCACCGTCACCACAACGGACCGACACACCTACGACGTGCACACGTCGCTGGGCGTCATCGTGGACTGGGAGCGCAAGTTCCACCGTCGGGCCGGCGACCTCGCCGCCGGGTTCTTCATCGAAGACCTTGCCTATCTGGCGTACGCAAGCGAGAAACGCGCCGGCGACACCAGCCAAGACTTCGACACGTGGCTTGCCCGGGTGGAAACAATCGAAGTGAAGGACACGCAAGAAAGCCACCCTACGGACGCGGCGCCTACCGTCGGCAACTAGCCGAACTGTTGGTCGCCGCCTCATGGTGGCCCCCTGGCGTAGAGTTCGACACCAGAGACTTGGCGACAGTGCACAAAGTTCTGGAAGAAAGGAACCGCCGGCGGTAGTTATGGACGGACGCTTGGAAGTTGTCGGCCT
>Ga0208231_1000260_pt1 | contig 15312 bp, 13 predicted proteins | sample LakMenEpi15Jun12_FD_150702 | JGI IMG/M metagenome (GOLD analysis project Ga0208231, IMG submission 150702) | Freshwater microbial communities from Lake Mendota, WI - 15JUN2012 deep hole epilimnion (SPAdes) | ecosystem: Environmental > Aquatic > Freshwater > Lentic | place: Lake Mendota, Madison...
TCACCCAATTTTGGCAAAATCAAGTCAACTACAGACATAGGGAATAATTTTAGCAAAAATAAGACTAAATCTTATTGATTATGAGTAACCTAAGTAAATTTATAGCCTGATTGGCTGTTACCTCAATATTCTTTTGGCGATTAAAACGTAAGTAAAAGACTTTAGAAACCACTTTTTCTCGATTAGCTACTCCTATCCAGACCATTCCAAGTGGTTTTTCGTCTGTTTGACCTGATGGGCCCATGATACCACTCACAGAAATACCAAAATCTGTGTTCATTTTTGACCTTATTGCTAAGGCCATTTGTTCCACAGCTTCCTTGCTTACTGCTCCAACCGTTTTTAATATATTGGTTGGGACATCTAAAAACTCAGTTTTGATACGGTTATCATAACTAACAATACTTCCTGTAAAAAAGGTGGATGAACCAGCATGTTTTGATAAAAGATGACCAATATAGCCTCCAGTACAACTTTCTGCGGTTGAAACAGTGTGGTTCTGTTCTTTCAAAAGTCGTCCGACCACCACTTCCATAGGCTCATCTTTATCCGTAACTAGGTGCTCAATTAAAAGCACTTTCAACTCCTCAAATAAGCTATCTAATTGGCTATTTAAACTAACTGATTCATCACTTTTGCCTGTTAATCTTAATCTAACCATGCCATAAGAGGGTAGATAAGCTAATTTGATATTATTTGGCAGGTTCGTTTCGAATGTAGCTATGGATTCGGCTAAAAATGATTCACCAACTCCTGCAGTAAGCAATGTCCTATGCGCTATAAATCCTAATTTAAAACTTTCTTTAACAATTGGAATTACCTTTTCATTTGTCAACCATTGCATTTCATGCGGCACTCCGGGTAATGAAAAAATTAAGCTGTCATTCTTCTTAAAAAGCATACCAGGTGCAGTTCCTGTTTTATTGAATAACACTTCACAAACATCAGGTACTTCTGCTTGTTTACGATTGCGTTCAATCATTGGTCTCTTGTGAACCTGCTCAAAAATATAGGTAATATGATCTAAAGAGGGTTTATCTACAATCATTTTACCCCCAAAATAACGATTCAACAATGGTTTTGTAATATCGTCAGCAGTGGGACCTAAACCTCCTGTAATTATAACTATTTGACTTTTTTGTATTGCAGTATCTAATGCATTTGTAATGGATTCGGCATCATCTCCAACAGCAATTCTTTGAAGGACTCCAACACCAATTTCATTTAATTTTTGAGCGATAAAAGCACTATTGGTATCTATCACTTGACCGATTAATAATTCGTCCCCAATGGTGATAATACTCGCCTGAATTTGATCCCTCATAAATGCTTTAGTTAGGTTGCAAAGTAAACCAAAAATTAGCGGTTTAACTAAAAATAGATAGCGAGTTTTTCCTTCATAGTGGAAGGCATTTCAATTCTATTGTTCATGGTTGTATCCATAAAATAGAGTTTAACCTGACCAATGGTTAAAAGCTTTCCAGCTTCATTGTATACTTCCTGGTCAAACACAATTTTATGATCTGTAGGCAAAGTCTTAATCTGACTTTTTATGGTAATTAAGTCGTCGTATTTAGCTGGTCTTAAATACTTAATATTCAATTCAACAACTGGCAGTATAATCCCCATATCCTCTATGTCTTTGTAGGATATGCCAAGATGACGGATCGCTTCTACTCTTCCTATTTCAAAATACATGGCATAATTACCATAGTAAACTACATCCATTCTATCGGTTTCCGCATATCTAACCCTTACTGAAGTCGAGTGTTCGTACATATTTATTGTATTTGTTGACAAATTTAAGGAATGTATCTGTTTTTCCACAATAAGGTTATTTAACGAAGCGTTTTATAATCATAGTGTACTTTTATAAGACTATCTTAAATACCGGCTCCTATGTTAAAAACCAATTCAAAAGCAAGTCCAATTTCATTGCTTTTATGCTTTACCTTGTTTTTTAGTTCTTCAGCATTAAGTCAGTTGATGCAATATGATGCACCACTTAGTCAACTTTATCAAAATGGGATTAAATCCCTTCAACAAGGGGATAGCTTAACCGCTTATCAAACGATACAATCTGCACATTTTTTTGATCCAAATAATATTGATATTGCTTTTCATTATCATTTATTGTCTGTGGCATTAGACAAAGAAAATGCCATTCAAAAAGCCCAAAACTGGTTATCGAAAAACACAAATAAAATTTATCATTCAAGATTAAATTTAGAATTAGCCAAGTATTTTTTTAAAATACAACAAGTAGATGCTTCAATAGAAGCTTATCAAAAAATAAGTATCGATGACCTTGATAATAAAGAGTTGGCTTTAATGCAGTTTCAATTAGGTTATTTATATTTCAAAAAAGGAGATTTAGATCAATCAACAAGCTATCTGTTCAGTATAAGACAATTAGAATCAAGTCCCTTTTATGCCGATGCAAACTATTATGCAGGCTTTGTTGCTTTACAACAAAAAGATTTCAAATTGGCTTTGAACTGTTTTAAGATTGCCGAAAAAAGTAATGCTTATAAAACATTGACACCTTTTTATATTAGTCAATTATTTTACTTCTTAGGAGATATAGACGCCGCGCTTAAGAATACTGAACAAGCATTACAGCAAAAAGGGCAATATTATTCAAGTCAATTAGCTCAATTAATGGGACACTTATTGTTTGAGCAAAAACAATATGATAAAGCATTGCCCTACTTGGCAAATTATGTACAATCTCAAAAGCAAGTTGAATCCCAGGACTTATACCAATTGTCCTTTTGTTATTTTCAATCACAACAATGGAATGAGGCCATAGAAGGATTTAAGCAATTAGCGAATGTAGAAGATTCATTAGGACAGAATAGTATGTATTTATTAGCTACTTCCTATTTAAAGGTCAACAATAAAATAGGGGCTAAAAATGCTTTTTTACTTTGTGCCACTAAGAGTCAGAACCTAGCTCAAAAGGAAATTGCTTTATTCAATTATGCGAAATTATCTATTGAGTTAAAAGAATATAGTGTTGCGCTTCAGTCTACTGAAAAATTCATTCAACAATATCCTGCTAGTGTATATCTTAATGAAGCTAAAAGTTTATATGTGACTTCACTAGCCTACAGCAATGATTTTAACAAGGCCTATAATGCCTATCAAAAAATGGATACCTTAAATGAGGCCTTATTAAAGTTATATCCAAATATTTTATATGGTAAGGCGGCACTTTCAATCAACGATGGACAGAATGAAAAAGCATATGAACTATTTAATCAGGTTAAGAACTTGCCTTATAATCAGAATATTATTGTTCAAACACATTTCTGGATAGGGGAGCTTGCCTATAAAATGGGAAGAATAGATGAAGCAATAGAAAATCTTGAAAAATATTTAATTGAACCAATCGAAATTGGTGAAATCACAAAAAAACATGCTAATTATACTTTAGGCTATTGTTATCTAAAGAATAATAATTATTCAAAAGCTTTACAATTATTTACAGTAGCTGCTGATTTTAATCCTTATGCCGAGTCATCTCCTTATCAAAAAGATGCATTAGTACGTTTATCGGATTGTCAATTTATGACAAAACAATACAAACAAGCATTAAAATCTTACCAGAAAATTATTGATTTAGGTTGGAAATTCGAAGATTATGCCAATTTACAAAAAGCAATCATTTATGGTGCACTGGGATTAAATAAAGAAAAGCTAAAAATATTAACTAGCTATGATAAAGATTTTAGTCAGTCTAACTATTTAAGTGATGCTAGAATGGAATTAGCAGATACCTACACAAGTAAAGAACAATTCCAAGATGCAATAAGTCCTTTATCTAAAATTTTAACTGACAATAAAGCGACTGAATTTTATCCATTGACCTATTATAAATTAGGGATTGTATACTTTAATTTAAATAAGAATCAAGAAGCCTTACAAAATTTTAAATCCTTATACAGTGCATACCCAAATTCTGAGGAAAGTGATAATGCATTGGAATATATTAGAAATATTTTTGTTGAGGAGCAACAACCAGAAGCTTTTGTGCAATTTATGAATGATTTTGGTAAACCATTGTCTTATAATGAACAAGACTCTTTGATGTATAGGGCAGCTATCATTCAATTTGATGCTAAAAATTATAATAATGCTGCAATTGGATTCAGAAAATACTTAGGAGGGTATCCAGAAGGTAAATACCAATTGAATGCTTTAAATTTTATAGCAGAAATGGCGTATTCAATTAATCAATTTGATTCTGCTGCGGTTTACTTTGGTAAAATTGCAAATAAAGCGCCTAATCAGTTTGCAGAAAGAGCTGCCATCACTGCCGCAAGACTATCCTACTTTAATCTAAAAGATTATGCTGGTGCGGAACAATATTTTAAGATCGTTTTACAATATGCAACACAACAGGAACAAAAAAATGAAGCAATTAAAGGTCTTTTAAGATGTCAATACAAGGCAGAAAATTGGGTTGAAGCCTCTAAAACTGCTGTACTTATCTTAGCAGAGAAAAATAGTGCTTCAGACGATATTTTAATGGCTAATATGGCCATGTATCACCAAACTATAGCTCAACAAGACACTATAAATGCTTTACAAATATTGAATACCGTATTAAAATCGAATAGTTCAATATATACTGCTGAGGCACACTACCTGACTGCTTTATTATACTATTATCAACAAAAATTGAATTTAGCAGAAAAAACTGCATTTGATGTAATTAAAAAGCAGGCCTCTTATGAATTCTGGGTAACTAAAACTTATATTTTATTAGGTGATATCTATTTAGCACAAAATGACAGCTTTAATGCAATTGCAACCTATAAGAGTATTGCAGAGAATGCAACAATACCAGCCTTACAACAAATTGCTTCAGATAAACTCAAAGCAATGAACGAAACCATTAAAGCTCAATAAACAAACATTATGAAATCAATTATAAGATTTGGCATTTTATTTATCGCTTTAATATGTTTTAGCAATAATACTATTGCACAAAAAAAGAATAAAAAGAAGGCGAAAACAACAATTAGTTCAAAAAAGAAAAAGAAGTCTAATAAGAAAACGAGTTCAAAGAAGAAAAAGCCAGTTAAAAAAAGATCATCTGTTGCTAATTATAGGATTACTCAAACAAAAGTACCTGATGTGATGAATGAAAATGTGTCAATTAATTTTCCAATCAAAAATAGTATTGTTGATACCACACCAGATAAAGTAGTTACCATTGTTTCAGCATTCAAGCCTCAATTAAAAAATGTAGCTAAAATTGGTTTTATAAACGCGACTGCAATTGTTGATACCAATACAATTGCTTTGTCTTATCAGGTTCCAAGTCAAAATCTAAGTTTTCAATATCAACCAATTGCGCTCGTCCCGAGAGCAATTAAAATTGATTCAACCATTAAAATCAACAAATCAGCAAATGTAAAAATAGGCCTAGGTAATTATTTTAACCAATTTATACAACTTGAAGGAACTTTGATTGATCAGAAGGCTCAATCACATTACGCGCGATTTATAAATGAATCCATTGAAGGTACTCATCCAATTCAAAAATGGAATACAATAGGATTTAATTATAGTAGCCAGTTGTCAATCAATAAAAATAAGCATTTAGTTACACAAGCTTACTTTAATCAATCCAATAGATATCGTTATGGTCTAGTGCCTGATACAACTATCTTACCAATCAGTAATTTTGAACAAAAATTTACAGTCTTTGGGGTGAATTTAGCAATTGTTAATAGGCAAGTTAGTTCTAAACCATTTAGTTATGCCCCAATACTAAAATTTAACCATAGCAACTTACTTAACCAAGCAAATAATATTGTCATTGATATAAATAGTCCAATCCTTTATAATTTAAAGAACAATCATAAAATACACTTTGATTTTAACTTTAGTTTTAATCAATACAATCCAATGAATCGTGTTTCTATTCAAAATACTTTGGTACAACTTGATCCATCTTTTGAGTTGAATAAAAACAAGTATCGTTTAAACATTGGTGTAAGACCAACTCTTGCTAATGGTGATTTTGCACTATATCCTAAAATTGAATTGACCAAACAATTAAAAGATACGCATTATGTGATTGATGCAGGATGGAATACTAGTTTAATCAATAATCAACTCATTCAGTTGATTGGTCAAAATCATTGGATTTCAGCACCTAATGATATGCCAATTAGTTCTATAGAAAAGAAATATATCAATGTTATTTATAATGTAAATAAGCGATTCAACTATGGATTTAATATGGCTTTAAACGATTATCGTGAACTACCATTTTTCAATCAAACCAAATTATTGAATAACCCAATTCAGGAAGGTTTGAGATTCGATGTATTATTTGAAAAAAGAGCCATAGCTATTGAATTAGTTGGAAATCTTAGGTATCAATTGAGTGACAAATTGTTATGGAAGAATCATGTTAGGTACATACAGTTTAATTTAATTCGTGAAAATACGCAAGCATGGGGTATTCTACCATTCGAATTTAATAGTCAATTGAATTGGGCTATGAATCAGCGTCTGCAATTTGATGCTTCTGGACAATTTTGGACAGGGGCTAAAACAAGTGCTGGTTTGGGCAATGCTTATCAATTAAATAATACCTTTGTACTCAATGCAGGAATGCAGTATGCGATCAACAATCGTTGGACATTCTGGGGCAAGGGAGAGAATTTATTAGATCAGCAATACCAACGTTGGGCTAATTATCCTTCTCTAGGGGTTCAATTATTAGCTGGTATTCAATATAAATTTAAAAAATAATGATGCTTACCATTTTAGAAAAATATTTTTTAGAACACGGACAATTGGTTTTACCAGGTATTGGCCATTTAAGTTTGAATCAAACTGATGCATATCAAATGAATGGTCAGTTTCAACCTCCGGTACATAAAATAATTTTTGAAGCTCTGATTGAACCCACCACTAAACCTAGTAAGTTATTTTATATTTATTTATCCGATCATTTAGATTGCACCATCGAACAAGCCATCATTGATTATACAGCGTTTTTTACAAATCAATTAACAATTTCTAATACAATTGATTTGGGTAATATAGGACAAATAAATATTTCAAATGATGGTTATACTTTTAAATCCAATTTTGATAGTGCTCATTATTTTCAATCTATTGAATTAGAAAAAGTATTGATAGAAGATCAATCTGAAAATAATTTTAACACTTCATCCAATCAATGGTGGATTTTACCATTAATTATTGCCACTATAGCTATTGTAGCTATATTATTAAAATAATAAAGTATGAACTGTCCAGTTTGCAATAATTCCAATACAAAAATCGCATTAGATAGTCAAGACTATTCCTTAACGCAGAAATCATTTTCTGTTGTACATTGTTCAAAATGTAGTTTTAGATTTACTTCACCTATACCTAGTCAAGATGAAATAGGACAATATTATAAATTCACCGAATACATATCACATACGGATACGAAAGAGGGTTGGATGAATCGTTTATACCATTATGTTCGTACTAGAACCTTAGCTCAAAAGACTTCATGGATTCAATCTCTTTTTACAGGTCATAAGGGACATTTATTAGATATTGGAGCCGGAACCGGTGCTTTTGCGCATGCTATGCAACAAAAAGCTTGGAAAGTAACTGGGTTAGAACCAGACGCAGCTACGAGAGATAAAGCATTCGAAAATTATAAATTAAATTTACAATCTACTGACAACATTTATAATTTACCTGAAAAAGAATATGAAGTCATAACGATGTGGCATGTTTTAGAACATGTGCATGATCTTAAGCCTTATTTGCATCAATGTTTTAAATGCCTAAAACAAAACGGTAGATTAATCATTGCGGTTCCCAACTATACTAGCTTTGATGCTTCCTATTATAAAAAATACTGGGCAGCTTATGATTTGCCTAGGCATTTATATCATTTTTCTCCTAAATCAATGGCAATTTTATTGAAAGAGATGGGCTTTGAAATTGTTGCTTTGAAGCCAATGTGGTATGATAGTTTCTATTTAAGCTTATTAAGTGAAAAGTACAAACAGTCTGGGAAATTAGGTACGCTATTAGCTGGATTTATAGGGTTAATCTCTAATATAATGGCAATTAGGGACGCATCTAAAGGCAGTAGTATTATCTATGAAGTTAAAAAAGCAAACTAATCCAAGCTATATATTTTGTAATTATTTCAATCTAATTATTAGCTTTATTAATTCATTTTTACTTCTACAATAACCGGCCAACATTTTCCAGTTATAAAATAGGTGTTAGTTGATTTTTTATAAGCAATCCCATTTAATACGAATCCGGCATCAATTGTTAAAGGGTTATAATTCACTTTAGCTTGTGCAAGTAAATTGCTACAATCTATTTTATTCATAATTCTACCTGTGTTTGGATCAATGACAACGATATCGTTTTGTCCATAAATATTTGCAAATATTTTGCCATCTACATATTCTAATTCATTGAGCATACTCTGATATCCATATTCATTGAAAACACCTAAAGTTTTTTGAATAGAAAAGTCTGTAGGATTTACAAAATACAAATTGCTGCTTCCTGTTGAGACAATCAATGAAGAATCATTATGTGTCAATCCCCAACCTTCATAAGGCCAATTGAGTGTATTGATTTTTTTAAATGTTGTAGCGTCATAAACAAAAACGGCATGCTCTTCCCAGGTGAGTTGATAAATTTTACCATCAAATACAGTAATTCCTTCACCAAAATAGGGTAGTTCTAAGTTTACCTTCTTGCCAACTGGTTTTAATTGTTCATCCATTTGGTACAAAACACTTTTTCCTCTTAATCCAGTGCCTTCAACCAATCTATTATTATACCATTCCAATCCTTGCGTATAGGCTGAGGTATCATGTGGGTATACCTTTTGTATCAAGTAATTTAAAGCCGTAGGGGCTGCAATAGCAGTATTTCCAGAATCATTGTTGCTATCAGTTTGCTCGGATGTTTCTGTGTTATTACAAGCAATTACAAGTAAACCAATAAGTACTGCTAAATATTTTTTCATCCTTTATTAAACATTAAATCTAAAATGCATTACATCCCCATCTTTAACAATGTATTCTTTTCCTTCTATTCTTAATTTACCATTATCTCTACAAGCAGCTTCACTTTTGAATTTAATATAATCATCAAATGCAATCACTTCTGCTTTAATAAATCCTTTTTCAAAATCTGTATGTATTACGCTTGCTGCCTGTGGTGCTTTCCAACCAGAACCAATCGTCCAAGCACGCACTTCTTGTACACCAGCTGTAAAATAGGTCTCTAATTTCAATAATTTATAAGCAGTCTGGATTAATCTATTCAAAGCAGGCTCCTTCATTTGGTATTCTTCCATAAATAAAGCCTTATCATCTGGGTCTTCCATTTCAGAAATTTGTGCCTCAATATTATTACACATTACAATTACTTCGGCGCCTTCTTGTTTTGCCATGTCCACCAATTGATCAGAATAGGCATTGCCTGTATGCATTGAAGCTTCGTCCACATTGGCCACATACATAACTGGCTTAGCAGTCAATAAAAAGATGTCTGCAATGGCAGTAAGATCCTCCTTAGATAAATCTAATGAACGGATACTTTTACCAGCCTCTAAATGGATTCTACACTTTTGTAATACTTCCAATTCTACTTTAGCTTTAGGATCTGTTTTAGCCATTTTCTCGGAACGCTGCATCTTTTTTTCCACGCTATCCAAATCCTTTAATTGCAGTTCGGTTTCAATGATATCTTTATCACCAATGGGATTGATTTTGCCTTCCTCTCTTAACACATTTTCATCTTCAAAACAACGGATCACATGAATAATGGCACTTACTTCTCTAATATTAGCTAAAAATTTATTTCCCAATCCTTCGCCTTTACTTGCACCTTTCACTAAACCAGCAATATCTACAATTTCCAATTGAGTGGGAACCACTCTTGCTGGATTAATTAATGCTGCTAGTTGACTAATACGAATATCTGGTACATCAACTAAGCCCACATTTGGTTCGATGGTACAAAAACGATAATTACTTGCTTGTGCTTTTGCACTATTACTCACTGCGTTAAATAAGGTGGATTTTCCTACGTTTGGTAAACCTACAATGCCTGCCTGTAAAGCCATGTTATTTTAGATTGTTTATGGCTGCAAAAATACAATTCTAATCCCAAAATGGGCTATATTAGTAGCATAAACAATTAGATATGGCATTGAATATCATCTGGATCGCATTTTTTGTAATCGCTTTTGTAGTGGCTCTCTTTAAATTGATCTTTTTAGGTGATACAGAGATTTTTAAGCTCTTAGCAGACGGATTATTTGATTCAGCAAAATCTTCGGTGGTTGATGTGGCTTTTCCATTGGCTGGTACCATGGTCTTCTTTCTTGGATTAATGAATATTGCGGAAAAAGCGGGTGCCATTCAAAAGCTAGCCAAATGGATGAACCCATTCTTAAGTCGTTTATTCCCAGAAGTGCCTCAAAACCATCCTGCCATGGGTCAAATGGTGATGAATTTTAGCGCCAATATGTTAGGTTTAGACAATGCAGCAACACCATTTGGTTTAAAAGCCATGGAAAGCCTTCAAACTTTAAATCCTGAGAAAGAAAAAGCCACCAATGCGCAAATCATGTTCTTAGTATTGCATACGAGTGGATTGACCGTAATTCCTTTAACTATTATTTCTTACCGCTTAGCAGCAGGTTCACAAGACGCTGCTAGTATATTTATTCCTTGTGTTCTAGCAACTATTGGCACCACTTTAGCTTCAATTTTAATGGTTGGATTCTATCAAAAATTAAAGTGGGATAGGGTATTGATAGGCTGGTTAGCAGGATTGGTGATTTTGATGGGCACAGTCTTATTTGCTGTAAATAGTCTTTCACCAGTTCAAAAAGAATTGTTTTCTAAAATAGCAGGGTCAAGTATTTTAATAGGTATTGTAGTTGCTATTATTTTAGGTGGGGCTTATAAAAAAGTATCTGTATTTGATGCATTTATTGAAGGTGCAAAAAATGGATTTGATGTGATTGTCAAAATTATTCCATATTTAGTAGCCATGTTAGTTGCTATTCGTGTATTTAGAGATAGTGGTGCCATGATTTATGTATTAAATGGCATTAGTTTCTTAATACAGCTTACAGGAATGAACACCGATTTTGTTGGGGCTTTACCTGTTGCCATTATGAAACCTTTGAGTGGGAGTGGGGCAAGAGGGATGATGCTGGATATTTTTCAAACACAGGGGCCAGATTCATTTGTAGGTAAATTAGCATCCATCTTTCAAGGGTCTGCTGATACCACATTTTATATCATTGCCTTGTATTTTGGAAGTGTTGGAATAAAGAAAGTGAGGTATGCAGTTTGGGCAGGCTTATTTGCAGATTTAATAGGAGTGGTCATTGCCATATTCATTGGCTATTCCTTTTTTCACTAAGAAGATGAGCAATTAATATTCGTTTAAGTATTTTATTTACCCTGACTCATCTTCATCACTTCTTCCCATTCGGCTTCTGTAACAGGTTGTACAGATAGTCTGCCTAATCTTACTAATGCCATATCCTTCAAATTAGTATTGGCTTTTATATCTGCTAATGTCACTGGGTTTTTAAGTTTTTTATGGGGTGCAAAATCTACTGCTAACCATGCTGTTTCTTCGGTCGTTGGATCCTGATAACTTTCCTTTACCACTTTTGCAATACCGACAATTTCCATGCCTTCGTTGCTATGGTACCAAAATGCTAGATCCCCCTTTTTCATGGATCTTAAATTGTTTCTTGCACCATAATTTCTTACACCATCCCAAAAAGTACGCTTGTCTTTGTTGAATTGATCCCAAGAATATTTAAATGGTTCCGATTTGATTAGCCAATAAGCCATAGGAATTTTTTAAATGATAAACAAAATATTGTTTAATGTTACCTTATAAGCAAATAAATCTAGTAACCACTTGCAAGTACATCCGCTAAATGAATCACTTTAATTTGTTGACCATTATGATTAATACGTCCATCTATATGCATCAAACAACTCATATCTGTGCTTATAATATATTCCGCATCTGTAGCAATTGCATGATCAATTTTTTGATCGGCCATGGCTACACTAATGGTATCATATTTTACAGCAAAACTTCCTCCAAATCCACAACAGGTTTCGGTATCATTCATTTCAACCAATTCAAGTCCTTCAACTTGTTTTAGTAAAGTTCTTGGTTCTGCTTTAATATTGCACTCTCTTAATCCAGCGCAACTATCGTGGAAAGTGACTTTACCATTAAAGCTAGCACCTAAGTCTGTGATCCCTAAAATCTTAACTAAGAATTCAGATAATTCAAAAATTTGTGAAGACACTTTTTTAGCTGGACTTTGAAAAGCATTGTTTTCAAAAAGTTTACCATAATTATTTCTTACAAATCCTGCACAACTTGCACTTGGGCTTACAATATAATCTGCAGCATCAAAATCTTGTACAAATTTTGTACAAACATCTTTTGATTCACCCCAAAAACCTGCATTGAATGCGGGTTGACCACAGCAGGTTTGTTGTGTATTATACTTTACAGTACATCCAGCTTTTTCTAATACTTTTACAGTATTAAATGCAACCTGAGGGTACAATTGATCAATAAAACAGGGTATAAATAGTTGAACTTGCATCATCTAAATTAAGGATTTCTTTCCAATAAAATAAAAAGGCACCCTTTGAGAAAGAATGCCTTTAAAATATTTGAATTAAACCTATTAAGGTTGAACTTGAAGTCTGGATATATATTTATCAATACTAAAACCTTTCTCAGACTTTGGATAGTCTTGCTTGATTTGCTTGTAAATTTCTAAAGCAGCATCGTTTTTACCATTTAACTCTAAGAATGATGCAGCACGGAATAAATATTCAGATGAAATGGCTTCGTCCTCTGGAAAATGTGTTCCAGCTTTTTTATAGTATTCTATTGCTTCGTCGTTCTTCTTTAATTCAGAATATGCATCTCCAATAGAACCATATGCAACAGCTTGAACTTGTTTTGCATTTGTTGAAAAATCTTTCAAATACTCAATTGCTTTATTATAGTCCTTTAATCTATAATAGCTCATACCAGCATAATATTTTGCAAGATTGGCAGCTTTTGTACCACTAAATTCTTTGATAATGTATAAAACTCCCTTGCTTGTGCCATCACCTTTTAAAACTAATTCTGATGAATCATTCGCAAAATACTTTTCTGCTACGTACATTGCATCTGCTGCTTTTGCTTCTAATGGTTTTTGGTATAATTCTGAGTAACCAAAAAATCCTGCTACAGCAATCAATCCTCCTGCTAATAAATAAACAATTAATTGTTGGTTCTTTTTAGGAATAGACACTGTTGCTTGTTCTTGTTGTAATTCGCTCATATAGGTTTGTTAAAATAATTAGTCTACAATAAATGGATAATTCTGATCTATATACACATCCTTCAATACTTCGCTATCATCTGGCCAAGGACTGTCCTCAGCAAATTTTACAGAGGCTTCAACTATGCTATTGATCTTTTCATCAATTTCTTGTAGTGTTGCTTCTGATGCAAAATTATTTTCTAAAATGGTCTTTCTAACTTTAATAATTGGATCTTGATCCTTGTATTCTTCCACTTCGTCCTTAGATCTGTATTTTTGAGGATCAGATACAGAGTGACCCCTGTAACGATAGGTCTTCATTTCTAATAAAGTTGGGCCTTCGCCATCTCTAGCTCTTTTAACAGCTCTTGCAACTCCTTCGTGTACTAATTCTGGTGTCATACCATCTACTTTGTCTGAAGGCATTTCATAGGCATCCGCTAATTTATAAATATCAATCACATTACTAGTTCTTTCAATAGAAGTACCCATGGCGTAGTTATTGTTTTCACAGATAAATATAACAGGCAATTTCCATAACATCGCAAGGTTGAATACTTCGTGTAACATACCTTGTCTTGCAGCACCATCACCAAAGAAACACAATACCACATTTTTTGATCCACGATATTGTTCAGCAAATGCTAAACCAGCACCTGTACCAATTTGAGCACCTACGATACCATGACCTCCAAAAAAGTAGTTTGCTTTATCAAAAAGGTGCATACTTCCACCTTTACCTTTTGAACAACCAGTTGCTTTACCATACAATTCGGCCATGGCAGCATTCGGGCTCATTCCTTTTGCAAGGGCTAAACCATGGTCACGGTAACCGGTAATAAAGGGATCTTCGTGATTTGTAGCGGTCATACAACCTGCGGCAATTGCTTCCTGGCCATTGTAAACGTGAAAGAATCCACGGATTTTACCCGCCATTTTATACATTTCCTCTGATTTGGATTCAAATTGACGGATTAATTGCATCAATTCGTACCAATATAGATAAGTTTCTTTAGAAAATTTTTGCGCCACAGTCCTTGATTTTTGAGTAGCAAATATAGTATTTTAAGACTATAATTTGGCCTTATGCTTCGTTTAAAAATGGATACTTATAATCAGTAGGAGGGTTGAAGGTTTCCTTGATTGTTCTAGCACTTAACCAACGATATAAATTCAATGCACTTCCTGCTTTATCATTTGTACCAGAACCTCTAGCGCCACCAAAAGGTTGTTGCCCAACAACAGCGCCAGTTGGCTTATCATTGATGTAGAAATTACCAGCTGAATGACGTAAAACATTGGTAGCCAATTCAATAGAAGCTCTATCTTGAGAAATAATTGAACCTGTTAAAGCATACTTAGACGTACTATCTACTAATTTCAAGGTCTTCTCAAATTGACCTGCAGGATAAGTATAAATAGTCAATACTGGCCCAAAAATCTCTTCACACATGGTAAGTGATTTTGGATTTTTTGAATCAATCACAGTCGGTTCAACAAACCAGCCGTTTGTTTTATTGACATTGCCTCCAACTAAGATTGTAGCTTGTTTGTCTTTCTTAACTGCTGCAATGTATTTTGAGATATTATTAAATGATTTTTCATCAATCACTGCATTCACAAAATTGCTAAAATCTTCAACAGAACCCATTTTCATGGTTTGAACCGTTTTTACCAATTTAGCCTTTACAGCAGCTGCAATATTACTTGGTAAATAAGCTCTTGATGCAGCGGAACATTTTTGACCTTGGTATTCAAAAGCACCTCTTGCTAATGCAGTCACTACTGTATCTACATCAGCACTTGGATGCACCATCACAAAATCTTTACCACCGGTTTCACCTACAATTCTTGGATAAGTTTTATAGTTTGAAATGTTTTCTCCAATCTGCTTCCACATGTTGTTAAATACACCAGTTGATCCT
>Ga0208231_1000265_pt1 | contig 15178 bp, 26 predicted proteins | sample LakMenEpi15Jun12_FD_150702 | JGI IMG/M metagenome (GOLD analysis project Ga0208231, IMG submission 150702) | Freshwater microbial communities from Lake Mendota, WI - 15JUN2012 deep hole epilimnion (SPAdes) | ecosystem: Environmental > Aquatic > Freshwater > Lentic | place: Lake Mendota, Madison...
ACCCCGGCGGACGGGATGGGGGCCGGCAGATCCAGGCCCCCATCCCTCCAGGTCGCTTGACGCATCCCGCCTCTAACGGTACAATGCACCCATGACCATCACCCCCGCCGACAACCCCTGCAACTGCCGCGCCTGCGGTGCTCTCATCCTCTCCGAAGTCGCTGACCTCTGCCCGGACTGCGAGGCCGACATGGACGGCTACTACGCGGAACGCGAGGCAGCTGACCGCGAGGACTGGATCCGCGACATGGAAATGACCGAAGACAACTACATCAGGGAGAACTACGAGACTCCCATCGGTGAACTGTACGACGGTTGACGCATCCCAAACTTTGAGGTAGAATCCCGCCATGGACAAGAACACCGCCGAACGCCTGCTCCGCATCGTCCGCAGCCTGCAGATTCATGTCAACAACGCCCCGTGCATCCCCAACCCGGACGGCAGCGAGTCCTGCCGCATCCAAGTGTCGGACTTCCTGATGATCACCAGCCTAGAGGACTTGGCCGACGAAATCATCCTCGCGTCCCAGACCCCGGAGGAGCGCGAGGAATGGCTGGCCGCAGAGGAGGCGGAAGCCCTGCGCGAGGAACAGAACGCCGTCTACTACAGGGGGCTGGGCCTCTGAGCTAGCAAATCCCGTAGCCTTCCGTAAATCGGCAGCGTCCCATAGGGACTATGCACTCCGAAAGGAGCAAAACCGTAGGCGGGCAACCGTAGCAGTCGAAGACCATGACTGCCGTAGGATCAAGGGTACGCGGGTTGGAACCCGGCTTCAACAGGGTTTCTAGTTAGGTTGAATGGAGAAACAACCGAAGAGGATTCGTCCCTGCCCCGATTCGTTCGGGGCTAGGTTGTTTCAGGGGCCGGCAGAACCAGGTCGCACCAGGGCGAGGCCGGCAGAAAGAAATTAGAAATATTCGTGCAAGTGGGTTGACGCATCTCCCCGAATGCCTTATACTCCCCGTATCACCCAACCGCCCTACGGGGCAGAAAGACACCCGCCATGAAGATCACCACCCAAGCCTTCCGCGCCTCCAAGGTCATCGTCAAGCAGCCGATCAAGCACTCCTCCAACGGGGGATTCAGCGTGACCGAGATCGTGATCGTCAACGATCAGGGGGACGAAATCTTCGAACTGTCGGTGTTCAGCAAGATCGTGAACGGCGTTCCCGTCCTCGTCCACTCCGGTTGCCCCGCGACCGTGGAAGCCTGAAACTAGGAACGGAGGGGGGCCGGGACGTTCCCGGTTCCCCTCTCCCTTCCCTTGACACAAACCCCGAACCCCGGTACAATGCACCCATGAAGAACGAAACCCTCTGCATCATCTCTGCCGTGTCCCTCTTGGCCCTCGCTGCCGCGATTGAGTACGCCCCGGCCTTCAGGGGGATTGAGCGGTGGATGAACCGCAACCCCGTTTGGATGCTCGCCATCCTCGCAGTCTGCCTGATCCCGTTCGGGATCGGCCTCTACCGCCAAGTCATCACCCCCATCCTCGTCAACCGGAAGGGTTGACACATCGCCCCCAACCTGATACCATACGCCCATGCCAACTCTCTCCACCAAGAACCTCGTCAGCCACTACCTCGTCATCGGCACGGACAACGAAGGAAACTTCCGCCGTCTGAAGGTGTTCACCCGAGCTGATGCCGAGGTCATCGGAAGCACCTACATGATCCGCGCCCGTGTGTGGGCGGTCAACCCCCACGGGAAGAAGAAGATGGAGCGCCGATACGTTTCGTATTAACTAGGGTGCATGGGAGGGGGAGGATCTAGGGTGTAGATCCTCCCCCAATACCCTTGACACAAACTCCAACACCGGATACAATACCACCATGACCACCCGAACCACCAAGCAGGATCTAGAGAAGCGCATCGACCACCTCCGCACCCTGACGGGCAGGAACTTCTACCTGACGGGAGCCTACGGAGGCTGGCAGCTGGCCGAAGACATCAACGGAGCAGGCCAGATCGTCACCCCCGGATTCGTGAGCAAGCGGGAGTTGGAAGATCGTTTGAATTCCATCATCACCGGGTTCTACATGGGCGAGCGCAGCCACCGGGAACAGATGGCCCGTGAACAGGAGCGGATCTATGGAAGCCCATAAGGGATCCGAAGCGAACATCCGCCTTGCGATCAGCCTGTGCCGAGACATCCGGCACATTCTCGCATCCCGAAACTTTCCTTCGAAGAATCTTCAGGAGCGAGTCCGCAAGGCAATCGAACGAGTGTCGCAGACCGAAGAAGAAATAGAAAATCTTGAAGTTGGTGCTTGACACAAACCCCCGGACAGGATACAATCCACCCATGCTCTTCGACAAACTCAACCAGTCAGGAATTCACCGTGGCGTGTTCGCCGTCCTGCTTGCTACCATGTGGCTCATGCCTATCGTGCTTGGATGGATCGCCTACGAGGCAGCACACAACCACATGAAACTTCTGTTCGCCTTCTGTGCGGTTGGTTGCCTGCTTGAACTCTACGCCATCACCTTCCTGCTTGGTGGTCTGAAGTTCATCCGATCCAGGACCTGACCGGAAAGAAAAGAAATAATTCTCTGAGGGCTACTATCAGGGTCGGTACGCGACCCCCCTCAGAGAATTATCGGACAACCTGGACGGCACGGGGAGAATCAGAGGGCTGCGCCCTCTGATAGTAGCTCATAACCCCCCGCCGGTTATCGGACGGGATACAGAAAAACTTCAAAAACTTTCACCATGTCACTTGACGCATCCAACCGCATCCCTTATACTACGCACATGGACACCAACCCCTACGACGACACGACTGACGAGATGACCCGCGACGAGGCCATTGCCGAACTCATGGCAGAGGGCTACACCCGCGACGAGGCGACCCGCATGATCGGGGACTACGACCCCGACAAGTACGAACCCAAGTACCTGTCCGACTTCCCGGAGGATTGGTCTGAGGACATTGCGGACTTCGTTGACCCGGAGGACTTCGAATGATCGCCATCGACTTGGAGTATCACCACACCCAGATCGCCAACAAGAGCTGGCAGCGTAGGCGTGAGCGTGAGCTGCTGAACATCATCGAACAGTCCGTCACTTGGGCATTCCAGCCCAATGGCTACGGGAATGTGGAGGTGCTGATGTCTTGCATTGTCGGACGGGATCTGACCACCGCCCGGATCGTCGCAAACGGAAGCGACGAGATTGCCAAGAGGATTGAAAGATTCCTGAACTCCAACCAAAAGGTATGCGCCCGTGTAGTTGACGCATCCTGCCCGATCTGATACCATACCGCCATGCACCGACCCAAGACCCCAACAACGACCAATGTGAGCGACCTCATCAACGCGATGTGGAAGTTCACGGACGAGAACCCGATGTGGTACGAGAACCGCGATCAGTTGTCGCGGGTGTCCGCAGCGTGGAGCATCCTCACCAAGATGTGCGAACCGCTTGACTTGACGGAGGAAGAGTACGCCTTCGTCACCGGAATCTTTGAAACTTGCAAGGAACACGAACTGCCATGAACCCGCAAAACGACTTCGACAACTTCTTCACGGACGAGAACCACCCCGCAATGCACATGGCCAAGCCGACCCCGGAAGCGGTGTTGGAAGCCCTGATCCGGGTCGTGGGCCTGCGACCCCTGTGGTACCGGGATCCGACCCTGCGCCTGATGGTCGTGAAGGGGCTGGACTTTCTGACGCAGGAACTTCACGCTGCACTTGAGCGTGGCGAGAAGCCCGCCGTTGACCTGATCGGTGCAGCCTTCTGCATGGTGCTTGCGGAGAGGATCGAATCGTCCAAGCGATTCGCCTCCCCGGAAGAGGAGAAGTGGTCGCCCAAGATGGACGATCACCCGCAGGACAACGAGTGACTTGACAGCACCGAATCCCCCGGTTATAATAGGGGATACCTTTTGCTCCCGAAGCATTGATAGCGATGCACCAGACTTTTAATCTGGAAAGGAGAGTGCAAGTCTCTACGGGAGCATTAAAACTTCAGGATTCAATACACACATGAGCGACAAGAAAGAAAATAAAAAGACCCACACAATCGTTGTGTTCCCCGATGGCGAAACTTGGAACACCGTCGATGGATGCAGTATCATCGAAATCAGCGACGAGCAGTTTGAAGATCTCTGCTGTGATCGGCTTGATGCTGCTGAGTGCAACGCTCTGCGTGAGATCGACCTGAAGGAAGTTTCGGAATCGTGGTGAAAGACAATAACATGGCAAACGACGAGATCGAACAACTCAAGAATAAGATCGCCTACCTGACCGAACAGGCAGAGCGATGGGAAGATGATGCTCTCCGTCTGATGAAGGAGCGCAACGAGGCCATGCAGAAGTGTGATGAACACCTCATCAAGACGCTTCAGGCATACGACCGACTTGCAATCCTGATGGAAAACATCATGGAGCATTGGTTGGAAGGAACCAATAATCCACCCCCGGAGTTGATCGATGCCTACTACGATGTCAAGGATGACATCAACGACCATCTGAATGTGGATCGTCTGCATGAGCAGGTGATCCCACCCAACGCAGAATTCTACAACACGATTCAGCAAAAATTTAAATTTAATTTTGACGACACACCGAATCTGTGGTAGAAGGGAAGAGGTTCCTAAATAGGTATAGGAGACTATGCCTATGAGAAAGTACAACACAATCGGAAGCAAGACCAAGGAAGAACTACAGGAGGTAGCCTCAAAGGTAAAATCCTTGGCAGGCTTTCTCAGGGAACTTGGTCTGAACGACAAGCGAGCTGGCAGCAACTACGAGACAGCAAAGAAGTATCTCCAAAAACATTCCATCAATACTGACCACTGGACTGGTCAAGGATGGAACAAGGACACCCAGACAAAGGACTGGTCGAAGTACAGAAACAACCACAGATTGAAGATAAATCTAATAAAGTTGCGAGGGCATAGTTGTGAATGCTGCAGCAACTCAACCTGGCTAGATGACCCCATCGCTTTGGAAGTACACCATGTCGATGGGAATAGAGTCAATAATAATTTAGAAAATCTTCAACTGCTCTGTCCCAATTGCCACTCCAAGACCGATAACTTTCGTAACAGAAAAAGACTTGACAAGACGATGACACCGTGATACAATTCTCATATGGGGCCGTGGTGGAACGGTATACACGGTTCGCTCAAAACGAACTGATCGAAAGATCGTGCAGGTTCGAATCCTGTCGGCCCTATTGATGCCCCCGTATCGGCTCTGTCTTCTAAACAGAGTACCGTAATTGGACTATGAAGGTTCGATCCCTTCCGGGGGTGCTTGACAAACCCGGTAACAGAGGATACAATACACCCATGAGCAAGACCAAGACCAAGAACCAAACGATCTCTGAAAAGTTGACTCGCATCGATGATTATGTCTGCGACATCTGGAACGATGTCGATGAAGGCAGGCTATCCCCGAATCAGATCGGTGATCGACTTGACAAGGTCATCAGGATGCTTGGCGAACTTCAGGATTCTCTGTGAGGACACACATGAATATTATATTATGAGTGTTTGGTGGAAACATCAAAAACCGCACAGAGGCATTCTGCGAATGCACGGTTGACCGCTAGCCGTACAACTAGCGATTCGGGAAGGTGGCTGAAAAGTAGTTAGAGCGCATCGCTTATAACGGTGAATATGTGGGTGCAACTCCCACCCTTCCCATTTGACACAACCCCAAACAGAGAGTAGAATATAACCATGCCAATCGCACTACCAAAAGAAGAATATCTCGCACCGCAGATCTTCTCGTCGTTCATGATCGAAAACAACGATCTCATCGTCCGCGTCGAAGAGCCCTTCGGCATCATTGAGATGGATCTGTCGTTTGCTGTCCGTCTGGATCCCAAGACTGACTTGGCGTCCACGGACTCAGATGACATTCTCTTTTCCATTGCCGATGACTCGGAAGGCAATGAGCATGAGGTAGACCCGGATTGGGTTATGGGTTGGATCATCCGCACCCTCAACCCATACCTCCGCGAGAAGTTCTCCGTCTGACACTTGACACAACCCCGAACAAGAGGTACAATACACACATGGAAATGACCTTCGACACATCTTACTTCGGTTGGATTCTCGCAGTTTCTTTCGGTCTGTACATGGTGTATCGACACATCATGCAGCGCATGACCGACATGAAGCGGGCCTTGCAGCAAGACATCCGCGAGTCCTATGATTCGTGGAGGAGCGACATGGAGTTCATCCATCAGCGGTCTGCAAAGATGCAGGAGCACATGGATGCTCTTGAGGCCGCTTGTGCCTGCAAGCCGCAGAGCAAGGAGAAGGCTCCTTACAACTCAACCGGCTACTACAACGCGGAAGCCTGACCCGCTACCAGGCTTCCCTTCATAACCAGGACCCTCTTCGGGGGGTCCTGTTCTTTTATATTCTTTTACTACTATCAGCCAGCCTTAAGGCTGGCTGATCTTTTGCATGGACGGCAAGGACAATAATAATATTCTGAGTGTTTGATAGTAGCTCTGGTGCCTGGTGGAGCCTGGTGCCGGTTATCGGACGCACAAAAATATTGAAATCTCGCGGAGAAGTTTGTTGCAGCATCCCCGGAAATGTCGTACCATATGCGTATGAGCAACATCGACAACCGTAAGGCAAACTTCCTCGCAGCCCTCAAGCAGATCGCAGGCGAAGCCCGTAGCGTGGCTGATGCCATCTACAGCCGTGACGATTGCATCACCGCCTGCCGTGACTCCGCTGCGCCTGCCTACACCGTCCTTCCTGCTTGGCTCGTCCAAGACCCGTCCCGCCGCGCAGGTCGCGGCCTATACAGAATCCCGGAAATGGTTTCCGTGGAAATCGAAACGGACGGGATGGAAGATTCGTCCGAAAGTTCCTTGACCGAACCCCAAACTTGTGATACCATTACGAACATGAGCAGCAGCAACTACAACCTCGTCGCATCCATGCCCGATGTCTCCCTCGTCCCGATGAAGAACGACACTTTCGTTCCGTGGGGTCACTACGATGACATCAGCACCATCCTCGCGTCCAAGCAGTTCGCGCCCGTCTACATCACGGGTCTGTCGGGCAACGGCAAGACCACGATGATCGAACAGATCTGCGCCAACACCGGGCGTGAGTGCATCCGCGTCAACATCACCGCCGAAACCGACGAGGACGATCTCATCGGTGGCTTCCGACTCATCAACGGCGAAACCAAGTTCGTCTACGGTGGCGTGGTTCAGGCCATGCAGCGCGGTGCCGTCCTGCTGTTGGACGAGATCGACTTGGGGACGGAGCGGATGATGTGCCTTCAGCCCGTGCTTGAGGGCAAGGGAATCTTCATCAAGAAGATTGGCGTTTTCGTCAAGCCCGCGCAGGGCTTCAATGTGGTCGCCACGGCCAACACGAAGGGCAAGGGCGAATCGGATCGGTTCGTCGGCACCCGCTGCTTGAACGAGGCGTTCGTGGATCGGTTCTCGTATTGGTTTGAGCAGGAGTACGCGGATCGCAACATCGAAGCGCGCATCATCATCCGCAAGATGAAGGCGTATGGCAAGGAGGACAAGGAGTTCGCGCAGTACCTCGTCAAGTGGGCGGAAACGATCCGCTTGGGCTTCAAGGAGGGTGGCTTGGATGACATCATCACCACCCGCCGACTGGAGGAGGTGTGCAAGGCGTTCGCCATCTTCAACGACAAGCAGAAGGCGATCAAGTTGACGCTGACGCGGTTCGACGGCGCAACGCAGGAGGCGTTCTTCAACCTCTACACCAAGATCGACCCGACGATCCTCCCGACCCCGGAGGGGATGGACAAGAACAACCTCGGCCCGTCCGAAGCCTATCGTGCAGAGCAGGCGAATCAGAATCCGCCTGACACCAACTACGCCCTCAACGCCTAAAGAAAGGAGGAACCAACAATGCCGTACATGAACAAGCGCAATCGTTTCATCTCTGCTGCCAAGCAGTACGCAGAGGCAAACCTGAACGGGGACTTCAGCAACTTCAAGAAGTCCGATCTCATGGTTGTGGCACAGTCCATCAACATGAAGGGAATCCCGACTTGGGTTGTCAAGGAGTACGCGAGTGCGGTGAGCCGTGGGATCTACGATCTCTCGTCGCTCATCAACAACACCGCAACCGTCTGAGCTGTTGCCATGTGGGGAGGGGCGGACTAACATCCCCCCTCCCCATTCGCAGGAATAAAATCCGTTGGGGCTAAACTACACCCTTTGGGTGACGGCTAGCCTAATGCCCCCGAAATGCCTTGCGTTCTGCAGCGCCAGGTTGAACGGAAAGGAACGGAGCCTTTCCCCCCGGATTCTTATCCGGGGTTTTTTATTACTACTATCAGCCGGTTTTAAAACCGGCTGATTTTCTTGCAGGACTGGAAATAATAATTTAGGACGAGTTTGATAGTAGCTCGTACCTGCACCTGGAGCCGGTTATCGGACTCACAAAAAAACTTGTAAACTTCGACTATGTGGGTTGCAGCTTCCCCCGATATGTGCTACCATATGCGTATGAACACTTCTCTCTCCATCTTTGCCCGTGCCCTCGCAAGCGAGAACCTGACCTTCGCGTTCGACCCGAAAGCGGAGACTGCTTCGTTCGATGTCAAGGCGCGGCACCTCGTCATGCCCATGTGGGATGTCTCCGACACCCTCCGCACCATGCTCGTCGCCCATGAGATCAGCCACGCGCTGTGGACTCCCTACGAGGTGTCCAACCGTCTGTTTGAGGCGGCGACCGCAGAGGGATACAACGAGAAGTTGCTGCACCACATCTGCAACATGATTGAGGATGTCCGCATCGAAAAGTTGATGAAGGTGAAGTACCCCGGTACGCGCCGCGACTTCTTCTTGGGCTACCGCGAGATCATCGACAAGAATCTTTTCAACCTTTCCGGGTTGGATTGGAACAAGGTGGACATGGTTTCCCGTCTGAACGGCCACTTCAAGTGGGGCGTTCCGGGCTTCCTCACCATCCCGCTGACCGACGAGGAGCGGGACATTGCCGAATTGGTGGACGGGGTTGAAACCTTTGAGCAGGCGTTTGAACTTGCCAAGTTCCTCTACGGCCACCCGTCGATGGAGAAGGCGCGTCAGCGGTTTGAGGCGGAAGCGCAGGACATTGGGAACGGCAAGGGCAAGGGCAAGGGCGACGAGGAGGGTGAGACTCAAGAGGGTGACGGTGGCACCGACCTGACCAACATGGGCGGCGCGTTTGCCCGGAAGAACGGCGAGACTGTCACCATCGACAACATCACGATCAGCCCCCTCGCTGACTTCGGCAAGGCGATCATCAGCGCGGACAAGATGCGCGAGAACTACGGGCGCATCTACAACCAAATGAACCGCAACATCGACCTTGACGGCTACCGCAAGTATGTGAAGGAGTCCGATGCGTTCGTCCGTCAGTTGGTCGCGCAGTTTGAGCGCCGAAAGGCTGCGGACGAGATCCGCCGTGAGCGCCCCAAGCAGACGGGGATGCTGAACCTTGATCGCCTGCATCAGTACCGCACTCACGATGACATCTTCCTCTCCAAGATCATCAAGCAGGACGGGAAGAATCACGGCATCATGTTCCTCATCGACTTCTCCGGGTCGATGGGATCGACCATCGGCAATTGCATCCATCAGGTGTTGCAGTTGGTTTGGTTCTGCGAGAAGGCAAAGATCCCGTTTGAGGTCTACGGCTTCACGAACCTCGGGCATTGGGGCTTTGAGGCGCAGATGGAAGCGGAGCGCAAGGCGTACATGGACGCGAACCCGGATGACACTTGGGGCAACGGCTTCCGCAGCCCGACCGTGAACCTCGTCGCCACGAACCCCAAGCCAAACAGCATCCACTACGGGGATGCGCGGCTCATCAACCTCGCATCGTCGCGTGACTCCGCTGCGGATCGGGAGCGCCTGTTGGCCTGCTTGTGGGAGCAGTATTGCGCGGGTACTGGTGTCTGCTGCATTCCCTTCGGTGGCACTCCGACCGTGGAATCCGTTGCCATCGTCAGTCAGGTGATGAAGAAGTGGGTGGAGGCGAACGACATTCAGATCCCGACCCTGATGGTCGTTACCGATGGTCAGCCCGGTGGCATCTACACGGAGGATCGTTCCTGCTGCCATGCGTTCATCAACAGCAACCACGGGCTCTGCGTCACCAACGAAATCTTCGGGACGGTTCACTACTCCGATGGATCGGCCAACGAGATCGACATTCCCAACGCCATCATCGGCACCATGCTTGATTCCCTGCGGACGGGATTGAACGCCCGCTGCGTGGGAATGTATGTGGATCACTCCCGCAAACTTTCGGAGCATATGTTCCGTTCCATGTGCGTCACCCGCAAGGAGTACCGGGAGCAGATGAACAGCCGCCAGTACGCATACGATTCGATTGACGAAAGCCCCCGCTACGAGGCGTGTTCGGAACAGTACGAGAGCGGTGCGCTGATCCTGCCCAAGTCCACCTACCCCGGATACGATGCGTACTTCCTGATCCGCAGCATGAAGGCGGTCAGCGACGAGGATGCCATCGTGGAGAAGGGTTCCTTCGTCAAGGTGAAGAACACCTTCGTCAAGACGATGGGCAAGCGCAACAGCAGCCGAATCTTCCTCTCCAAGTATGTGGACATCGTGGCGGGTCAGCCCCTCCGCGAGGAGGACGAGAAGATCTACCGCCTGCCCTTCGGGATGACTTGGGAAGAGCTGCGGGACAAGAGAATTAAGAAATAATTTGGGAGGCGGATGGGAACCGGCAGCCCCCAGGACTGGAAGGAGAGAGCCAGTCTTGGGGGTTATGCCATTCCAGGGCGAGCTACTATCAAGGCTCCAATAACCTCCGCGCCCCCGATCCTGATAGTAGCTCGGACGGGATGGACGGGACGGGATGGGACTGGGCGTGCCCGCCAGCTCTGGGAAGCCTGGACGGGGCTCAAAGAAATAATAATAATCTCTCTCAGGTTCTGAAACCGAGCCTGGGAGCCGGTCCCAGTTAGCCTGGAATCCCGTTATCGGACTTGTGGACTGATCACTTGACAACCCCCATACGTAGAGTATACTTATAGGACTCATGTTGGTCAGGTCCGATAACTCTGAGACCCCCAGCCACTGGTTATGGGCGCTGGGACTTTCTTATCGGACTGTCCATGCTATAATGGTTATCGGACTTCCGATCCTGCTGGTTATCGGACTCTTCTGGGGGATGATAATCTTTATCAGTTATGAGCCCCAGTCTTCTGGACAGGATCCAGCTGGACGGGATTCAAAATTTTTCAATAAATTTAAAAGCGACAACTATCAGGAGTTATCGGTCCCCAGTTCCCCCTAACACGGACAGTATCCAATAACTGGACAGGATACAGATACCGTGCTATAATGTACGGACAGGATATACCATGGACCGAAAACAAAGAATCTCTAAAATTTTGAATAAAATCAATAATAAGTTTCATGATGTCTTCTATTGGCTGGCATGTGAAGACCTTGGACGGGATTGGGATGGAGTTGGCAATCCTTACGGGAATAAGTGTCATATTGCTGGACAGGATGGAGCCACTGGGGGACAGGATTCAGGAATTGTCAAAAATTCTTAGAAATTTGTCAGAAATTTAAAGTATTTGTAATGTCCTAGGACAGGATATAGGACATCGGGCATGTAAAAGGCCCTCAGAGGTGTCTGAGGGCCTTAAAGTGTCTGTAAAGGCGTTTAAATGGTCTGGGAGGGGTGTCTGAGAGGGGTCTCTAACTCAAATTTCTCAAAATATTCTCTAAAATCTTCTACCCCTCTCACTCCTACAATTCTTTAAATTTACCCCGCTCATTCTGCCGAAGCTTTATTGGCTCATAGTTTCGAAAATCTATATTTGTTGCAGTATTTTGATTTTGGGATCCTTGAGGCTTTATTGGAGCAAGAGGAAGTTTTGGTCCAGAATCACCAAATCTCTTAATTTTTGGTTTTTTGATATTATAACCAGTTCTTTGGGGGATTATATTAATTGTATTCGTATCTGGCTTTGGCATTACATTGATGGCATCCATATCTGGCTTTGGCATGATATCGATTGCATCAGTATCGCCCAACATGGGTACTTTTCCAATTAAATTTGAATCACCTGGCATTTTTACAGTCCCACCCCCCATTAGACGGGGATCTCGTCCTAAAATCGAATCGTTAAAGGGGAGTGGGCTTGTATTTGGATTCTTTGGTGATGGTCTATACAAAGATCCAGGATCTATCATTGGCTTTCTTTGGGGTGTTATTTGAATTCCGGGTCTTTTTGGCTTTGTTTCTTTTGTCAGACGGGGTTCGGTTTTGGGAACAGGATTATATGGAATTGGGAAAGGATTACTTTTCTTCCTTTCTTCGTCAGATACAAATTTAGCTCCATAAAATGTACCCTTCTTTCCGTCTTTTTCACCGGGGCGTACTAAGTATTCGTTTAATTGTGTCTCAAGAAAATTTACTTTTTCCTGAAGTTGCTCGGAGAGATTCTTGTAGTAGTTTGTTAGGTAGTGCATATTATTATTTCTTGGCTCGGTTCTGTGCTACTTCTTCATCCCATTTTCTGTCATAAGTATTCACACTTTTTCCTGTTTTGGAATCATATTCATAACTTTGTGTGTCTCTCTTCTCGTCTCTCAATTGCTTTTGTTTTTTTGCTTCCATATGCTTGGTGAGAATATTATGACTTTCTGGGTTCAGATTAGACATATTTTCAACCTCGTCATCAGATAATCTTGCTCCAGCATCAATTTCTGCTTGTTTTTCTGATTTTTCACTGGGATCATATTTGACGGCTTTTCCACCTACAAATTTTGTAATTTTTACTTCACTGAGAAGGTTTTCAAGGTGGTTAACTCGTTCTTGTAATTGTTCCGATAGATTCTTGTAGTAGTTTGTTAGGTAGTGCATATTATTATTTAGTCCTTAAATTTTATTATTAATTTCTTGTTCCAAACTCTGATATTCTCTGCATTTGGATATAACATCCATGCTAGGTCTAGTATCTCTTGCTCTGATACTTTCTTTCTTGGTTGCTTGGTATGTGTTCCTACTGGAAGATTGCCTTGCATTCCATTGTTTAGATTAAAGTCTGGGGCATTGGTAAAGTAGGGAATCTCCATGAGAATATCGTCTATGGGGACTATGTAAGTTTGACCTAGGCTTGGTCTGGGGGAGAAAAGAAGTATTGCTGCGAAGATGTAGGGGAGAAATTTTGTCATTCTTGACTTTCTTTCCGTCGAATTGATAAAATTATGTCTTTGGAATTCATGTCTGGCTGTCCTTGCCACATTCCGGGGTGGGATTGTGTCATTGTCTTGCCTGCCAGAATTTTTCCATTCACTCTTGGGTGGGCTCTGAAATCTAGACCAAGTGACTCTGAATTGTCAGCAAGATGTTGCCAAGTCTTCTTTGAACCAAGTGTCTGTGTCTCATCTGAAAATAATGTATGACCTGTTTTATTCACAAAATTTGCCAACATTGAGGCGTAAAGTTTTCTTCCTCTGTGTTCTGGATGAATTGCTGCCATATCCATTCCTATGGCATGAGTTTTATCGGTTTTTCCTATTGTGTTTCCTCTTCCGACTCCTATTACAGTTCCTCTGTCATCTACCGTAAACATATGATGGGTAGTGGTTGGCCCGCTGAAAGGATCTCTGCTAGTTTTTTGGTCGTGATAAAATGTATATTTTTTGCCATCAACTTCATGCGTTCCAATTTTTTTGGGTTTCATTCTTCTGAATACACCACCCTCTGTTGTAACAAGTTGATCAATTGGTTTTGTGAGAAATGATCTTCTGTAATCTGGATTTTGGTCTTCTGGTTCTAAAAAATCCATCACCATTGGAAATTCAACCAAAAAACTTTTAAAACTTTTCACTTTCTTACCTCATTTGCGTTTTCTTCTTGGGCCACGGATTCGTCGGTTTCTTCGTCTGCGGGCTCTGTGTCGTCGGGCTTCTTGAATCCCATTGGCTTGTCTAGGTAGACATCATAATTTTCTAGAAATTCTTTGAATTTTTTCACTTTTCTTCCTTGGAATGGTCTGGGACTACGATTTCACTTTTTCCAGAGGGTACTTCAACAGCAAAGTCTCCAGCATCAGCAATTGTTTTTTCCCAAGTCTGTCCCTTCACACGCTTTCTTTTCAGTCTCAATCCAGCGATCAATCCTTCCCCCGGCTGTGCATCATTGTAAACATGATCTAAGTGTCTGTGGTCATGGAAATCACCATCAATCACACGATATCTTTTTCCGGTTTTTTCATCAGTTACATGGGTGGGTAAGGAGCCACCTGGATTTCTTTTATCACCACTTTTTACTCTAAATGCCATTGCCACAACGCCACCATTGTCAAGATGTTTTCTTGCATCTGACCAGTTTGAACCTTTATGAATTCCCGTAGATGAAAGAGTCAAGTGATAATTCTTTGGAAGTTGCTTTGGAGTTCCATTGGGATTTAATACTCGGCCTGCAATTTTTGTGTAATCATAAAACTGAACATTTGGGTTTTCATGGAAAATTTCTGGGTGCAAATGTTCATATGCGATATCCGAAAACATGTTTAATCTAACTGCGGCTCTTTTACCGCTTTTAGCAGCAGATCGCTCATGGGCTGCAATTTCGTCGTGAAGCATTCCCATGAAATGCGATGGATTGTCTAACATGAAATTTGTTCTTTTTAACCGGCCAACTTCTGTGGGTTTCATTCCCCCACGACCTGTTTTGTATAAACATGCAGCACGACATTCTTTAGTCGAACAAGGACATGTGTTAATTCTCCCAGATTCGTCTGATGGGGATAGAGAAAGTCCTTTGGTTACGAATTCAGGAACATTTTCTGATTCTTTTGCAAGTTTTGGGTTGCTTCCTTCATCACCCAAAAGTTCATTTCGCATCTTTCTTCCTTGCTTTCCTAGTTGAGATCTCATTACAGGATCTTTGGCTTGGTCAAAGCCAGATTTCACAGTTCCCCAATTAACTTTTGTCTGTGCTTGGGTTAGTGAAATATTGTCTTCCATCAAAAAAGAAAGATAATCTTCAAATTTTGAAATGCGTTCGGATTCATTCAGAAATTGCTTAAATTTGATCATGGTATTTTCCCGTAAAGATATTTAGTTGACTGTAACCGACCTGCTGCTATAATATGCCCATGCGATATCTCTCTGTATGCTCAGGCATTGAAGCCGCAACGGTTGCTTGGCATCCATTCGGGTGGGTT
>Ga0208231_1000268_pt1 | contig 15046 bp, 14 predicted proteins | sample LakMenEpi15Jun12_FD_150702 | JGI IMG/M metagenome (GOLD analysis project Ga0208231, IMG submission 150702) | Freshwater microbial communities from Lake Mendota, WI - 15JUN2012 deep hole epilimnion (SPAdes) | ecosystem: Environmental > Aquatic > Freshwater > Lentic | place: Lake Mendota, Madison...
CGGTCTGGGTCGGACCCTCTGCTTGCGAGCACTTCGGTAAACTGCTTGAGGATGCTGTAGTCCCCGCAACCCGGGCACCAGCGAACGTCTTCGGGGCTCTGAAAATCCTTGCTGGTCAGTTCCATAGTTCGGCGAGTTCGTCGGGATTAAAGGGCTGGCCTGAAGTCTTACAAACCGACTCAAGGGATATTGCCCAAAGTCCTTGAAGGTGCCGCGCGAGCTGGCCTTCGTTCATTTCAATAACGATAATACGGCGGTATCGGTCGACCTGCTTCTTTAACTCAGGGTGCAGCGGATGCAGGTGGCGCAGGTGAATGTAGTCGACCTTTTGGCCCGCGGCGCTGCGGCGTTCCATGTCGCTGCGCACTGCGCCATAGGTTGAGCCCCAAGCGAGCACTAGGGTGTCTGCGCCTGGGCATTGCTGCACTACCTCGAGAGGGCCATAAAGGCGCACCGCGGCGTCAACCTTGGCAGCACGGGCCTTGACCATGGCCTGATGGTTCTCGGGGTCGTAGCTAATGCGGCCGGTCTCGACCTCGCCCTCTAGGCCGCCAATGCGGTGGGCTCCGCCTGCGGTTCCGGGGGCCACCCAAGGCCTAACCCCGTGCTCATCGCGGGCGTAGGGAAGGTCGCTGGCCCTTGGGCTGGGAGCAGTGATGCTGGGAAGTTCCGCAACCTCCGGAATGCGCCAGGGTTGGGCACTTCCGGCAATGTACGCGTCCGAAAGCAGAATTACGGGAGTCATGCACTCCACGGCAATCTTGGCGGCAAGGATTGCAGCGTCAAAGGCATCGGCTGAGCTTCGAGCAGCCAAGACGGGCAAGGGTGCTTCGCCGTGACGGCCATGAAGTGCCTGATTCAAATCGCTTTGCTCGGTTTTGGTGGGCAGGCCTGTGGAGGGTCCGCCCCGCTGAACGTCAATAAGAACCAAGGGCAGCTCGGTCATTACCGCAAGTCCAAGTCCCTCCGACTTTAGGCTAAGCCCGGGCCCCGAGGACGCCGTGACGCCGAGTCCGCCCGCGAAGGAGGCCCCGATGGCCGAGGTTACCGCGGCTATCTCGTCTTCGGCCTGAAAGAGGGTAACATATTGGGGCTGCAGCCTGGCCAGTTCGTGCAGAATTTCAGAGGCCGGCGTAATCGGGTAGCTCGCGTAGAGCATCGGCCGGCCAAGCTGGTGTGCCGCCGCCGCGAGCCCAAGGGCAAGAGCCTGAGAGCCGTTGATCGTTTTAAAGGTTCCGCGTTCTACCGAGTTGACGGGAAGGGCCACACGGTAGTCCTGAACCTCAAGGGTTTCTGCAAAATTCAAGCCTGCGCGGTAGGCCAGAAGATTGCCTTGGTTGTTTTTGAATCGGCTGCGAAGCTCGGCCTCGACCGCTTCGGCAGAAATGCCGTACATCCAAACGAGCACGCCCAGAACCAGCATGTTGCGGGATTGCATCGCGTCGCGCTGTCCGAGTTTAAGCTCGCGCAGAGCACCCAAGGTTAGGTCCTTGACCGGCAGATTAAGCACACGAAACTGTTCGGCCGCCTCGGCAAGAAGGTCACGGCCTGCAGCAAGCTTCGCCAGAGCCAAACTCTTTGCATCGAATCCCTCTTGGGCCGCAACGAGCAAGCCGCCTGGCTTGAGGCGGTCTCGGTACTTCACATAGGCCGCAGCGTTGAAGGCGACCAAGCAGTCTGCCGAACTGCCGGGCTCGTGAATGGTTTCGGAAGCAATTCGAAACTGAAAGCCCGAAACGCCGTTCAAGGTGCCCTGTGGAGCGCGGATTTCGGCCGGAAAATCGGAGAAAGTCCGCACGTCGCGGCCCGACTGCGCCGCAGCACGGACCAGTTCTCCGCCGAGCAACTGAATTCCGTCGCCCGAATCGCCCGCGAGCAAAACAACGACGCTAGGCTCCATAGTCTAAAGCAACAACTTCTTCAATTTCGGGAGCATGGCTTCGAATGCTGTTTTCAACCCCAAGCTTCATGGTGGTATGGCTCACGCTGCAGTCATGGCAGGCTCCGAGCAGGCGCACGTATACGCGAGGGGCCTCGATTCGCACCAATTCAATGCCGCCACCGTCGCTCTCGAGGTAGGGCCTTACCTCAGCCAATGCCCGCTCAATGCGTACTTCAAGGGTCATACTTGGCGCTTTTTGGTTTGGCATCCGGCCATGGTAGTAATTCGCACTGCCTCGGTGGGCGGCAGGTTCGAAACGCGGTCTGCAAGCGAAGAAACTACGTTGCGAGCGAGTTCGGTGAAGGCTTCGCGCACGCTGCCGTCTTGCTGGAGTGCGGCGGGTCGTCCCACGTCTCCGGCCTCGCGAATGGACTGGACCAAGGGAAGCTCACCCAAGAAGGGAACGTCGAGTTGCTCGGCCAAGCTTCGAGCGCCATGGCGGCCGAACAGGTGGTACTGCTCCTCGGGGTGTGCGGGCGGCGTGAAGTAGGCCATGTTTTCGACGATTCCGAGAACCGGAATTTGAATGGCATCCATGCGGAACATTCCGACTCCCTTGCGGGCGTCGGCCAGGGCAACAAGCTGTGGAGTGCTCACCACCACGGCTCCGCTCACGGGCAGGGCCTGAACCAGGCTGAGGTGTATGTCTCCGGTGCCGGGAGGAAGATCGACCAGCAAAAAGTCAAGGCTCCCCCAGTGCGTTTCTTGAAGCATTTGATTCAAGGCCTTGGTGGCCATTGGTCCTCGCCAAACTACCGCTTGGTCGGTTGCGGCAAAAAATCCGATGGACATGATTTTGACGCCATAGGCCTCGACCGGATCCATTTTGCGCTGGCCGTCGACCTCAATTCCGCCCGGAATGGCGCGCTGCACGTCAAACATGATGGGCATGCTCGGGCCGTAGATGTCGGCATCGAGAATGCCCACGCTAAAGCCCATATTGGCTAGAGAAACGGCCAAATTGGCCGTGACCGTGGACTTGCCTACACCGCCCTTGCCCGAAGCGACTGCCACGACGTGCTCGACGCCGGCGATGGGTTTGCCGCGCAAAAGGTTGGAGCTTTCTGCCGGGGCAGGGTTGCGAACCTCAAGATTGATCGTGACCTTAATTTTAGGGTCAATGCGATGAACCGCCTTGAGCAGATCCACTTCAAGCCGTTTTTTTTGGGCCAAGGCGGCCGAGTCGCTGACCACGTCGAGAATGACCTCTCCCTCAAAAATTTGGAGGTTTTTAACGTGGCCGGAATCCGCCAAAAGTCCTTTTCCGCTGGCATTGGCTACTGAGGCAATGGCCTCGAGCAGGATTGATTTGGTCATAGTGGTAAAGTTAGTTCCCAAGGCTTGGCGCCGAAGGTGCTTTTATTCCAAAGAATTAAGTTCGGCAGGGAGTTTTTTGTTCGCGAGCTGTCCGCATGCTGCGTCGATGTCTTTGCCGCGAGAATGCCGCACCTTAGCCAAGACCGAAATTCGCGCAAGGGCGTCTACGTAATCCTGGAGCACCTCGGGGGAAGCTTGACGAAAGCGCTCGTCTCCAATGGAATTGTATTCAATCAGGTTCACCTTGCAGGGCACGCGCTTGGCCAGCTCCACCAGGGCGCGAATGTCTTCGGGCTGGTCGTTGACGTCACGCCAGACCACGTACTCAAAGGTGACCTTGCGCTTGGTCGCGGCGTACCAGTACTCTAGGCTGGAACGCAGTTCTTCAATGGGTGCCACGTCGTTGACGGGCATGATTTTGGCGCGCACCTCATCTCGGGCGCTATGAAGCGAAACGGCCAGGTTGAACTTAACCCCGTCGTCGGCCAGCTTGCGTATCATCTTGGGCAGGCCCACGGTGCTCAAGGTGATGCGTTTGGGCGACATTCCCAAGCCCTTGGGCGAGGTAATGCGGTCGATGGCCTCAATCGTGTTTTTGTAGTTCATCAGGGGTTCACCCATGCCCATAAACACAATGTTGGTCAGGGGGCGACCAAACTCGGACCTTCCTTGCTCGTCGATGGCCCTGACTTGGTCATAAATCTCGTCGGGCTCGAGGTTGCGCATTCGCTTGAGGCGGGCCGTGGCGCAGAATGCACAGCCCATGGCGCAGCCCACTTGGCTCGACACGCAGGCCGTGATGCGCTTCTCGGTCGGAATCAGAACGCTCTCCACTACAAGACCGTCGTGCAGTCGCACGGCATTCTTCAGTGTTCCGTCGGTCGAACGCTGCACCGACTCAATGCGCTGGGGGCGGAACTCAAATTCCTCGGTCAGTTTAGTCCTAAGAGCCTTGGGCAGGTTGCTCATTTCTTCGAAGCTCTGGGCGCCCTTGGACCAAAGCCAATCGTAGACCTGGTCCGCGCGGTAGGCGGGCTCCGCCCATGCGGCAAAATGAGCCCTGACCTCTTCGCGACGAAGGCTCCTAAAGTCAGGTTTAGCCTCCATTAGTTGCGCTCTGGGCGAAGACTCATAAAGACCCAGCGTCCGCGCTTAAGTCCCGGCATCACGACCTCTCCCGGGTAGTCGATGAACGTCGTTCCGCGCGTGGGCAGCAGCACCGAACGCTCCTTGGAATTGTCGATAACTTGGTGGTAGGTCAAGCTTCCGTCGGGTTTCATGCGGACCATTGCGAGGCATCCTCGGGCAGCCTGACGCATCACTCGTGGCGACTTGCCCTCGGCCCAGCGACTTTGGTTGCCCTTAGCGTCGTTGAAAAAAAACAAGAAGTCTTGACCGTCACGGGCCAGTTCAAATCCCAAGAACCTGCCGCCATCGTTCACGGAATACTGAAACTTCGGCAGCACGACCACCTTCTCGATCTGGCCTTGAGCATCGACCAGCATAGCCCAGATGTTGTCGTAGTAGTAGTAGTACGTGGTGGTAGTGACTCCGCGGTTGGTCGTGGTGACGACCCTGACGTCCATGTCTTCCATTACCACAAGGCTGCCGCCTCCCAGGCGCGGAACGGACTCTCGAAAACGAAACTCCTCGTTGGCAACGCCCCGTCTTCGGGCCTGAGCCATCCCGTCGCGAATTCCTGAATTGATTAGTTCAAAATCGCGCAGGCTCTCAAAGTCGGCACTGCTTGCTTGAAGGGTTTTTTGATCGAGGCTGAGGTAGAACATGCCCGTAGTCGTTCCATAGCGCAGGTCGGAATACATCCCTGTAATGTTGACCTTCCCGGGGATTTGATCGGCCTCAACCGAAACCCCTCCGACTATAAACTTGCCGGCCAATCCCAAATCTACCTCTTGAAAAAGCTCGTCGTCGCTGTCTGCATGAAGTATGAGGAACTCGCGGTTCGGTTGGGCGAAACCGCGCAGGTCGCCCCGGTTGCGGTCGGCTCGACGCACCGCCAGCACATAGACGTCGCCGTTGATGGCATAGTCTACATCCACGAAGTCAATGTCCCTTTTAGAATAGTCGATACGCACCCTTTGCGATCCTAGCTCCTCGCCCTCGCGGTCGAAGCGATGAACCGAGACCTGAACCTCCTCGCGCAAACCCACATCGGGAAAGCTTACCAGGGCAAAACCCTTATGAGAAGCATCCCAGGCTACCGAGAAGTTGCCCTCTCTTAAGCGCATGGCCGGCACCTGCAAAAGTTCCTTTAAATCAGAGATGTCGCCGTTGGAGTTGATGGTGCGCAGCAGCACGTAGCGCTTGTCCTTAGCCCTCGAGTAGGCGCTGTAGTAGACATAGCTCGTTCCCTCTACCGTAATCATTCTGCGGAACACTACCGGCAGTCCCTGGTAGTCTTCGGGGACTTCTTCGAGCTGCCAGAGTTGCGACATGGTCTCGCGGTCGTATCGGGCAAAAAAGTTCTTGGGCTTGCTAAATAAACCTCCCGAAATGCTCCCGTAGGTGGTGAAGCTCGTGGAGTCCAGGGCGCTCACGTAGTCTAGCTGAATTTCTCGGTTGGGGTATTGCCTGCTCCACCTGAGTTCATAAGCCTCAGGATCAGCACTCTGGCCTAAAACCCAAAAGGGGGCGGCGAAGGCTGCAAACAGATAGATCGTCTTCATGGGTCAAAGGTACTTCAGGTATCGTGGCAAGAATTTTGCCAAGCAAACCGCAGTTAACTTTATGCCATGAGAATTTACCTCCTTCTGACTTCTGCCCTGCTCGCTCTCGCGCTCGAAACTTCGGCCCAGGTCACGGTAAAGCGCTATACTCCTGACGGACAAACCAGCGAAACCAACCCATCGAGGTCCAGCAGCCGCCAACGCGTGGAGCGCTACCCGACGGCGCTCAAGTACAACATTGGATCCTTTTTTGCGGGCCACTATCCCATTTCTGTGGAGCAGCGATTAAGTCCCTACCTAACCGCAGAAGTGGGCCTAGGCATGACGCTCAACAACAGCACCGATGCATTCTTTTCGGAGTTGCTCTACCCTGGCAATAATTTCTATAGTTCGTCCTCCAAAGTGAGAATGGGCGGTAGCCAAATGCTAAATGTTAAGATTTTCCCGTCGGGCGATGCCTTTAACGACGCCTTTTATTTCGGATTTTTTCTGCAAAACAAAGAGTACAACCGCAAGTTCGCAGGCATCAGCCAAGACTTCGTAAGCTTCAAGCGCACTTTTGATCAGGGCCTCATGATGGGCTACCAGATACGCTCGAGCAAGCAAGTCATGGTAGACCTGAGCATTGGGGTTTCGAACCGGTACGTGAACTTCCCCAAGGTATTGGAGAGCACCACCATTGATCCCAACACGGGAGAACTCATGGTCGTCTTTGACCTGAGTCCCGAAGAAAACAGGTACCAAACCATTGGCATCATTGGAGGGCTTAAAATAGCCTACCTCCTAATGGAAAGGCGCTAAAATATCCTTACTCCTTAAAGGAACAAAACGGCATCTCCGTAGCTCAAGAATCGGTAGTTTTCTTTGATGGCCGTGTGGTAAACCTCCATAGTAAGCTCGTGGCCTGCAAAAGCAGCCGTAAGCATAAGCATGGTCGATTGGGGTGCGTGAAAATTGGTGATTAGGCTGTTGGCCACACTAAACTTGTAGGGAGGGAAGATGAATTTTGAGGTCCATCCGTTGCCCGATTTAATTCGGTTGTCGGTGATTCCGGCAGACTCCAAAGAGCGAATTACACTGGTTCCGACCGCGCAGACTCGACGCTTCTCGCCCTTGGCCCGGTTAACCCGCTCGGCCGTTTCGGGGTAAAGCCAGTACTGCTCCGACTCCATTTTGTGCTTGCTCAGGTCTTCTACCTCCACCTGGCGAAAGGTTCCGAGGCCTACGTGCATGGTCATTTCTACCGTGTCGATGCCCTTAATTTCAAGCTTCTTCATCAGGTTCTTGCTAAAGTGCAGCGAGGCAACCGGCGCAGCCACGGCGCCCTCAACCTTGGCAAAAATGCTCTGGTATCGGTTCTCGTCCTCGGCCTCAAGGGGGCGGGTTATGTACTTGGGCAAAGGGGTCTCGCCCATTTGGTTCAGCTTGAGGCGGAATTCCTCATAGCTCCCGTCAAAGAGGAAGCGCAGGGTGCGTCCGCGCGAAGTCGTATTGTCGATTACTTCGGCAACAAGGCTGTCGTCTTCGCCAAAATACAGCTTGTTCCCGATGCGGATTTTGCGAGCGGGGTCTACGAGAACGTCCCAAAGGCGGCTCTCAGAATTGAGTTCGCGCAGCAAGAATACTTCGATTAAAGCGCCGGTCTTCTCTTTGTTTCCCCACATTCTTGCTGGGAACACTTTGGTGTTATTGATAACCAGGAGGTCGCTGGGCTCAAAGAAATTGGCTAAATCCCTAAAGTGGTGATGCTCAATGGTTCCCGTTTCACGGGTAACAACCATTAGGCGAGCGTCGTCGCGAAAGTCAACGGGATGCTGTGCGATGTGCGACTCGGGCAGTTCAAAGCCAAAGTGGGAGAGCTTCATTTTCATAGGGCGCAAAGGTACCCTTTTATAGTAGGCCTTGTCAAGTGTGAACTAAGAGCAGAATATTTTGGTTAACTATGCATGATGGGAACAGATTTAGAACGCGTACTTCTCAAGCGCAGCGCCGCCGACAGCGAATTGTGGAACCAGTGGCTGCAGAGCGATGAGGACCAACGGAGCAAGTTAGCGCAAGCCTTTGAGCCGGCCGGGAGCCTCCCCTTGGAGGCAATGAGCAGCGACCGCATCGTGCACGAGGATCGCCTCAGGGATCTATGCATCGACTACCGACTGCGGTTTTTGGACGCCGAGCACTTTAGCAACCGAATTCCCTACGAAGCCGTCGCAGCGATGGAACAGCTCGACAAAGCAGCCGGCCAAAGGCTCAACGGCTATAAAATTGTTGCTCCAGCCTCCATGTTTCGCCTGACCTACCAAGACAAGGACCCCATGCTTATGCTGCAGCTCGGCGGGGGCTACTACTACTTGGTGCACAAATGGGGCGGCGAGGTTAGCTTCATGCGCCGCATGGTAATGTATCCGCTTCGCTCCTTCGTGGCGATGCTCAAAACGATTTTTGGCCTTTGTGCCTTGGTTGCCCTTTTGGTACCGGACTCTATTTTGGGGGCTCAACCGGGCATGGTGCGGATTATTTTCTTCTTTTACCTGCTTTTTGCAAGCTCCGCCATGACGGCGCTTTATGGATTTTCGCGAGCCAAAAACTTTAGCGAAAACCTATGGAGTTCGCGCTACGACGACTGAATTTCAGCGAGTACCGCGTCCATTGAGACCATGGCTACAAAGGGAGCCACCTCCGTGCGGTGCAGGGATTTAAGGTAGGCTCCGCAGCCAAGTTCCTGGCCGAGGTCGTGGGCCAGAGAGCGTATGTAGGTTCCCTTGCCGCAGCGCACCAGGGCCTCCCAAGTTTGATGGTCAATGCTTCGAAGCTCCAAAGAGTCAATCTGCACGGGGCGAGCCTCGAGCTGCACGGCCTTGCCGCTGCGCGCGAGGATGTAGGCGCGCTGGCCGTCGACCTTTAGGGCACTGTAAATGGGCGGAACCTGCATTACCAGGCCGGTAAACTTAGCCTGAAGTCGGGCTGCTAGATCTGCACTGAGCTCAGGAACGGGAACCTCGCTGGGATGCTCTGGGGTTTCGGAATCGTAGCTGTCGGTCTGCGAGCCAAGCCGGATGGTGGCCAGATAGGCCTTGCGGCCCGCCATGACCGACTCAATGTCTTTGGTTTTGCGGCCTACTGCCAGAACGAGCATTCCGGTAGCAAGGGGGTCAAGGGTACCTGCATGACCGATTTTAATTCGGGTTCCGTAGCGTCGTTTTAGCGCGTTGCGCACCTTAGCGACCACGTCAAAGGAGGTCCAGCCCAGGGGCTTGTCGACGGCAATCCAAAAACCTGCCCTTGCACCCTCTAGGTCGGGCAGAGGGTCTAGGCCAGAATCACCCACAGGCTGGATCCGACACCGACGACCATGCAGTAGTAGGCAAAGTACTTCAGTTTTGCCTTTTTAACGAGCTGAATCATCGCGCGGCAGGCCCAAATTCCGGTTGCAAATGCGGCGACAAATCCGAGCATTAAAGGAGTGAGCGAGGAGGACGCTGCCTCTGGGTTTGCCGCAAGGCTAAGCACGTCGAGCAGCAGCTTACCCATGATTAGGGGCACTACCATCAAAAACGAAAAACGGGCGGCATGCTCGCGGTCAATGCCCAAGAGTACCGCGGTACTGATGGTGGCGCCGCTGCGTGAAATCCCAGGGAGAATGGCAATAGCCTGGGCAATTCCAATGGCCGCAGCATCGGAGAGCGTAACTTTTTTATGGGTCTTCTTGGCCTTGTCAGCCAGCAGCAAAAGCAGGCCCGTAATGACCAGCATGCTGCCAACCAGCAGGGTTGAGTCTTCAAAAATCGATTCAATGGCGTCCATAAAAAGGAGACCAATTAATGCCGCTGGAACCATCGAGAGCAGAATAGCGCCTGCAAATTGGCGGTCGTCTTCGCGACCCTTGATAATGCCTTGAAGCACAGACACGATGTCTTTATAGAAGACCACCACGGTGGCAAGCGCCGTGGCGACGTGCACCGTCACGGTAAAGAGCAGGCCGCTGGCGCCCGAGCTTTCAATGCCCAATATGGCCTTGCCCAGCTCGAGGTGTCCCGACGAACTTACCGGCAAGAACTCCGTAAGCCCCTGAAGGATTCCAAGCAGAATAGCGCTAAACCAATCCATGGATTACTGGACTTTGGGTTTGTGCATGATGGCCCAGATCTCGAGGGAGAGTCCGAGTACAATTAGAAAGGGGGCCACGATGATGCGGCGCGCACTAAAGAGCTCCGGGTTGTAGACGTTGGGGTCCTCCGAACCGCCTCCAGTCATTAGGGCTAAGCCTAAAACAATCAAGACAATACCAGCTATCATGATTGCGTAGTTTTTGCGCTCGAATAGGAATGTGGTCTTCATTTAGTCGTAAAGTTGGTGGGTTTTAAGGGCAAGGTAGCGGCGAACGGCCAGTGCCGTTGATGCCGTAGTCAGGGTGATTCCAATGAGAATTTGGGCTGCAGCCAATGCAAACCAAAGCGACCAGGTAAGGCTAAGGGCCAGGCGAGGCCACTGGGAAACGACCAGTGAGAAGGTCAGGGCGAGCAGCAGGGCTGCGAGCAGTCCGCCAAGGGCACCGAGTATAAGGCCCTCTCGCAGAAAGGGTTTGTGAATGAAGCTTTTGGTCGCACCGACCAACTGCATGGTTTTGAGGGTAAAGCGTCGGGCATAGATGGCCAGTCGAAGGGCATTGTTGATGAGCATTAGGCTAACCAAAAGCAGGAGCAGCACGGCTGCGAGCATTGCCTTATTGATTTTGCCGACGTTTTGGTGAATTACCGACACAAGGTCTCGGTCGTAGGCCATGTTGTCGACGATTGCGGACTTTGCAAAGCGCTCCTGCAGGGTGGCGAGCTGGTCGGGGCTCACAAAGTCGGCCTTGAGTTTGATGTCGATGGCGTCGCTGAGCGGATTGAATCCCAAAAAGTCGACGAAGTCTTCGCCGAGGTCTTTTTGGAATTGCTCGGCTGCCTGGTCTTTGCCGACAAATTTTAGGCTGCGAATTTCGGTCTCGTCGGACCATTCCTTGATGAATGCGTCGGCACGTTCCTGCGAGGTTCCGGGCTTTAGAAAGAGGGTGAACGTGAAGTTTTCTTTTAAATCGTCGGTTAAAACCTGGGATTGGTAGGCCAGTGTGGCCATAATTCCGGTTAAAAAGAGAACCAGGCCGATGCTGAGCACCACGCCGCCGTGAGAAAAGCGCAGTCGGCGCTTGTTGAAGGCTTCTTCACCTTGAGCTTTAGCCATGCCGCAAATCTACGCGAAATCGGAGGCACGGGGCTACTTTTGCATCGATGGAATACCGACCAACCGAATGGGATGCCCGCGCTCAGCAGTTATGGCGCGATTTAGCGGTGTACCGCGCAGATTTTCCGTCGGATCGGGAGCCTTTTTATGTGCTCGATATGTTCCCCTACCCCTCGGGGGCGGGCCTTCATGTGGGGCATCCCCTGGGCTACATTGCTTCTGATATCGTGGGGCGTTTTATGCGCCACAAGGGTTTTAATGTGCTGCATCCCATGGGCTTTGATGCTTTTGGCCTGCCTGCCGAGCAGTATGCGATTCAGACCGGGCAGCATCCTGCCGCTACGACAGAGGCTAATATTTTGCGCTACCGCGAGCAGCTGAACCGGCTTGGGCTTGGTTTTGATTGGAGCCGTGAGGTTCAGACCTGCGACGCGGACTACTACCGCTGGACGCAGTGGGTGTTTTTGGAATTGTTTGGTGCTTGGTTTAATAAGGGGAGCGCGCGCGCGGAGCGGATCGAGACCCTCATGGAGCACTTGTCTGCGCGCGGAACCGAAGGACTCGAGGCCGCATGCCACGGGAAGCCAGAGTGCAGCGCCGACGAATGGGCCCAAATGAACGCTGCCGAGCGCGAAGCCCTGCTTCAGCACTTTCGACTGGCCTACCGGAGCGAATCCCTAGTGAATTGGTGCCCTGAGCTGGGCACCGTACTGGCCAACGACGAGGTAGTCAACGGCCTAAGCGAACGCGGCGGACACCCCGTGGTGCAGAAGGCCATGCTGCAGTGGTCCATGCGCATCAGTGCCTTTGCCCAGCGACTGCTCGACGGCCTCGACGAGCTCAATTGGAGCGACAGCATCAAAGAAACCCAGCGCCATTGGATTGGGCGAAGCCAGGGTGCGCGAATTGCATTCAAGGTACTCGGTGGCCTTGGCGAAGCAGCTAGCAGCCAGCAGCCAGTTGCAGGCGGAGCGGGCGCAGCCCGCGAAGCCGACGTGCTCGAAGTATTCACCACCCGCCCCGACACCATTTTTGGGGCCACCTTCATGGTCGTTGCTCCGGAGCACCCCATGCTCGATCAATGGGCGAGCCCCGGTCAAAAGGACGACGTCGATGCATACCGCGAGCGAGCGGCGCGGCGAAGCGAGCGCGAACGCCAAGCCGACACCAAGAGCGTCAGCGGGGTGTTCACGGGAAGCTACGTGGAGCATCCCTTCACCAAAGAGCCGATTCCGATTTGGACCAGCGACTACGTACTCATGGGCTACGGAACCGGAGCAGTAATGGCGGTTCCGGGCCATGACAGCCGCGACCATGCCCTGGCCAAGGCAATGGGCTTGCCCATCGTGCAGGTGGTGGAATCAACCGAGCCGGTGGACGTGCAGCAAGAAGCATTTGAAGCCAAGTCGGGACGGGCCATGGCATCCGACTTTTTAAACGGACTTTCGACCCTGGAAGCCATCGATCGCGCCATTGAGGAACTTCAATCGCGCGGACTCGGCTCAAGAACCCTGCAGTTTCGGCTGCGCGATGCCGTCTTTGGTCGCCAGCGCTACTGGGGTGAGCCCATTCCCATTGCCTACCGAGACGGAGTTCCCGAGGGACTCGATGCTGCGGAACTTCCCTTAAGACTGCCGGCGGTCGACAAGTACCTGCCCACTGCAGACGGAGAACCGCCTTTGGCGCGGGCAGAACATTGGGTTTCGGCCGAGGGCCTGCCCTTAGAAACCACCACTATGCCGGGCTGGGCCGGAAGCTCATGGTACTTCTTGCGCTATATGGATCCGCGCAACGACCGCACTTTAGTAGGCAGGGCCGCCGCGGACTATTGGGGTCAGGTAGACCTCTATGTGGGCGGAAGCGAGCACGCCACCGGCCACCTTTTGTACAGCCGATTCTGGACCCATGCGCTTCATGACCTTGGGCATATTGGCTTTAAGGAGCCTTTTAAACGTTTGGTAAACCAGGGCATGATTCAGGGAATCAGCGCCTTTGTTCACCGCATAGAGGGCAGCAAAACCGTAGTTAGCGCGGAGTTGGCCGGAGGCTATTCCACCCAAAAGCTGCACGTCGACGTGAGCCTTGTCAACGAGCGCAACGAGGTTGACCAAGAGGCCCTGAAGGCCTGGATGCCCGACTGGGCCGAGACTCAATTCATTCCGGCCCAAGGCCCCATTAGGGTCGAGCGAGAGGTTGAAAAAATGTCGAAGTCCAAGTACAATGTGGTCAATCCAGACGCCTTGGCCGACCAGCACGGCGCAGACGCAGTGCGCCTTTTTGAGATGTTCTTGGGCCCGATTGAGCAAAGCAAGCCTTGGGACAGCCAAGGCATGTCGGGGGTGGTGAGCTTCCTGAAAAAGTCCGCACGCATGCTGCCCAAGAGGCAGCGGGGTGAGGCAAGCGAAGAGGAGCTGCGAATCCTGCATCATCTCATTGACAAGCTGCAGCGAGACGTGGAGACTCTGTCGTTCAACACCTCGGTGAGTGCCATGATGATTGCCGTAAACGCTTGGAGCGCCTTGCCTAACATTGCGGAATCTACCCTGCTCGACTTCGCGGTGCTGCTCGAGCCCTTTGCGCCCCACAGCGCAGAAGCCATGTGGGCAGAACTTGGCGCCCCAGGAAGCGTAGTTCTTGCCCCCTACCCGATTCTTTTGCCCGAGTACTTGGTGAAGGACACCGTCTTGTACCCGGTTCAGTTCAATGGCAAAACGCGCTTTCAGCTCGAAATGCCGGCGTCTGCAAGCGCTGCGGAGGTGGAATCTGCCGTGCTTGCCCACGAGCGAACCGCCCACTTTTTAGAGGGGCGGACTCCCAAAAAAATCATCGTGGTGCCAGGGCGAATCGCCAATGTAGTGGGCTAAAATCCGCGCAAAAAAAATCGTCGTCTAGGACGCTTTTTGGTCGATTTCGAGGCGGTAGTATGCGTTGGTCACGTAGAGCATAAGTACTCCAAAGGCCACCCCGCAAGTAATAAACAGTTGCGACAAGCCGGGCGAGGCCGCAAAGGAAAGCTTGAGCAAAATGGTGGAAATCACGAAGCTCGAGTTGCGAATAATGGTGGGGAAGTCGTCGCTGTACAGCAATGAAAGGAGCAGAATGAGCACGTCGCTCATGATTAAAATCGTGTAGAATTGGTCAAAAAACACCGCGTTGAGGTCAATCACCGCATCGGTGAGTCCTGGGCTGGTGGTCCACCAATCCCAGAAGCTGGTGACAGCCAGCCCCACGAGAACCACGAGCAGCACATAAGAGAGCAAGTACTTGGCCTGAATAAAACGGCGGATGGGCAGGGCCGAGGTTCCGACCATGGGCTCGTCGGGGTGGGTATTGTTGTGTCCCGAGATGCGGTAAAACAAATAAATCAGGGCATAAACCACAATTACGCAGGCTAAATCCCATACCAGCTCGAGGTTCCCGGCACCGTTGAAGGTTCCCATTTGTAAATCCAAGTGGGTCAAATCCTTAAAAATTCCGCGTATCAGCAGCAAGGCTATGATTTCGTACTGCTTGGCGATGTAGTTGGAGGTCGATCTGCGCAGGTAGTAGACCAGCAAGTAAGCTTCGTAGACCAACAAAACCGAGAATGGCGTGTAGATGGCATTAATGGGATGCAAAAAGAGGGATCCGCCTGTGATGCTTGGAATCCATGGACTTAGGGCAAAGAGCAGAAGGTGAACCAAAAAACTCAGAATCGCCACATAGAGGGTTATTCTGCCCAGGCCTGAGCGAAACTCTGGACCAAAAAACCATGAAAGTTTGGAGTACACTTTAGCGTTCTAAATTCATTACTCCAAGCAAGTTACAACAAAATGAGCTTGACCTACCACCCGGGTCGCGACGAAGCCTATTCTTTGGCAAGGGAATCCAGAACAGCCTT
>Ga0208231_1000270_pt1 | contig 14986 bp, 9 predicted proteins | sample LakMenEpi15Jun12_FD_150702 | JGI IMG/M metagenome (GOLD analysis project Ga0208231, IMG submission 150702) | Freshwater microbial communities from Lake Mendota, WI - 15JUN2012 deep hole epilimnion (SPAdes) | ecosystem: Environmental > Aquatic > Freshwater > Lentic | place: Lake Mendota, Madison...
GAGCGCGGATTTTTTCATTGGGCTACTCCCATCATAACCTCGAGCGACGCGGAGGGAGCCGGTGAGCTATTTCGCGTTACGACCCTTCCTGCCGACAAACCGCCGCGTACCGATTCAGGGGAGGTAAATTTTAGCGAAGATTTTTTTGGTCAAAGCACCAACCTCACGGTCAGCGGCCAGCTTGAGGGCGAGCTCGGGGCCATGGCCCTAGGCAAAATCTACACTTTTGGACCCACGTTCCGCGCAGAGAATTCCAACACCACCCGCCATCTCAGCGAGTTTTGGATGATTGAGCCCGAAATGGCGTTTTACACGCTTGAGGACAACATGCAGCTTGCCGAGGATTTTGTGAAGCACATCATAGGTCAGGTACTCGACCGCTGTGCCGACGATTTGCTGCTGCTGGACCAGCGCCTCGAGCAAGAAGAACAGGCCAAGCCCCTTGCGCAGCGCCAGGCCATGGGCCTCATCGAGAAGCTAAAATTCGTGCAAGGCAACCCCTTTGTACGCTGCAGCTACAGCGAGGCCTTCGAAATACTCAAGGCATCAAAGCCCAACCAAAAGGGTCAGTTTGCCTACCCCATTGACACCTGGGGCGCCGACCTGCAGTCGGAGCACGAGCGCTACTTGGTTGAAAAGCATTTTCAGGCCCCTGTCTTTATTTATGACTACCCCGCATCCATTAAGGCCTTCTACATGCGCTTGAACGAAGACGGCCAGACCGTGCGGGCCATGGACCTTCTCTTCCCCGGCATCGGAGAAATCATTGGCGGGAGCCAGCGAGAGGAGCGCTACGAGACCCTGGTCGCCAAAATGCAGGCAGTGGGAATTGACCCCCACCACCTAGACTGGTACCTTGATACCCGCAAGTTTGGCAGCTGCGTTCACAGCGGATTCGGACTAGGATTCGAGCGCATGGTTCAGTTTGTGACGGGCATGAGCAACATCAGGGACGTGATACCCTTCCCCCGCTTCCCAGGCAGCGCTAAATTTTAATTTTTTTAGTCAGCGTGCTTCGTCAGTCCCAGGTTTTAAAACTCCAGCAGAAGCTGTCGCCGCAGCAGATTCAGCTCATGAAGCTGATTCAGCTGCCTACGCAGGCTTTAGAGGACCGCATTCAGGAGGAGCTCGAGGTGAATCCGGCCCTCGAAGCCGAGAGTCAGGCCGACGAAGACCCCTATGAGAGCGAGTACGAGGCCCCCGAAGACGACTACAGCAGCGCCGAAGAAGACGAGCGATACCCGGAATCCAAGGAGCAGGATTTTTCGGAGGAACTGTTCGACGACACGCCCGAGTACCGACTGAATGCCAATAACTATTCGGCCGACGACGAAACCTACGAGGCGCCCATTGTAGCGCGCATGGACCTTAGCGACGTGCTTCACGAGCAGCTCGCCCTGCGCTCTCTCGCTCCCCAAAAGGAGGCCCTCTGCAAGTACCTCATCGGCACCCTGGACGACGACGGCTACCTGCGCCGCGAGCTGGTCGACATTGTCGACGACCTGGCTTTCTCGCTCGGAATTTTCATAGAACCAAGCGAGCTCGACGAAGCCCTGCGCGTCATTCAGTCCATGGATCCGGCTGGAGTGGGCGCCCGCAACCTGCAGGAATGCATGACGCTTCAGCTTGCCCGCCGCCCCGATACGCCGACCGTGCTCAACGCTCGCGCCCTTGTGGTCCGCTACTTTGACGAGCTCGCCAAGCGCCACTACAGCCGCATGATGCAGGGACTGGGAACCAACGAAGAGGGATTGAAGTCCGCGCTAGAAGAGATTAGTCGAATTAATCCCAAACCGGGCGGCAGCGCCACGCAGGGTGCGGAACCCAGCCAGGTGGTGGTTCCCGATTTTTTGGTGACTTCGATCGACAATAAGCTGGAGCTCAAGCTCAATGGCCGCAATGCACCCGAATTGAATGTAAGCCGCGAATACAAAGAAATGCTTGCGCACTACAGGCAGGCTAAGGGCTTTGACAGCGACAAGCAAAAGGAGGCATTCTCCTTTATCAAGGGCAAAATTGACAGCGCTAAGTGGTTTATCGAGGCCATAAAGCAGCGCCAGCAGACCCTGCTGCTTACGATGTCCGCGATAATGCGGTACCAAGAGGACTACTTTTTAACGGGCGACGACCGCAAACTTAAACCCATGATTCTCAAAGACATTGCCGATGAGGTGGGCATGGATATTTCGACGGTAAGCCGGGTGGCAAGCCAGAAGTACGTGCAGACTCCCTTTGGCACTTTTTTGATTAAGCGTTTTTTTAGTGAGAGCATGACCAATTCTGAGGGAGAAGAGGTTTCGACTCGTGAGATTAAAAAAATACTCGAGGAGAGCATTGGCGAAGAAGATTCGCGCGACCCGCTCACCGACGATGCGCTGGCCGTCTTGCTCAAAGACAAGGGCTACCCTATTGCTCGCCGGACGGTGGCAAAGTACCGCGAGCAGCTTGGAATGCCGGTAGCTCGTTTGCGCAAAACGCTTTAGGTTTGGCGTTGACTCATTGAGGTTGCGCGGATTTGGATTAACCTCGGCATCACTCGATGAGTCGAAGTATGTTTGTAAGTACTTAAATAAATGCCACCATGCGCCTACTTCGCTTAATCCTTCTTCTCCTTGTGCTTGCTCCGATGGCAAGCCAAGCCACGCACATCATTGGCGGAGACATTCAGTACAAGTACGTCGGCGATTCGTCGGGCGTGCCCAACCAATACCGAATTAAGCTGGTGATATACCGCGAAGCAACGGGAGTGGGAATGGGAGCTACCGAGATTGTACAAGTGGCCTCGTCCAGTTGCGGAACCACTCAAAGTGTTACGGTGAATCTTTCGGTGCCTGAATTTTCGGCAGCGCTTTACGGAGCCTACGATTGCATTCCTCAGTCTTCTGCGGTTTTTACCCCAATGGTGCGCATTTACACTGGTTTTGTGATTTTGAGCCAGCAGTGCCCAGACTACAAAATGTCTTGGACCACTTGCTGCCGCCCAGGGGGGATAACCGCAATCACGGGATCCGGTGGAGTCGGATTCTACTTTGAGGCGGAATTAAACAACACCTTAGGTACTAACTCTTCGCCCGCATTTTTATCTCGTCCAATAAGCTACGTATGCATTGGCGGCTACATTAACTACCTGCAAAATGCGACAGAGCCCAACGGCGATTCGCTTCAGTACGAGCTGGTTCCGGCCCGAAACAATGGCCCCAACAACCCGGTTCCCTACGCAGCAGGCTTCAGCTTTACGCAGCCGATTCACACCTTCCCGATTGGTCCATTCATGATGAACCAAATGACCGGAAACATCTCCTTTGTGGCCAATACGGTAGAAACTTCGGTAATAGCCATTAGGGTCAATGAGTATCGTTTTGACTCTACCTTCTTCGTCTGGGTCAAGGTCGGCTCCTCCAACCGAGAGATTCAGGTGACCGTTGCGGGCAACTGCAATACCTCGGTGAATGCTGGCGTGCGGCTTGACCCCACGGCTCCCGGAGTGAGTTTAGACGCCCAAGGCCGCCAAACCAAGGACTACAACTGCCTTGATTCTACTGTACTGCTTAAATTCACCCTGGCCGTTCAGTGCCAGTCGGTTTCGCCCGACGGTTCCGACTTTCGCCTTACCAACCCCAATGGGCAGCCGATTCCTATTAAAGCCCTGGTTCCCAACTGCGACGTCAACGGGGAGTCCACCACCCTTTTGGTCAAGCTCTTCAAGCCCCTTTCGATGAATGGGTTATACTACCTGTACTCCAAGAAAGGCAACGACGGCAATACCCTGCTCAACAAGTGCGGCAAGGACATGAACGAGTTTGATACCATTGTTTTGATCGTGGACGACTGCGTTGATCTTGCCATGGACCTCACCAACGTCAGCATCGACTCCGACGAGCATCCGCATATCTATTGGGACGTGGACACCACAACCCTGCCTCGCTACCTCTTTAACATGTGGCGCGTTCACCGCTCGGCCGACAGTGGAGTCTCCTACCAGGTGGCCTTCACCACCACCGACACCAACCTGCGCGACTGGGTAGACCTTAGCGTAGACGCCAACCGCGTGGACGTGCAGAACTACCGCTACTTCGCTGATGCCATTGTAAACGGATTTACGCAGCCTTCGACCGATACCGTAAAGAGCATCCTGCTTCGCGGCGACATGACCAACACGCAGTCGATTCCGGTGGCTTGGACCTCCTACAATGCTTGGGATTCTGCAATGTATCAGGTTCAGTTCGGCCGCAACGTGCCGGGAACGCCCCCAGGAACCTACCTGTGGTCCGACTACGGAGCCCCGATGCTCGACTCTTTTGTGGTGGTGAATAACCCAGGTTTGGCGCCGGGCCAATACGCAGTGCGGGTTCGCACGGTGCGCGACAGCCTCGGGCCAGACAGCACCTTCACGGTGAATCCGATGCAGGATACGGCTTATTCCAACTGGATTGAGTTTGGTGAGCCTGTGCCGCCGATCCCGCCGATTGATACGGTTATTGTGCCCAACGTGCTTACTCCTAATGGCGACGGCCAAAACGATGTCTTTACGGTGCGCGGAATCATGAGCTACACCACGATGCGCGTGGTTACGGTGATGAATCGCTACGGCAAGATGGTCTACCGCAACGAGAACTACGACAATGCTCAGCCCTGGGAGGGTCGCGACATGTCGGGAAGCAAGCTGGCCGATGGGGTATACTTCTACATCATTACCCTAGCGGACAATCCCAACAACGCGAGCCTCGAGTTGAAGGGTACGGTCACGATACTCTAGAGAAATTTTAGGTTTTTTAGGCAATTGGGCCCCCGACGGATGCGTTCCGGCCGGGGGCTCATTAGTTTTGCGACGTGGAGTGGAGTGAACATATCAAAACCCTGCTTCGGACGCTGCCCGAGCGGCCGGGGGTTTACCACCACATCGACAAGGATGGTGTCATTTTATACATCGGCAAGGCCAAAAACCTCAAGAAGCGCGTTGGTTCCTACTTTCAAAAGAACCACGAGTCCGCCCGACTGAGCATGCTGGTGCGCAAGGTAGCCGACATCAAGACCATCGTCACCGAGACCGAATTTGATGCTCTGCTCCTGGAGAATACGCTGATTAAGAAGCACCAACCGCGCTACAACATCAACCTCAAAGACGGCAAAACCTACCCCTGGATTTGCATTAAAAAGGAGCGCTTTCCTCGGATTTTTGCCACACGCCGCCGCATTGAGGACGGGTCAGAATACTTTGGTCCCTATGCGTCCGTCAAGATGATGTACACCATGCTCGACATCATTAAGGAGGTTTTCACGCTTCGCACCTGCCAGCTGCCTATGGAGGCTTCTGCCATTGAGTCGGGCAAGTATCGGGCCTGCCTGGAGTTCCATATTAAGCGTTGCCTTGCACCCTGCGAGGGCCTTCAGGACGAGGCAAGCTACCTGGCTGATGTGACGGGCGCACGCCTTCTTTTGCGCGGAGACCTTCGGTCTACTCGAGAACGCCTTTATGGGCAGATGATGGCCCATTCGGCGAGTCAAGAGTTTGAGGCTGCACAGTTTGTCAAGGAGCGCCTCGACCGGCTCGACCTCTATCAGTCGAAGTCGACCGTTTTGAATCCCGCCTTGGGCTCGGTCGATGTTTTTTCGCTGCTTAGCGACGCAGAGTACGGATACGTCAACATGCTGCACATACGCGACGGCGCGGTCATTCAAAGCTTCACCCTTGAACTTCGCAAGCGCCTCGAGGAGAGCGATGCAGAGCTTCTGGCTATGGGTATGGCGGAGCTGCGCGAACGCTTCCCCAGCCAGGCCAAGCTGGTCTTGGTTTCGCATGAACCCGAGGTGGTTCCGCCCAATATTGAGGTGCTGCTGCCCCAGCGGGGCGACAAGCGCGCAGCCGTGGAGCTGTCGGAGCGCAACGCCCGAGCCTACCGTGTGGAGCGCCTAAAAAATGTGCAGCTTGTTGACCCCGAACGCCACAGCGACCGCATAATGCGGCAAATGCAAAAGGACTTGAGGCTTCCCAGTGAGCCGCGTCGCATCGAGTGCTTTGACAACTCCAACACTCAGGGAACCAACCCCGTGTCGGCCTGCGTGGTCTTTATCGACGGAAAGCCGGCCAAGTCGGAATACCGGCATTTTAACGTCAAGACGGTGGAGGGCCCCGACGATTTTGCCACCATGAAGGAGGCCCTGACCCGGCGCTATACCCGCGTACTCAACGAAGGATTGCCTCTGCCCCAGCTGGTGCTCATCGACGGAGGCAAGGGCCAGCTCTCGTCGGCCGTAGAGGTTTTTGACGAGCTCGGACTCCGCGGGCGGGTAGCCCTCATTGGCATCGCCAAACGACTTGAAGAACTGTACTTTCCCGACGACAGCGTGCCGCTTTACCTCGACAAGCGCTCCGAAACCCTTAAGGTGCTTCAGCAGGCTCGTAACGAGGCGCACCGATTTGGAATTACCCACCACCGGGCACGCCGGAGCAAGTCAGGCCTGAGCAGCGTCTTGGATGGAATCCCTGGGGTCGGCCCCGCCACCGTGCAGGTGCTGCTCGACACCTTTAAGTCGGTGGCCGGAATCCGAAAGTCCAAACCCGAGGCCTTGGTCGCCGCGGTAGGGGCCAAAAAGGCTGACGCGATCCGGTTGGCGCTGGGAACAAGTAGCTAGTTACTGGTAACTAGTTTGCCGTCTTCGAGCTGAAACAGGACTTCGGCGCGGTTGATCACTCGCGGATCGTGCGTGCTGAAGAGAAAGGTCGTTCCCTCTTTTTGATTGAGCTCGCGCATGATTTCGAGCAGCCTGTCGGTGCTCTTGGAATCCAGGTTGGCGGTGGGTTCGTCGGCGAGTACGAGCGAGGGACGAGAGGCTAGTGCACGGGCTACCGCCACGCGCTGTTGCTGCCCCCCAGAGAGCTGGGCGGGCCGTTGAATTTCTTTGCCGCTGAGGCCAACGGCCGACAAAAGTTCGTAGGCGCGGTCTCGCCGAGCCTTAATGCCGAGGCCCTGCAGTTCCATGACAAAGGCGACGTTTTCCCAGGCATTGAGCACCGGCACGAGGTTAAAGGCCTGAAAAACAAATCCGATGCGGTGCAGGCGAAACTCGATCACTTTGCGGTCGCTGAGCCCCGTGATCTCGGTGCCGTCGATCCAAATCCGTCCAGAAGTGACACTGTCGAGTCCGCCAATGGCATTCAGTAGCGTGGTTTTGCCGCAGCCCGAGGGGCCGACCAGCGCCGCGAAGGCTCCGCGCTGAAGTTCCAGCGAAACGCCGCAGACCGCGTGCACCGGGCCGGCAGTGGATTCATAGGTTTTTACTACGTTTTGAACGCTTAAAAGGGCTTGGTTGGTCATAGCACGCGCATGCTTTCAATGGGATTCAGTTTCAGGGCCTTGCGAGCCGGGTAGAGGGACGACAGGAGTCCGAGCAGCGCTACAAGAAGCGCCACGGGCAAAAAGTACTCGGGCACAGGCACCGGGTAAATGGTAGACTGAAGGCCAAGTTCCGCCATGCCTTTCTCGACTCCGGATAGGCTTATTCCGGTGCGGCTCGTGACGGCAATGGTGAGGTGGCCGAGCAGCAGGCCCAGAGGCAGCCCAGCAAAACTTAGAAGAAGGGTTTCGAGCACCACGAGCCTAAATACCTTGCGCCGCGTCATGCCGATGGCCATGAGCATTCCGAGTTCGCGGGTGCGCTCGAGGATGGCCATGAGCATGGTATTGAGGATCCCAAAAGCCATTGCAAAGAGTATTACGGCCATAAAGAGCAGGAGGGACTGGGCCAGCACCTCGTCGGCATAGCGCAGGTCGGGGCTAATGCCGCGCCAGGTGCGCAGGACGCTTGAACCGGGATTTACCACTGCGGCAGTCAATTCGCCGACCGTTTGGTCGAGGGAATCCAGGTTCCGCACCCTAAAGTGAATTTGGTGCGCAACCATGGGCTGGCTAAGGGAATCGGCAGTACCAAGCAGTTCAGGAGCCAGCTCGGCAATGGGCACATAGACCTGAATACCTTCGACCAGGTTGCTGATTCCGTCGTAAATCCCGCTGACTTGGTAGAGGCTGCTGTGGATTTCGCCCCTTAAATCTTGAAAGGTCAGCACCACCCGGTCGCCAAGGCCAACCCCTAGCTGCTCGGCCAGCTTGAGTCCCAAAGTGATGCCTGTGGAGTCAAAACTACCCTCGTGCATGCGTCGCGGGGCCTTAAAAACCTGGGCTTCACGCTCGGGGTCAACGGCCAGCACCTGCACGGGTGCGGAGGCTGCGCCGGACTGCATCACCGCAGTGATTAAGAGCCGCTCGGACCAGGACTCCACCTCGGGGTGGGCGTCGAGTGCGGCCGTCCATGCTTGGGGATCCGCGATGAGCGCCTGAACTTCTTGGTTCTCGATAAAGGTCGAGTCGGTAATCTGGGCGTGGCCTATGTAGTCGTCGAGGGCATTGGCCGTGCGGGTATCGTTAACCCCCTGAGCCAGGCCCATCATAAAAATGCCAGCCCAAACCCCAAGGGCCATGGCGCCGACGACCACTCCGCTGCGCCAGGGACTGCGCCAGATGTTGCGCCATGCCATGGAGAGAAGCAGGCTCATCGGTGTACGGGGCTGGTTTTAAACACTGTCCGCAGGGGCCAGGCCGCCGCAGCAAGGGTTATGAGTACAATGATTCCGGCATGGGTGAACGATATGGACCAGTCTAAGCTTGGCGGCAGAATGGCTTCCCAGCCCTGCTGTTCAATGGCTGCTGCAACGTCGCCCCAAAGGCGCAAGGGGTAGCGCTCCAAAATCAAAACGGCAATCCGCCCGGCGAGGATTCCCGTTGCGGCTCCGGCGAGGCTGAGCAGGAGCACTTCGATAAAAACCGTTCCGACGAGCAAGCCACGCCTCATGCCCATGGCCAGCTGCATGGCAAATTCGCGCCGCCGCTCGTTGGCAAGCATAATCATGGTGCCGAGCAAGCCAAATCCTATGACCACATAAAGAATGAAAAGTATGACCCTGCCCCCCGTAGTGTCGGCCTCTATGGTTTGAATGAGCTCGGGCATGCGGGTTTGCCAACTCAAAAAGTGGGCCCCGTCGAGCGGATGCCGCGCGCCCAGCTCCGCGCTGGGGTCTTGGTTTATTTCCCTGCGCTGGGGCGTGACCTGCACGTAGCTCCACATGCCGTAGGCTCCCGAGAAATCCTGGGCGTCTTCAAGCTTGAGGATGGCGCTGCGTTTCTCCAACTCGGGATTGCCCATATGGAGGGTTCCGGCAAGAATCCAAGAGGCTCCGGCCACGCTCCCTTGAAAGCCCTGACCCATGGCAACCAAGCTGTCTCCAGGCTCAACCTGAAGCTGTTCTGCGAGGCGCTTGCCCAGCCAAACCGAGCCGGGGCCTGATTCCCAGGATCCGCTGGCCAACCGAGATTGCCAAAGTCTCGACTGCGCCTCCTCAGGGCTCAAGCCGATCCATTGAGCTACCCCGCTGCGGTCTCCGACGCTCAGCAGTCCAAATCCCTGAATTCGAGGGTAGGCACTGGCCACTTCGGGGTCTTGGCGAAGCTTTTCTAGCCATTGTTGGTCTTCATACAGGGAGTAGTCTAGGTTTTGGCTTGGCCAGTAGGCCGTGTCGCTCACCTGCACGTAACCGCTCATGCTCCCAACCACCGTAGATACCATGTGGCCGTACACGCCCAGCTGAAGCGAACGCAAAATGATGGCAAAAAACAGGGCAAAAGAGATTGCCGCTCCCGTAATTAAGCTGCGGCGGCGGTTGCGGCCTAAATTCCTAAAGGCTAAGCGAGCGGCAAGCCCTAGCTCGCCTTGACGGGCAAAGAGCTTGGGTCGATTCACGGCTGCGTTTGCTCCAGGCGTTCTGGGGTAAACCAGGCAGGACTCAGCTGCGGTTGCCTTTTGTAGTTTTTGATGGTCATCACGGTGCTTTGCTTGCCGCCAAGGGTGCTGAACTGAAGCTTGACCGGCATGTAAATTCCGTCCATTCGCCCGAATTCGAGGGCATCCATTCGCTGAATTTCACCACTTCGGTTGCTTTGAAAACTCAGGCGGACCCATCCCTTATCTCCCGTGTGCACCCATGCGACCACTGCGTCGGCCGCCACGGGAATTCCTGGCTTGGGGATGCATTTAATTTTGTGGCAGAGAAGTCCATTCACGGTCTCGGTTCCGAGGTATTGATGGCTGAAGTCCTTGGCAAGCGATGCCTGACCAAGAAGGTTGTCGAGGGAGGCGTCCGTACCCATGAAGCCCCCTGCCATGAGCATGCTTTGAGGCAGCTTGACCACCTTGCCGCTGCGCGGAACGTAGCTGTACATCTGCTTGTCGGCCCGAAGGTATCGGGTGCCGCGGTCGCGTTCTGGCCCCGTAATCACAATTAATGCGTACTTATTGCCGTGGTTCCAGGTTTTGAGCTCCAGCTCACGGGTGTAGCGCGCCCGCTTGGCCGTCATCGAAAGTTCGCTGTAGCTCGAGGTTCCGATGGCATTTTTCTCGGCCTTGGACAGGATTTCGCCTGCATTTTGGCCCAGTATCTTGGTGCCCGATGCCAATAGCAATAAAACGAGCAGTCGCAAGGCAGTATTCTTCATGAGTAATAGTCCAACAAGGTCGCGTCAAATCGGTTCACAATCTGCACTAGGGAGGTTGTATTTTTGCTAAATACTCCACAGCCCTTAGCCCCCATTCGGCACAATGCTTGCGGAGAAAGCACTAAACCATAAATTCTAAAGCGATGTACCCCGAAGACCTAATTGCCCCCATGCGCGCCGAACTCACCAATGCTGGATTCGAAGAATTTCGCGACGCAGAGGAGATGAAGGCCGCGATTCACGGCGAAGGCACCACCCTAGTTGTCATTAATTCGGTTTGCGGATGCGCCGCAGGTTCTTGCCGCCCTGGAGTGCGCATGGCCTTGTCAAGCCCAGGGGCCAAGCCGACTCGTGCAGTCACCGCTTTTGCCGGGAACGACAAGTCTTCGGTAGATATGGCTCGCGGTTTAATGATGCCCTTCCCTCCGTCTTCGCCATCCATTGCCCTGTTTAAAGACGGCGAACTCGTCCACATGATCGAGCGCCATCATATTGAAGGCCGTTCTGCCCAAGCCCTTGCCACTAATTTGACGGCAGCGTTCGAGGAGTTCTGCAGCTGATTCCACAGCCTACTGCGTCCGTTGAGGACCCAATTTTATCTTTCTCGTTTTAGGGTGTAATCCGTACACTTAATTGCATTTTTTAGTACATTGCGGTAACCTAACGTTAACCCGTAATGATGAATTCGCATAAATTTTTGCTGGCCTTGGCCATTTCCCTCGGATCAGTTTCCGTCTGGGCGCAGGGCCAAGTTTCTGGTTTGGTCCGGGATGCCGAGGGCAACCCACTCCCTTCTGCCGTGGTTAAAGAATCCTCTTCAGGCAGCACGGCGGTAGCCGACGCCAGCGGACGATACAGCATTATGGTGCCCGCCAAGTCGGCCACTCTTACGGCGGCCTTATTGGGCTACGTGAGCCTTAAAAAAACGGTTCAGGTTGCCGGCAGCGCAACCCTCAACTTCACCCTCGAAGAATCCGCGGAACAGCTGGACGAGGTAGTCATTGTAGGCTACGGTTCCGCCACGGCACGGGACCTAACGGGTTCGCTCGTGAGCGTGAAGTCCAAGTCCTTTCAAAAGGGTGCATTTTCAAGTCCCGCCCAATTAATTGTGGGTAAAACGCCAGGCGTTCGAATTACTGCAGGGTCTGGTCGCCCCGGCGAAGGCGCGCGGATTCGCATTCGTGGCGGATCCTCAATCAACGCCAGCAACGACCCGCTTATTGTTATCGACGGACTGCCCTCAGAGGGCCTGGGTCTTATTAACCCCAACGACATCGAGAGCTTCACGGTGCTCAAGGACGCGTCGGCCACGGCCATTTATGGTTCGCGTGCGGCCAACGGCGTAATACTGGTCACGACCAAAAAAGGTCTGAAGGACGCCCCATTGAAGGTGGAATTGAGTGCCGTAAGCTCGGTGAGGTCCAATCGCAACCGCATGGACGTACTGACCACCGAAGAATTTGTTGCTGCCATTAATGAATACGGCTCGAACAACCAGCGCAAGCGCCTCGCCGGAGCTAAGGGCTACTACCAAGTGGGCGGCACGGGCGACGTAATGATTGCCACCGATTCCCTGCCCACCAACACCCAATGGCAAGACCAAATCTACCAGCGCGGAATGGCTCAAGACATTAACGTGGCCCTGAGTGGCGGCGTCAAGGGCCTCCCGTATCGCTTGGGTATTGGATACTATTCCGAGACGGGCGTGCTAAAAACGTCGGCATTGGACCGCTACAGCGTGACCCTGAATGCTTCGCCAAAAATCACGCGCAACCTCACGGCCAACGTGAGCGCCAAGGCCTACCGCGCCTACAACCAGTATGCGAACCAGGGAGCCATTGGCTCTGCGGTATGGTTTGATCCCACCCGCGAGGTGCTGTCGGGAGATTCATCGAAGTACGGCGGCTATTTTGAGTGGGGCTTGCCCAACGGCGCCCTGAGCAACCTCTCGCCCCGCAATCCGGTAGGCCTGCTTAATCTGCGCGACGACCGAGGTACCAACGACCGTTTTATCGGCAACGTGCTCTTTGACTTCAAGCCCCTTAGCGAGACCGACCTTCATCTTTTTGTGAATTTGGGAGGCGATTTTGGACTAAACAAGGGTACCGTGGTGGTTCCTGACTATGCGGCCATGAGTTTTGTAAACGGCGGCGAGAACAACCGCTACCGAAATACCCGAGGCAACCAGCTTTTGGAGACCTACGCCAACTACAAAAAAGACCTTGCTAAGGGCAAAGTCAAGACCGACTGGACCGGGGGTTACTCCTTTCAAAAGTGGCGCTCTTATGCAGAGAACCTTCCAAGCCTTCGGTTTAACGGCGACACCCTTTCTCCGGCGAACCCCTTCCCCTATGATGTAGACAATGCACTGATGTCGTTTTTTGGTCGCAGCAACATCAATATTTTGGGCAAATACTTGATTACGGCTTCGCTGCGTTCCGACGGCTCCAGCCGATTCTCTCCAGAGAGTCGATGGGGTTTGTTCCCCTCGGTAGCCTTGGGCTGGAACGTGCTCGAAGAGAAGGCCTTTAAGGCCATTAAGGGCTCGGTTTCTTCGCTAAAAGTCCGCGCTAGTGTCGGTGTTACCGGGCAACAGGACATTTTTAATGACTATGGCTACATTGCCAACTACGCCTACGGAACCGGCACCGCTCAGTACCAGTTTGGCAGTAATTTTTATGACGTGCTTCGCCCCGATGCCTACGACTACTTCTTGGAGTGGGAAAAGACGCGCACGACCAACCTTGGACTGGACTTTGGCCTGCTTAAAAACCGCGTGACCGCGAGCGTCGATCTTTATGAGAAGTACACGTATGACCTTCTCGGCGTAATTCCTGTGGCGGCCGGCACCAACTTCTCGAATCTGGTTTTGACCAATGTGGGCGCTATGACCAACCGGGGGGCGGAACTGAATTTGAATCTTGTGGCCGTCGATACTGAGAATGCGAGTTTAGAATTCGGCATCAATGGTGCAATTAACCGCAACAGGATTGACAAGCTTACCCGGGTAGTGGATTCTACTTCTAAGGGAATACGCGTCGGAGGCATTAATGGGGGCGTGGGCAACACCATTCAGATTCACCAGGTAGGCCACCCCATGTTCACCTTCTACACCTACGAGCACCGCTACGACGTGAATGGCAAGATCATTGAGCGCAACGGCAAGATCGATCGCTTTGACCCCAGCGCCGACGAGAATGCCAACGGTAAAATTGACGACATCGAGGCCTACGTGGATCAAAATGGCGACGGAATCATTAATTCTGACGACCTCGTGTACAACGACGCGCAGCCCGAACCCATTCAGACTTTGGGCTTCACCACGACCTGGAGGTACAAAAAGTGGAGCGGCGGCATGACATGGCGCGGTGAGTTTGGCCACTACATCTACAATAATAACAACTCGCTTCACGGCAACCTGTTCTCGGTCGGGGGCTCGTTCCCGCACCTCAACAACATGTCGCGGGATTTCTTGAATACGGAATTCATGTTCAACACTACCGAGCAGCTGATGTCGAACTACTTTTTGGAGCGCGCGGACTACCTGCGATTGGACAACTTCTACCTGTCGTACGACTTGGGTAATATTGGCCAAGGCAAGTACCCAGCGAGCATTAATTTCTCGGTGCAAAACGCCTTGGTCTTCACCCGATACTCGGGTCTTGACCCCGAGCTTGCCGGTGGAATCGACAACTTGATCTTCCCGCGTCCACGGGTATTTAACCTGCAATTGAACGTAACTCTTTAAGCCAAGACGACCATGAAGTTTGCACAATCCCTTGCCCTTGCCGCCGGTGTTTCGATTCTGGTAGCGTCCTGCGCCGACGACCTAAACCTTTCTCCCAAGTATGGCTTGACGGCGGAACAGGTGTACAGCGACCCCAACAACTACGCCAACGTTCTTGCGAAGATTTACGCTGGGCTGTCGATTTCTGGCAACAACGGCCCTGCGGGTATGCCCGATATTGGCGGAATTGACGAGGGCTTCTCTCAGTACGTCCGCGTCATGTGGAACCTGCAGCAGCTGCCCACCGACGAGTCGATTTGCGGATGGGCCGACCCGGGTATCCCCGAGCTCAATTCCATGGACTGGAACGACAACTCGCCCTTTGTCAGCGCGATGTACTACCGCATCTACTACCAAATCAGCCTGGCCAATGAGTTCATTCGCTATTCGAGTGAAGACTACTTGACCACCAAGGATTTTACCGAGGCCGATAAATTGGCGATTCGCAAAATGAATGCGGAAGCTCGATACCTGCGTGCCTTGAGCTACTACCATGCCTTGGATCTTTTTGGAAACGTTCCCTTTGCTGACGAAAACGTGCGCCCTGGCTCAGAGCCGCCCCAGCAGATCATGCGCCCTGACCTCTTTAACTGGATCATGGACGAACTGAATGCCATCGAACCAAGCCTAGCCGCTGCTCGCACGGACGAATACG
>Ga0208231_1000275_pt1 | contig 14840 bp, 17 predicted proteins | sample LakMenEpi15Jun12_FD_150702 | JGI IMG/M metagenome (GOLD analysis project Ga0208231, IMG submission 150702) | Freshwater microbial communities from Lake Mendota, WI - 15JUN2012 deep hole epilimnion (SPAdes) | ecosystem: Environmental > Aquatic > Freshwater > Lentic | place: Lake Mendota, Madison...
TGTTGAAGGAGTTGTGGGGTGTAGGAAAGAAGGAAAAGGAGGAGGAATAGAAAATTAATAAAAATATAAGGACAAAAGTTTTTGTTCTTTAAAAATAATAATATTATCAATAATATTAATAGAAGTTTATATGGAAGATAGTATATTATTAGTAATATTATTAATATTTTTTATTTTTACATATGTGTTTATTTATTATATTATTTATATTAGTCCTAATCATTTAAATAATAATTCGCATCATCATATTCATAAGAAAATGGGTGTATGTGATATTAAAACATGTGGAGCAATTGATCCAGTAAGTGATCCATCATATAATATGCAACAAATAGTGAAACAATCTATATTATTAGAAGAACATATAACAAATAAAAATAAAAGATGTAGAGATTGTATTACTAAACATTTTCTTCATATAATTGGATTAGCAGAAGAAGCGCAAATGTTAGCAACTAATAAATGTAATAAATATCCTTATATAAATGAAAGTGTTGAAATTTATAATAGATTATTTAAAGATTGGTTAGCATTAAAAGCGGATAATACACGAATATTAAATATAACAGATGAATTAAGAAGTCATAGAAAAAAATTAATAGTAGTATATTTTTTTAATGATATTGAATAAAATTTTGAGAAGGATAATATTTTAAAATAAAAAAATGATTAAAATTAGCATCTTGTAATTTACTGATAATTGTATTATAGGCATTTTTATGATGTTCATAATGATAAGGATGTATATGTGATTTAAAATTTATATTAGGTATAGAAAAAGGAAAAGTAGAAACAATAGTATTACATGATTGATAAATTAATACATCTGCTAATTTTAAAAAATTAGAATTAGTAAAATCATATTTATTTGTTTTTTTATTTATATATTTATCTAATAATGTTTTTGCAGCATTTCTTTTCATTATATAAAAAGCAGCAGAAGGAGTTATTGGATTATATTTAATAAAAGGGATATCTTTTTTATAAAAATTATCATAAAAATATTCAGTATGACCAGATGAAATAATCATCATTTGTATAATATCAATATTAGGAGGTAATCTTAAAATCATATTTTTAATATCAATATCAAATGGAAAATATATATCATCTTCACATATTATAAAATATTCATCACCTGAATTATATGCTGCTTTAATAGCTTCCATATGAGAACATAAAACAGCATATTCTATTGGACAATCAGAACAATTATTATTAATACAATCAGGATATCCACAAAAAAAAGGAGGTTTATCTTCTAAGATATTAGATAAATCATTAGGAGTAATAGCATTAATTCTAGTATTTAATATATTTCTGGATTTAAATTGCGAATCCATAAATTCTTTTCTTTCAACAGCACTATCCATATTTATCCAATAATATTTAATATCTTTATTTTCAATCATTATTTATTTAAAATATAATAGAAACTTTAAATATATTGAATAAATAATTTTTCAAATTCATCAAAATTATAAAATTCATCAATAAAATTATTAGTATTATTAGAATTATTAATATTTTCTTTAATTTTATTTATGGATTCTTTATGAAAAAAATAATGACTTGGATGAATTTCTGATATAAATTTTAAATTAGGATAGCAAAAAGGAAATGTTGAAGTATAAGTATTAGCATTCATATAAATGAGAAAATCTGCTTGTCTAATAATAGTTTTATTTGTTAATTCATATTTATTTAGATCATTATTAAAAAATTTATTTAATATTTTTTCAGCACCTTTTCTATTTATTAAATACATACCTGTAGAATAAAATTTTGAAATATTATCATATTTAATATAATTTATATTATCTTGATATAATTTATATAAATTATTATTAGCATCAGAATCTAACACCATCATTTGAAATATTTCCCAATCTGAAGGTAAATTATTTATAATTTTTTCAAAATTAATATTAAATGGAAAATATATATCATCTTCACATACTATAAAATATTCATTACCATCATTATAACCTTGTTTTATAGCTTCTAAATGAGATAAACTACAGGAATATTCTAAAGGACAATCTTTAAAATTATTATAACAACATGAATTATTACCACAAATATACGGAGGATTATCTAAAATATAATTAGATAAATTATCAGGAGTAACGGCTGCTATTCTTTTATTATCAATATTATAAAGTTTAAATTGAAGTTCCATAAATATTTTTCTATAAATAGAATTATCAATATTAATCCAATAATAATTAATTTTCATATCTTATTAAACTTAATAATAAAAATAAATTTTATATACTTTAAAAACAAGCAGTACCACTAGCACATGTAGCTCCACCACCTTTTACTACTTTATCTTTTTTTTCTAATTTTTTAAGATCATGTTGTAATTTTTTATATTCTTTTTTAACTTCTTTTTTTAATTTTAAATCTTCTTTTTCTTGTTTTTTATTAGTTTTAAATAAATCACGCATTTCAGTTTTATCATTTTTTTTATCAAGTTTTTCTATTTCTTTTAATAATTTTAATTGTTCTTGTTCTAATTTTTTATTTTCTTTATCATTATCTTTTTTTATTTTTAATAATTCTTTATCTAAATCTTTATTTTTTTTGTGTAATTCACGTTCATGTTGTTTTGTTACCTTTTTCTTATCAGGTATAGTATCTATTTTTTGAATTTCTTTTTGAATTTTTAATTGTTCTTTTTCAATTTCTTTTTGAATTTTTAATTGTTCTTTTTCTTGTTTTTTATTTTCTTTTATTAATTCTTTTAATTCTTGTTCTTTTTGTTTTTTTTCAGTTTTTAATAATTGTTTTTCTTCTTTTGTAAGTTTATCTGCTTTTTTTTCTTTTTTTACTTTATATTCATCTGGAATATCAGTTGCTTTAATAGTAATTTCTTTAGAAACTTGTTTTATAATATAAGGTTTATAATCAAATGATTTTAATTTAGATAATGATCGTTCTGGATTATATTCAACACTTACATTATCAGAAGTATTAATAACTTTATTATTTTTATTTAGTTTAACAATTTGACCAGAATTATTCATGGTAATTTTATTACCAGCTTCATCCTTTTTAAATATATATTTAGGTTTAGCTAACATTTTAATAGAAGCTTCATAAGCATAAAATTTTTTATTTGAACCTTTTGTTATTTTTTTCATTACAAATGTTATATTTTTACCACTAGCACTTTTAAATAATCTTGAAGCTGCTTTAGAAGCTGCTGAATATGGAGTTTTAGAGATAAAACGTCCACCTACTTCACCACCTGAAGCTTCTACAATAGTAAAAGAATCATATCCTTCACGATATTCATCTTCATCATCATCTTTAGCTCCACCATTTAATACAGCACGTTTTCGTAAAAAGTCATCAAATTTATCAAATTTTGAAGGATTTCCACCTCCTAAGTGTCGTTCTTTATCTACTTCTTCATCTGAATATACATCTTCATCTTCTACATCTTCTTCTTCATCAGATAATGGTACTTTATCTTCTTCTACTCTTGAATCTACATTATTTTCTTCTGTATTCATTATTTATATATTATTTCTATATATATACTAATAAAATAATTATGAATAAAATTCAATAACTTTTTTATTTTGCATAAATGATAGTTTTGATAAATTAACTATTTTAATATTATTAATATTAGTAGCTCTTGATAAAGCAGTATATAATTGTCCTGAAATAAATATATCATCTCCTAAATCTAATTCAAGATAATCGATAGATGCGCCTTGAGATTTATGAATAGATATAGCATAAGCTAATTTTAAAGGCATAAATTTAATACTTTTATCTTTAATATTATCAATATAATAGTTAATTGTATGAATATTATTATGAATATCTTTTATAATAACAGATGAAGTATTTAATCCAATAACAATTCCTCTAGTTCCATTATATAATTTATTTTCAATGGAAATATTTCTAATAACCATAATTTGAGCATTTAAAGTTAAAGTAATATTATATTCATTTAATTTTTCATCAGTAATTTTATGTTTAGGATTAATTTTAGATGCTTTATATTCAATAGAATTATTATTATTTAATTTAAGTAATTTTTTAAATTCATTATTATTAATTTTATCAACATTTATATTAATAGGATATAATTTAGTAGGTTTAATATCTTTATTTTTAAATTTTGTATCTTTTAGAGTTTCTAATAATTCAAAAGTATTTTTTGATATATTACCTTCTCTAATTTCTCTTAATATTTCTTGTAATGTCATATCATCTTTTTGTCTAATAATATCTGTTAAAATTACTTTTTTTAGATCTAATAAATTCCATATATTAGAAGTAAAACAGAAATCACCATTAATTGGTGGTAATTGATAAAAATCACCTACTAATATTAATTGAACACCTCCAAATAATAAATTATTATTTTTAATTTTCATTAATAGATTATTAATTAATTCAAATAATTCATCATCCATCATAGATATTTCATCAATAATTAATACATCAAGTTTTTTTAATTTATTTAAATAACCTCTAAATTTTTCAAGATTAGAATAAATTTCATTTAAATTTCTACTAATATTCATATAAAGAAATGAATGAATTGTTTGACCACCAATTAAAACAGCAGCACAACCAGTCATAGCAGTTAATCCATAATTAATATTAATAGATTCAAGATAATTAATAATGGCTTTAATAGTATAAGATTTACCAGTACCAGCTGCGCCTGTTAAGAAGAGATTAGAACGATTTTTAACGACATTAAGAGCTTCTAATTGTTTTTCATTCATAATTAATTATAATAGATTATAAATAATTAAATCAATTTTTATAATTAAAAAAAATGATTTATTAATAAAATAATAAATATATTTATGACAATTCTTAGTTCAATTAATATAATATTAAATGGTTCTAAACCTATTATTTTAATAGATCAAAGTTATTATATATTTAATAGATATTATGCGACATATAATTGGTATAAAAGACAAAATAATGAAGAATTTGATCATGAAAATATAGTAGAAAATGAATTATTTATATTAGCATTTTTCCGACATGTAGAAAATGATATATTAAAATTAACTAAAAAATTTAAAACCGTAAAATCAAATATTATATTTTGTATAGATTGTTATAGATGTGATATATGGAGAAATGAAATATATCCTAATTATAAAATTACAAGAAGTAAAAAAAGTAATTTTAATAGTATAATCTTTACATTATTCAAAAATTATATTATAAATTATAATTATAATTATTGTGAATATGATAAATTAGAAGGAGATGATGTAACATATTTAATTCAAAAGAAATTAAAAGAAGAATTAGAAATTAAACATATAGTAATTATTACAAACGATAGTGATTATTTACAAATGTATGATATTAATACAATTATTCAAAATATGCAATTTAAAGATATTAGTTTAAGAATAAAAAATAATCCATTGATTGAATTAGAATTTAAGGTTATTTATGGTGATAAAAGTGATAATATTCAAAAAATTCATACAGGATTAAATAAAGAAAACGCTTTTAAATTGGCAATAATGTCAGATAAAGAAAGAAATGAATATATAGATAAAAATAATTTAAGAGAAAAATATGAATTAAATAAAAGATTAGTAGATTTTAGTTATATTCCATCAATATTAATAAATGAATTTTATAATAAATATAATATAATTATTAAGAAATAATATCATGGATTTAAATTATTATGTTGATATATTTATAACCATTACAATTGTTATTTTTTTTATTTGGGTTTTTATGTTAGTATGCGTAGGTATTTATAGTGGATGTAATATTATGGGATTAATAGAAACAGCAAAAAATTCAAAATTAAATCCAGACGAATCAGTAATAGCAGGTATCATATCAATATTTTCTTTTTTATTATATCCTATATTATTATATTTAACAAATGTAACAGTAGTATTAAGTTATATATTTTGGTTATGGTTATTAATAGTATTATTTGTACCACATTTAGTATTTGTAGGTTTTATACCAATTCCATTAAAAATTCCAATATTATTATTTGTTCCACCTTTTAAAACATTAACAGATAGAGGGATAATACCATTAATATTAAGAATAGCAACAAGATTATTTAAATTTTTAGTAACACAGGATCAAGAATATTTATATAAGAAAAATGTAGATGATATTTATAATTTTGTTTATAATGAAATAAAAACAATATTTACAAAATTATTTAAAATTTTAAAAATAGATACAGAATATTTTATACAACAACCAAATGTTATAGATGATATAGATACTTCATTAGAACAAGAAGAAGATCCAAATGAAGAAGAAGCAAAAAAAATATTAAATTCATTTGAAGAAGATGATGATAAAATAAAAATAAAAAAACTTATAAATGAAGAAATTGCGATATGTATAGCAAATAAATCAAAAGAATTATCAAGTGATTTATCTAGTTCAGAATTATTTATGGTACCTCAAATAAATAGAAGTAATTATGCGGAATGTTATGCTAAATCACTTAATTTATATATAAATAATCAAATATAATAATAATGGATATTAGTACAATAATAGAATATATAGTATTAACAACTGTAGCAATAATATTAATACATTTATATAAATATTTATATTTAGATATTTATATAAATTTAATACAAGTTCCATTGATAGGTACTGAATCAATATTTTTTCCTCAGCCCTTATCATCAGCATATAGAGGTATTTTTTCAACCTTAACAAGTGTTACAACAACACCATTTATATATATATTAATATTTTATTTATTATTTTATGCTATATATTTATTAATAATATGGATATTAAATCAAGGATGGTTATTTTTTATTCATCCATTAGTTAGTCCATTATTAAATGCTTCACCTTTTAGAGAATTAATAAAATTTGGAATATTTAAATTAATACAAGGAATATTTGATACATTTGGAATATCACCATTATTAAAAGCAATGTATCATTTATATTTTACTGTATATGTATTTTCGAATGATAATACAAGATATATATTTAATTTGATAGCTCCTAATTTAGGTGATAAATTAGTGGCATATATGGAAAAATATAAAGGAAAAACAGCAAAACAAGTAACAGAAGAAATAGAAAAAGAAGAAATGGAAGAAAATAAACCAAAATCACAAATTGAGTTAGGAGTAAAAACAATAATATCAGGTAAATTAAGACCAATAACACCAGATTTAGACGCATTAAAAAGAAATGAAATATTTATAGCAAATAATAATGAAATGATAAATGCTTATTCTAAGAAAATAGGAGATTATATAAAATTAAGTTATTAATAATAGAGAAAAATGTTTAATTTTGGTATATTAATAAATAAATTTTATGATATTTTTAATAAACAACAAACATTTTTTGAAATAATATTAAATTTAACATTTATATTAATATTATTTATATTAGCATTTATATTTTATTGGGATAGTATTAATCGAAGTGTAATAAATAATAGTAGATGTAAAGCAATAATAAAAAATGATGATTCTAATTATACTGCTTATTTTTATAATGATAAAACTACTAAAAATAATAAATTATTTTCAATTAGTTATGATAATACTAAAAATCACAATGTTAAAATAAGTTGTGAAGGTGTATGTAATAAATCTTCATCTGATAGTGGTGTAGTAAAAAATAATATAGAAATCCCTTATTATGATTATAAGGAACAAAAAATAGATACAAGTTATACGAAAACATGTTATTGTGATAAAGATTATATTGGTAGTAGTGTTAATTATTCAAAATTATCTGATTTAGGAGTAGATGGTGATGAATTTTTAGCAGATTATTATAAGGGATTTTATAATAATAATCAAAGTATTCATTCATATGATGGTAAATTATATTTTCCTGTATAAAATTATTTATATTTAAATACTTTATTTAAAATAATAGATAATTCAGAAATATCTTCTTTATCTAATTTTGGATATTGAATATTAAATTCTAAGAATAAATTACCTTTTTTATCAGTATTCATAATAGGTAATCCTCTATTTTTTACAATATATTGTTTATTTTGATTAATAATACCAAATTGATTAATATTAAGTTTAATTGTATCATCAAAATATGGTATTACTAAATCTTTACCTAAAATAGCTTCAGTTAATGTTATATTAACTTTATAATATAAATCATTACCTTTTCTAGTATATGTAGGATGATCTTGAATTCTAATTTCTAAAATTAAATGTCCAGGAATTTGTGATGATTTTTTAGGTTGTTCTCCTAAATTATTAAATATAGTTTTCATACCATCTTCAAAACCTTTAGGAATACTTAAATTACACGCATTTTCAGATTCATATGATCCATTACCTTTACATTCTGAACAATTTTTATTTCCTTTAATAAAAATACCACTTCCATTACAATTATTACAATTTTGTTGCATAATTTGAGTGAAAGGACCCATTTGAATCATTTGTTGTATTAATCCTTCACCATTACATTTTTCACAAGTTTTATTACATTTTTTACAAAAATGTGTAACTTTAAAATTAAGATTTTTATTTATACCATAATAAACTTCATCTAATGTAGCTGTATATATTTTATTTATATTATTACATTGATTATTTTTAGTATTTCTATTTCTAAATCCAAAAAAAGCATCAGCAAATGGATCATGATGTTGTCTATTTCCAAAAAGATTTTCAAACATATCTTTTAAATCATCATTATTTCTATCATTAGAACCACTATTGTTATATTTTTCATCACCTAAATGATCATATCTTCTTTTTTCATCTTCATTTGATAATATAGAATAAGCATTTGAAATTTCTTTAAATTTAGCATCAGCTTCAGGATTATTAGGATTTTTATCAGGATGATATTGAAAAGCTTTTTTTTTATATGCTTTTTTAATATCATCCTGAGAACTATTATTATTTATTCCTAATATGTCATATAGTTTATAGGACATTATTTTATTTAATTATAATTAATATAGTTATTTTTATATATTTATTTAAATCCACCTCTTAATCTTAATACTAAATGAAGAGTTGCTTCTTTTTGAATATTATAATCTGCTAATGTTCTATTATCTTCTAATTGTTTTCCAGCAAAAATTAATCGTTGTTGATCAGGTGGAATTCCTTCTTTATCTTGAATTTTTGATTTAATCATTTCAATAGTATCAGATGATTCAACTTCAAGAGTAATAGTTTTACCTGTTAATGTTTTTACAAATATTTGCATGATTTTATTATAATAATATAATTTATATTTTTATATGTTTTTTTGTTAATAAATAAAATAATAATAAAAAATAACAATGGGTAATTCATCATCCAGAAAATATACTTATCATGAATATTATAATGTTATTAAAAATGATAAAAATTTTGATTTTTCAAAAATAAATTATGAATTATTAGATCCATATGAAGTTCTTGAAGTTAGAAAAAATTTTACATTTGAAGAACTTAAAGATGCGTATAAATATACAGCATTTTTAACTCATCCTGATAAAAAAGGTGGCAATAAAATAATTTTTAATTTTGTTACAGATTGTTTTAAAAAATTAGCTTATGAATATAAAGCAAAACAACAAGATAAAACATTTATAGATTTAAAAAAACAAGTTGAAGAATATTATTCAAAAGATAATGAAGATATTAAAGGAAAAACACCACCTATTGATAATAATTTTCATGAACATTTTAATAGAACATTTAATATGTGTAGAATGGATAATGAAGAATTTGATTTTGGTTATGGTGATATAATGGAAGAAAGTTCACAAAAACGAGAAGATATTAAAAATGAAAAATTATATACTGATAATAAATTTGATAATAAAAATTTTAATTCTATATTTAATAAATTTGTACCAGCACCAGTTTCTAGTGAAGTTACTAAATATAAAGAACCAGAACCTATGGTTTTAGCTAAAAAAATGAATTATACAGAAATAGGTGGGAAAAAACCAGATGATTATAGTAGTAGTGTAGAAAAAGAAAGTAAAAATAGTTTAGTTTATACAGATTATAAAAAAGCTTATACAAATACTAGATTAATAGATGAATGTTCTATAAAAAAACAAAAAGAATTTGATTCTGTAGAACAATTTCAAGCATACAGAGATAATAAAACTAAAAAAAATCTATCAGATAAAGAAAAAAGATATTTAGAAGAAAAAAAATTAAAAGAAGAACAAGAAGAATTTTTAAGATTAGAAAGAATTAAAAATGAAAATATGAGAATTAAAATAAATAATGAAAAAGCGTCAAGATTATTATTAAAATAATTAACATTAATTATTTATAGAATATATGTACGATTTTCAAATATTTATATTAATTTTAATAATTTTTATTATTTTATTATTTGTTCTATTATATAATTATTATTATATAGAAAAATTTACAACAGAACCTCCTAAATATGATCCTACTAATTTAAATAATTATTCTGATAGACCATCTGTACCAGAACCTGAAGCTATATATATGGATTATATTTTAGCAAATACACAGTTATTAATACCATCTACAAATGAAATAAATAATTCATCTAATATTATTCCATTTAATCATACTTTAGGTGTAGCTTCTCAAATAAGTTTGTTAAGAAAATTAAAAGAACATAATGATAAAATAAGAGAAATAACTAAAAAATATCAAGATTTATTACAATCTATACAAAATAAATTATTTGAAATAAAAGAAGATATTGAAAAAAAACAAGATGAAAAAAATAAATTATCAGAAGAAGTTTCAAATTTAAATATGAGTAGATATCTAAATAAATCAAATATTAATCTTATATTAAATGCTATGGAAAGTAATATTGATAAAGAAAGATCTTTAAAAAAATATGAAGAAGAAATTATTAATAAAAAAAATGAACTTCAAAAATTCTTAGATTTATCTAATAAAACTTCTTCCACTGTTTTAATTAAAGATGAACAATTAAAACCTTTAATAGAAAAATTATCAGAAATTGAAAAAAAAATAGTAGAAATTAATAATAAAACTCCTGATAATATATGTACTTCTTATTCAACTATGCCTCATCCTCAAAAAGATGCGTTTATATATGATTATAATACTGTAAATAATCCTTCTTATTCTTGGTGTGTATGTAATGATACTAATAAAAAATCAGAAGAATGTACTACATATATGGATTGTAATAAAAATTATCAAAAAAATAAAGATAAAAATGTACTAATCGGTGAAGATCTTACTCTTTATATGAAATGTTTAAGTAGATATCCTAATTTTCCAAAATATTTAACAAATAATATTAATACTAAATCATAATTTTTTTATTTATATTATATAGATTTATATTTAATTAATGATTTTATTAAAAGCAGTATTAGCAGAATTTCTTGGTACATTTTTCTTTTTTTCTATTATTTTAAATGCTATTGCTAATGCTTCATTAGGACCTATTGCTGTTGCTGTTGGTCTTTTAGCCGCAGTGTATTTTGGTGGATCTATTTCTGGTGGTCATTTTAATCCTGCCGTTTCTGTTATGATGTTTGCTAAAGGTAATATTACAGCAGATGTTCTCGTATTATATATTTTAGCTCAAATAATTGCTGGATTAGTGGCATTATCAATTAATACATATTTTGTAACTTAAATATATTTATATAAACAATAATCAATAACATTAATAAAAATTATATGAAAATCTACACCAAAACAGGAGATAAAGGAACTACTTCTTTATATGATACGTCAAGAGTTTCTAAATCTTCTGTTTTAATAGATTTATTAGGTGATATTGATGAATTAAATAGTTTTATTGGTATTATAGATAGTGAATATATATTAGAAGATTTACAAGTATGGTTATTTGATTTAGGAACAATTATAGCAAATCCTGAAAAAAAATTTAATTTTGATATTGATCAAAAAGTAATTAAATTAATAGAAAATGAAATTGATAAATTGGTAGCACAATTACCTAAATTAACTAATTTTATTCTTCCATCAGGAAATATTCATTTATCTCGTGCTATTGCTAGAAGATGTGAAAGAAAAATGGTTAAAGCAAAAACTGAATATGATCATATTGATGATAATTGTCTTATATTTATTAATAGATTAAGTGATTATTTATTTGTATTAGCAAGATATGATAATAAAACTAATGAAGTGATATATAAAAAATCTTCAATTTTAACACCTATTCAATAAATTTATTTTGTAATAAAATTTATGAAGAATAAAATAAAATTGAAATATTATATAAAAAAAATATTTAATAATTCAATGAATTTACCTGGAAAAATTTATGATATTGATATTTGGTTTTATAAAGAAATGAGACAATTTCATAATCGTTTCAATACAGAATATTCATGGATGGTCTTAACAAAAGAAACAATTTATTATACACATTGGTCTAATTCTATTATGTATGAATTTCTTAATTCAGATACAGATGATATTTTCAATGTTGTAAATAAAATAAATATTAAATCTATTCAAGAATATTTTAATACTAAATCTCTATTTTAATTTAGATATTTTTATTTATCAAAACTCATAGATGATTTTGTTTTATCAAAACTCATAGATGAATTAGATGACTTTGTTTTGTCAAAACTCATTTTTGAACTATTTTTAGAATATATTACTTTATCATTCATAATATTTTTTGATTTATATTTTATATTATTCTTAACATAAATTAATGTAAGATCACTATTTCCAAAAGAAAAACATAATGAACAATTAGAATTACAAGTTTTTGTAATTTTACAAGTTTTTAAATTTAAACAATAATTATTTGTTTTATTATTTACATCCCAATCAAATTTAATTAATTCACATGGTACTATGTTATCATTTATTAAATCTCTATTTGTTATATAAGAATCTTGTGTAGTTTTAATCCAACCATTATATATATATTTATTATTTTTACATTTTAAACAAACAATTCTATTATTTATAATACATGAATCTAATATATATGATATTCCTTTATAATTAATTATATCATCAAAATTATTTATAATTATATCATTAGTATTATTAAATATATTTGGTAAATCATTCTTTAAATTGTTATAAATATATTTATAATAATCTTTATTATTTTTATTATTAATTATAATATAATCAATATTATCATCTGTATTATAATTATTTTTAATATTTTCAATATCATATCTTTTATAATTTATTAAATTTTCTATATTAATATTAAAATTACTAATAGAATTCATAATATTTTTTATATAAATATTATTATCATAATTATCAAATGTTATACATTTTTTACCAATAGATTTAATAAATGCTGATAAATAATAATCAATATTACCATTATTTTTTAATATATAATTATAATGATAATCATCAATTATAAATTTTTTTAAAATATTTTCAGAAGGAAATGTATAATAATATGATAAATCATTATTATATGATATATAATATTTATTTAATATATTTTTAATAAAATTATAAAAAATATTTGATTTATCTTTTTTATATAATAATAATTTTCTTGAAGTTTCACTATATAATATTGACATTAATATAGAATTAAACCATGCTATATTAGTAAATTGTGGTATTGTAACAATTTTATTACAAAAATTTAAGTTATCATCTATTACAGGTTTACTTATTAAACTAATACTACTTCTACTTCTACTATTTTTATCAATATCTAATGATTTAAAATTAGTATTCATTTTAACATAAATTAATGTTCTAACACCTTTACCAAATGAATAACACATAGTTTTATTTAATTTATTTTCTTCTAATTTACATAATTTTGAATTTAAACAATAATTAATATCTTTATTATTTACATCCCAATTAAATTTCATTAATTCACAAGGAGATGGAATTTTAACTTGAGTATCAAAAATATCTAAATTTTCTTTATCCCAACTATTATATACATATTTAGTTTTTTTACAAGTAATTCCTGCTATAGCATGTCCAATTATTCGATTACCATCTTTATCTATATTTCCACTATCACTATTTCCTATTAAACAAGAATCTAATATATATTTATTACCATTATATGTAATAATATCATCAAATTTATTAATTTTATATTTATTAAAAGATTTTAATTCTGGAAAATTAGTTTTAATATATTCAATTTGATTTTTAATATTAACACTAAAATAATGATTAATTAAAATATAGTCAGGATTATCAACATCTATTTTTGACATTTTATCAATTAAATTAGTTTTATGATTTTGTAAATATTTATCTAAAAATAATTTATCAAAAAAATCAACTATATTTAATTCAGTATAACTTAAACATTTATATAAATTTTTATAATAATATTTATTATTATAGAAATCTAAAGTTATACATGTTTTACCTATTTTTTTTATAAAAAATGGTAAAAAATAAATAACAGAATAATTATAATCATTAGTAGTAATAAATCGATTTATTATATTTTTTTTACTATCAATAATTTCTAAAATTTTTTCAGGACGTAAAATATTATAATATTCTAATGCTTTTTTTTGTGAAATATAATATTTTGTAAGTATATTATTTATAACTTCATATAATTTATTTGATTTATTTTTTTTATAAATATTATCATATAATAATAATTTACGAGAATTTTGACTATATAATAATGCCATTAATATAGCATTAAACCAGCATGTATCTTTAAATATTGGTATTGTAACAATTTTATTACAAAATTCTAATTTATTCATTTCTAACTATAAAAAATATAAATACTTTAATATTCATGAAATAATACATAAAAGACAAAAAATTACTTTTGCCTTTATATTTTTTTACTTTTCTACTCTAACCTAAAGATAAACCAGGTATCATCACCCC
>Ga0208231_1000285_pt1 | contig 14535 bp, 10 predicted proteins | sample LakMenEpi15Jun12_FD_150702 | JGI IMG/M metagenome (GOLD analysis project Ga0208231, IMG submission 150702) | Freshwater microbial communities from Lake Mendota, WI - 15JUN2012 deep hole epilimnion (SPAdes) | ecosystem: Environmental > Aquatic > Freshwater > Lentic | place: Lake Mendota, Madison...
ATGAAACAATCTGTTTCGGAATCGCTGTGTTTATATACTATGACAAACAAAAAGTGTAATATTACTATGTTTTTGACATTTTAAATTAAACATCTTTTTGTATTTTCATTATCTTTAGAAAATATCAACTTTCACTTATTGAATTTCTTTAAAATATTTAGAATAGTTAAATCAAATGGCAAAATTTCTTTTTGCCATTTTTTTGGTTTAATTAATCATCACTCATATACACATCATAAATTAAATCCTCTCCATATTCTGCGATCAACCTAAATATCCTTTTCGGATGCAATGCCATTGCTACTATTTCTTCCTTTAATTCAATATTAGAATTACGCATTTCTTCGTAATCATAATCAAAGATTGCCGGATTTGCTGATAAATTCTTCCAATTAATAGCAGATTTATTAGCTTTGAGCATTTCAATTGCATTTGGATTTTTAGACAACTTCGACCAGTCAATTTTATCTTCATGCTCCTTCAGCATTTCAATTGCATTCGGATTAGCAGATAATGCAGACCAGTCAATTTTATCTTTATGCTCCTTCAGCATTTCAATTGCATTCGGATTTTTAGACAACATCGACCAGTTAATTTTATCTTTATGCTCCTTCAGCATTTCAATTGCATTCGGATTTTTAGACAACATCGACCAGTTAATTTTATCTTCATGCTCCTTCAGCAAGTCAATAGCATTCGGATTAGCAGATAACTCATACCAATTAATTTTATCTTCATGCTCCTTCAGCAAGTCAATCGCATTCGGATTCTTAGACAACATCGACCAAACAATATGTTTTTGATGTTGTCTAAGAATTTCAATTCCAGACGGATTTGCGGATAACATATGCACGTTGATGTATTCAAATTGTTCTTTTAGCAATTCAATAGCATTCGGATTAGACGAAAGATGAAACCAATCGATTTTCTCATAGTTTTCATCCAAAAACGAAATAGCATTGGGATTTCTTGACAAATATTGCCAGTTCAGCTTATCAATCTTAATCCAGCTCAATAATTTCATTGAAAACACAATAGAGTAAGTATTATTATAATATCATTTTTTATAAAGTTTCTTTTAAAAACAAAACAAAAACAGATAAAATTTTTATTTTGTTTATTAAATAGAAAAAAGAATGCCAGATATAAAGAAATATTATTAATTATTTTTTTAGATGGGCGATATTGTATATGTAGATAATAGTGATGAAAATAAAAAAATATTTTTTAATATATATAGATTAGGAGATTTAGTTATATTCAATAACGTGCCTCCTGATCATTGTATTGTAATATTAAATGATTATCCAAATTCGATTGCAAGTAAATTTATTCTTGAAAAGAATAAAAATGCTATAAATTATTATTATGGTAATCCATCAAGAGATATTCGTAATGAAACAATAAAAATTATTAGTAATATAGCAATGGAATATGCAAATGAAAACATTAATTTATTACCAAAAGACATTAATAATAGCATGGTAATACATTTAAGATTGGGTGATGTAATGGGTAAATTATGGTATGAAAAAGAAAGACAACCTTTAGATATTGAAGATTTAAAAAAAAAAATAAATAATAATGAAATAAAAAAATATATTATTGGCAAATGTCATTATGGTCATGGTGTTTATAATGATTATGATGAATGTAATAAATTATCATTAGATTATTTTAATAAAGTTATTAAAGAATTTAATGCTATACATTTTAATACAAATAATGCTGATTTAGATTTGAGTTGTGCTATTAAGTGTAAAATATTTGTTCAAGGGAGGGGACATTATAGTCAATTAATAAAAATAATTAGAAATTATTTTAATTTAGAAACTATTGAATGTACATCATTAATTAGTGGTGATGAGGTTAAATAAATTAATTATAACCCCAATAATGTGGTGTCAGTAAATATAATTATGCATTTGTTAATATTAATATTAATACTAACAATTTAAATTATAATGATGAAATTATTAAAAAAATAAGAATGAATGCAAAAGAAACTATTATTATATGATCCTTCTTTTTATTATAATACTTGTTAATGATTATGTATATCGCCCTAATGGAATTGCTACACATCTAAATTTAATTAAATTTATTTCTAATAAAAATAGAATAGAATAGAAATTATTCTAATATTTTCTTTTAATAATGGAAATTATTAAAAGAAATGGTTATGGTTCTAATTTTAATATTTTGTATTATGATATAAATAATACAATTATAATAAAAAAAACTATTAATCAATATGGTATAAATAAATTGAAAAATGAAATTTTTTTTTATAATTTCATTAAAAAAAATAATATTAATTTTAATATTCCCATTATTTATAAATATGACAATGATACAATTATAATGAATTATATCAAACAAAATAAATTAAAAGATTTTGATTATTTTAATATTATTATCAATAATCTGAATAATCTCCATAATTATAATAATATTATTGTCGATAAAAATTATTATAAAAAAATTTTATTGGAAGAAACTATTATTAAAATAAATGAACGATTTATTATTATTAAAGATATTATTAATAAATATCATGATAATATTTTATATGTTAATAATGTAAAATTATTAAAGTTTGATAGTATTATTAAAAAAATAAATAATTATTTAGATATATATATCGATAATTTAAATGATAACTACACATTACAACCTATTCATGGTGATCCACAATATAATAATATTATATTTAATAATTATGATATAACTTTTATAGATCCAAAAGGTTGTTTTGGTTCTTCTCAAATTTATGGTATTAAAGAATATGATATTGCTAAATTATTTTTTTCATTAAGTGGATATGAAAAATTTGATAATATGATTTTTAATGATTTAATTATTGATAATAATAATTTTAATATTGATTTTATTAATATTCCAAAATTTAATTTATATAATTCAAACTCTGAAATTATTAAATATTTATTTGTTTCTATTTGGTTAAGTAATGCTCATATTTTTATTAAAGAACCATATAAAGTTATTTATAGTTTTTATATTGGTCTTTATTTTGCATCTGTATTATTATGATTATTATTAATTAAATTGAGATTGTTAATTAAAAATGCATCACAATTATTAAATATTTTTTTATTATTATTAATTTGTATATAAATAATATCTGTTATTTTTTTTAATGCTTCATACCCTGCAATAGTATTTTCTATTCCTATTATATATTTTTCATTTTTATAATATCTTGAAATTGCTAAATTATAACATTCTGGATTAGGTTTTTTATTTATATAATCTTCCTTTGAAATCCAATTTGTTAATTTACTTAATATTGATATATGTTCTTTATATAATCTAACATTATTATTATTTGTATTTGTAACAATACAATAATTTATATTATTATTTATAATATATGTTAAAAATTCTAATGCTCCATCCATTAATTTAACATCTTTTATTTTTGTTTTAAATAATTCATCTTTTTTTATTTTAATTTCATTTTCAAAGTCAAGATTATTATTTTGATTTTTATTATCAAAATCATCTCTTGATAATCCTATCAATTCTTTATAACATTCATAATGTTGGTTTTCAGAATTAATTAATGTTCCATCCAAATCTATCAATAAAAAACAATCTTCCAAATTATGATAATATCTACTAAAACATTTAGTTAATAAATTTGATATATTTATATCATTATAATAATAATTTATATCATATTTATTGTCTCTTAATTCAGTATCATATGGTCTATTTCCTAATATATAATTCGGTTCTATAATTATATTATTTTTATTTATAATTTTTTTAATTTTTAATGCCATCTTATATTTAGTTGTTTTAGTAATTGGATTATAAAAATGATAAATGCCATTATAATTTTTAATTATACTATCATAAATAAAATTCACTAATATTGGTATATATAAAGGTCTTCTAATACATACATCATCTTCTTTTATTATTGGAATTGTTAAATCCATCATCTTTTTACAAATTTGAACTATTGCATTTTCATTTAAATTATTATAATTATCTGTAAATAATACAGGAACTCTTATTATTAAATAATTATTTGTATTATTCATTACTCTCAATTCTGCTAATAATTTTGACATTCCATAATTTTGAATTGGATTTGTTAGAGAAGTATCATAATAAGGTGGATTTAATCCATCGAATACATAATCAGTTGATATATGTATTATTTTTATATTATATTTTGATAATTTATCTGCAATATCTATATTTATTTTTTTTATTTCATTCCAATTATTTTCGCATTCATCTACTAATCTATTTACTATACAATTAATAATAATTGTTGGTTTTTCTTTAATTATTAAATTATCAATTTCTTCAAAATTATAATAATTCAATTTATTAATTTTATTTTTATTATATGTTCCTATAAAATTAATTTTTTCTAATTCTAATTTATTGCATATTTCTTTTCCTAATATTCCACTCGCACCGCATACTAATATTTTCATTGTTTTTTAATTATATTTTTTATTATTTGTGTAGTGCTTATATTTGGTATATTTTCTATTAGTTTTATATTTACTGTCGGATGTTTCTTAATAATACTTTCAATATTATAATCAGTTCCTTTAACCCAATATAATGGTTTTATTATTTCCATTATATTATTTAAAGTAGTTTCTTTTTCAATATCTTCTTCATCATATAAAATTATATAATCAACATAAGAAATTGTTTTAAATAATTTTATTCTATCTATATAATTATTTACTGGTCTATTTTCTCCCTTCAATCTTTTTATTTGTTCATCATTACTTAAACAAACTAATAAATTATCACCTAAACATTTTGCTTGTTTTAAAAATTCTAAATGTCCTACATGAACAATGTCAAAACATCCAGATGTCAATATATTTTTTTTATCTTTTAAATCATTTATTAATAATTCCAAATGATTTAAATTATATATTATTTTTTTTTCTTCCTTATTATAAGGAATTTTTATTTCAAGTATTTCATTATCCTTATTATCATCTTTACTATTATTTATATAATCATTTATTATACTTCCTTCTTTAATATAAATACCATTATAATTAATTATTCCTTTTAATAATATATATATACTATATTCATTAACATTTATAATATCATTTATATTTGAATATAATTTAAAAATATTATCTTCATAATTATTTTCAAAATAAATATAATTATATTTATTTAAATCTTCTGATATTTGAATAGATTTTTCATAACCAATATTATCTCTCTCATATATATCATTAATTCTGAATAAATCATTCTTATCACTGAAAGTTGTATTATCATTATAAATTTCAAGTTCTAATATAATACTATTATCTGTAATTGATTCAATTCCATGAAATTTATCTTTTGGAATTGTAATCATATCAAATATTGATAATAATTTATAATCATCAATCAAATTCAATTTAACACAACCTGATATTACTATTAATAATGTATCTTTATTATTATGTTTATGCAATGATGTTTTATTATTTTTATTTATATTTAATATCCATATTCCTATTTTATTTGTTTCATATGCTAAATATTCATATCCCCAAGGTTTTATACAAATTTTATTTTTATAATCAATTTTTGGATTATTATATGAATTATTGTATGATTTAATATTATTATTGATATTAATATCTAATTCATTTAATTTTAATTTTTGTATAAGCATTTTTTATTAATAAACAAATTATTAATTGTGTTTATATATTTATTTTTTGCATGTTCTCATTATCGCAATTTAATTATTTAATGAATGATAAAGATATTTGGGATATTGGATATGGAAATAATGAAAAAATTAAATGAAGGTGATATATTATTATTTTTAGATGAAAAAGGATATTTTAATAAATATTCTTTTGTTCTCCTAATAATATGATAGGATTGCCAGAAATAACAATGACAAAAATGGATCTTATCCATAAATTAAATATGCTTCTGAAGATTATCATACTATCGATGATACTCCTTCAATAATTCTAAATCATCCTAATTATTATGATCAAAGTTTATTAATAAATGCATTTATTTAAAGAATATATTTAATAATTTTAATAAACAATGAAAAAGATAATATTTTTTAATAAATTTCATATTGGTGATCATTTATTTTGCAAAAGTTTTATTAAACAATTTTGTGAAATAAATAAAAATATTGATATATCATTATTAATAAATTATAATTCATTTTTATTTAGTGATATTCCAAATTTAAATATTATAATATCATCTAATAATAAAAATTATAATAATAATTTAATTATTAATGACATTGATCCATTAAATATTAGTAATATTAATAATAATGAGTTTATTTATCATTCAACTATTATTAATAATTTTAATGAAACTATATATTATATTATTGATAATGATATAATATATATTAATTTGTGGATCGGAAAAGCTATTCATGTTGAAAATTTATCAATTGATGATATAGAGGCAAATATAATTGAATGTAATAAATATTATAATTTTATTATTAATTATATTAATAATAATTATAATTTAAATATTAATTTAATAAAAAATGTTGATGAATTTCCTATTATACCTTATACAAATATTGATAATTTTTTAAATTTTAAATTAAATAAAAAAATAATATTTTACTATAATTATAAACCTAAATCCGGACAAAATTTTGATAATATTAATCATGAAGAAAATATTAAATATTTATCAAATAAATATAAGGATCATATAATTTGTTGTGCTATTAAACCAAATTATAATTATAATAATGTAATATCAATTCAAGATTTTAATTATGATATAGATATTACGTGTGAAAATGTTGCAAAATCTTATTATTGTGCTTTAAATTCTGATATTATATTTATATTTGATGTAGGTGCTTGTTGGTATTATTTAAATAATGAATTTCAAGAAAAATTTAAAGGTATTGCTTTTCATATTACTAATTTTACTAATTATTATAATAAATTAAATAATAATTATATAAATACTGGTAAAAAAAATAAGATAATTTTATTAAATCCTTCAGATTTATATTCAATTAATATTTAATTACTGGAATTATAGGGGTTTTTAGGTCCTCATTTAGCAAAAATATTAATTTAAAATAACGATGAAGTTTATGGACTTGTTAGAATTAATATGGGTAGATATAAGATATATATTACCTAATGAAATTTTTTCTAAAATTCATATAAATTATATATATGTAAAAGAAATAATTTTTAAAAAACAAGCTTAATATAACTATAAAGAATAAACAAAAGCATTATACTATAGTGATTGTAAATTAAATAGAATGATTGAAGATAAAAAAACAGATTATATTAAATGTAAATAAAGACATTAAAAGATTTCTTTTTTTTAATATCCTTTAAATAATTTATTTATTATTATTAAATGAATGATTATGATATAATAGACGGAAAGAAATATAAAAAATGTAATGAGAATCAAATAAGAAATATGATAACAAAACGTTGTATATTAAAAAAAGGAAAAAAAGGAAAACCTTTAATAGCAAATAAAAAAGATGATAATGATATATGTATAAAATGGTTAATAAATAAAACAAAAAACCCTATAACAAATAGAACAATTACGGAAAAAGGTGATATATATAAAAATTTATTTAAAAAATGTAATATATTAAATGAAAAAGCAATAAAAATACAAAACCTTTTTAAAAAAAAATTTAAAAAATTAGTAAAAGACGATAAAAAAAGTCCTATAAAAGATGATAAAAAAGACGATAAAAAAAGTCCTATAAAAGACAAAAAAAAACGTCCTATAAAAAAAGAAGAACAATTTATAAATAAAAATTCATGTATTGAAAAGGTAAATAATGAATTGATTATAGATAATAAAATTAAATTAATAAAACAGTTTGGAACACCTAGTAGATTTGGTATAAATTATATTTGTAGTTTTATTGACGATAATTTATTTAAATTTTCAGGAAAAATTCAAATAAATTCTGGAATGGCAAATAAAGAATTAGTAATTTTACAAAAATTATATGAAATACGTATGGAAACATCTAATTTACATTTTCCAATTATATATGGATATGTATTTTGTCATATTTCTAAAATAAATAATAAAGAAGATCTTCCAGGATTTTTAAAAACTTTAAAAAAAGCAGGATATTTAATAATATTTAATGAATTATTAAATGGTGATTTAAACAGTTATTTATATAATATAGCTTTAAATAATTATACTTTATGGTTAAATGCTATAGAACAAATTTATATGTGTTTAGCATCATTACATTCTGTAGGATTTATGCATTTTGATAGTCATTATGGTAATTTTTTATATAAAAAAATACATGCAGGTGGTTATTTTCATTATGAAATAAATGAAAAAGATTATTATATTCCTAATTTGGGTTATATGTGGGTTATATGGGATTTTGGAACATGTGGTGCAATATATAGATATTTTGATTATATTGAAGATTATAATTTTATTAATTTATATTTAAGATATGATAATCCAGATATGATAACAGATGAATTTAAAATTAAATTTCGTTTAGATGGTCCAAATAAGCCTTATCGAAAATACGGTTATATAGATAAATATAAATTAAGAATTCCAAAACAAATAGAATTATTAATTGAAAAATTATGGTCGGATACGGGTAAAGATAAATATAATACTATCAATATTGCAGAAAATAAATGGTTTGAATATTTATTACAAAATAAGTTATTATTTAATCATAATATAAATAAAGAAAAAGAACACATAGTAAATTCAACAATTATTAATTTTCAAAATAATAAAAGTATATTATTAGATACTAAAGCATTTAAAATAGATGCTGTAAAAATTATTAATAAATTTAATGGTAAATAAAAAAAGAACAGATATAAAGATGATGAAGAATAAATCTTTAAATAATAATAATTCACATGAGATGATGAAGAATGGATAATGAAATTATTTCAAATATTCTTATGATAATTAAATAATTTCATAAGAATATTTTAAATTTTCTTCATAAGTATGGTTCATCATTTCGGCTATTTCTCTATGTTGACCTTCAGTCATACGACCATTTATAACCTCATATTTGAGATAAGTGCAATAAAATCTTCTAAGTTCGACAGCAGAAATCGAAAATTTATAAATTTTTTTAAATAATAACATTATATCACATGATAATTTAGAAGAATATGTATATGGTTTATTTTCATTATTTAATAATAAATATTTATTATTTTCATTGTTATGATCATTATCATGTCTTAATTTAATTTCATTATCTATTAAAAGACACAATTCGGATGGAACTTCATATTTTTGTATTTCTTTATTTTTGGTAATATAGAAATAGAAGACACCATTATAATAATAATTATTTTTATCTTTAAATTTTTTTCTATTTTCATATTTCGGTTTTTCAGTTGTTATAAACATTCTATTATAATCAATTGGTCTTCGAGTATGAAATAGAGTAAATAGACCATATAATAATTTTTCTTTTGATGTTAATTGTAAATCATCATTATTCAAATTCTTAATAACATCATCTTTTTTAAATGATAAAGCATCGTATTTATGTTTAATCGCTGGTGTAAATTCTTTATTATTTCTAGCAATTGCATATTGGATTTGATTTTCATCAATATAAGGAGCTATTTTTTTAACGAGACTTGAAAAGCCTCTAATACGAGTTATTATAGCATGAATATTACGAATATCAGCTTTATTAGAAGTATTTTTAATAATGTCATAAATATCTTTATCAATAATTTTAAATTCTTCTTTGATAATATTAATGTTATATTTCTGAATTGATAATAATTTATTTAACTCTTCTTTAAAATCTTCCGTTAATTCTTTATGATAATAAGAATTATAAACACGAGATAAACTTTTAATATAAGTTTTTTTTGTTTCATCCATAATAATTGTTTTATTAAGTTGTGCTTGTCTCTTTTTAAGAGGTTTTAATATAATAAATTCTTTTTTTTCTATTTCTATTTCTTCTTCTGGTACTTTTTGGTTTATTTCTGGTTCTTCACTGTCTTTAAATTTCTTTTTATAATATTTTTTATAATTGTCTCTTTTTTTCTGTAAATATTCTTCACGATTATTTAATAATTGTCGTTCTCTAAATTTTCTTTGACTTTCGGCATTTGTTTGAGGCATTTTATTAATTATATATTAAAATAATGTCATTTTTTAAATGACAATAAAAACAAAAATAAAGAACTAAATAACTTTTATTTTTTTGTCTTTTTGGTGATTGTTATCTTTTGACTGTTATAAGTCATTTCAGAAACACCAGAAGTTTTATTATATTTAATTTCGGCTATATCATCAATATTATCTTGTATCATATCAATATGAGAAACGACGATAACATTATTGAAATATAATAATAGACTTTTTAAGAATTGAGGAACCATTGAAATATTATATTTATCGAAATTAACGAAACCTTCATCAATAAATAATTGATTGCATAATATCTCATGTTTATTATTAAATAAACTCATTCTTAAAGCTAATGAAATTGTGAAATGTTGAAATCCCGAAGCTTGACTAATTGATACAATTTTTTTTTCTTCATTATTAATATCATCATTAATTAACCAATTTATATGAATTTTATCATTAACCACATTAATATAATAATCTAATTTAAAAGGTTTGGTATCCTTATGACATAGACTTTTAACAATACGATTTGTTCTATCTTTCAAATTATTTAAAATATGTTTATCATATAATTCAATTTTAAAGGCTTGAAAATTTGTTAAAATATCTTCTAATGTATGACACATATCATCTATATTATCATAAATATCACATAATTTAATATAAGCTTGTTTATTATCATTATTATAACCAGCCATTGTAGATTTTTTAATATAAGTATCATTTAATTGTTTCAATTGTTTATCAATATCTTTAATTTGGTCATTTAATATTAGTTTTTCTTTTATTGATGATTTAGACTTCTCAAGTTTATTATATTCATTAAATTTGTCATAAGTTTCAATAAGTTGTTTATATTCGTCGAAATGATGATATCTAACAATTAATTGAATTTTATTCATATATTCCCATTCATCATATAATTTCTTTAATTTATGATATTTAATAATCCGAGGTTTAATATTCTTATTATAATTAATATCCTTTTCAATAAGATTAATATTATCATTAATCTTATTATATTGAATATTCCATTTATTCCAATAATCAAACTTTTGATTATTAATTATTATATCATATAATTCAAATGATATAATATTAAATATTTGATTAGTATCTTTCAAATCGTTTAATTTAGATTCAAATTTAGTAATAGAACTAGTTAATTTATCTTTTGATATTATTATTTCATTTAATTCTTTTGTTGTCTTATCTTTCAACTCTTTATTTTTATAATAATCATACCATTGACTATATAAATAATATTTAGCTTTCAATTCTTTATTTTTTTCATTACATTCGTATAAATATAAATGATCATTTTCATCATTATTAATACTATCATTTAATATTTTAATGTCATTATTATATTTAGAAATAATAATATTTAATTCATTAATACGATTGACCCATGGTCTTTTACAACAATATTCACAAGTAGGATTAAATTTATATTCATCATTGGTTGTTAATAATATTAATTCTTGTTTATAAGATAATAATTCACATTCTAATTTAGATATATTATCTTGGATCGTATAATACTTATTTAAAATTTCTTCATCTTTCTTAATTTTATTTTCAATTTCTTTAATATTAATTGTATTTAAGAACCTTTTAACAGTCATAGAAGTTTTACAACTAATAGGAGTGGCAGGAATATTAATAATTACTTGATTTTGTTCTTGTTGCTTTTTGAAACATAATTTAAATTTAGTTTCAATAACATATAATTCGTTTTTATTTTTATTTATTAATTCTTCCAAATTAATAATTTCATTTTCATTAATAATATAATTATCATATGTTATCATCTTTTTAACATTAACATTGACATTGACATTAACACTAACATTAACATCTTTTATATGATTAGAAATATAATTATATAATTGATCAATTGATTTATAATATTTATTAATTTCGATAATACACTCTTTTTCATCTTTAATAGGTTTAATTATTGTTTCAGGTTTTGAAGATATTAATAATTGTTTTTCATTATATAAATCTCTTAATCTCGTTTCTAATGATGATAAATTAATTTTTTTATCATCTTTCTCATTATAATCTAATAAATATGATTTAAGAAACTGTTCTTCATCTTCTAAAATTGATAATTCACAAGGTTGATTAATGACTATTAATATTTCGTTTTCATATTCTTCCTTATAAATTTCTTTTGGTCTATTAACATCTTTTAATAAATATTTGAGTTCATTATATTTAATTATAATAGTTTGATATTCATTATCATCAACAATTCTATATTTCAATTCTTTGATTAGTTTATTATAATCAGTATCAAGAATTATAAGTGTTTTTGGATTTTTAATATCAAGCATAATAGAATTAAATTTTGTTAATAAGTCTTCTTTCTGTTTTTGTAATTCAATAACTAGATCATTCGTTTGTTGTATTTCATCTTCTGTTAATTCTTCGACTTTATTAGTTGAAAGTAATTTTTCATAAACCTGTTTTTTATTTTCAATGGTTCGTTTAAAGTCTTTATATTTATTATTAGCAGTATTTAATAAAGTTTGTAAATTATATATATATTCTGCATTGCTAAATTTATCAATTAATTTCATTGTATGTTCATGATTCAATTTTAGAATATCATTATCAACATTCTGTGTAATCATAGACGAAAATAAGAAATTATCCATATTGCCAAATAACTGTTTTATAGTCGTAGTACATAGTTTATCACAACCAATTACCTCTATTTCGTTATTTCTTACATATTTATAAATAACTGATTTGCTTTTTTTTATATTAGTAGTTTTAGTATCAATTTGACAAGTTCTGATAATCTTATAAATAGTTCCGTCAACTTCAATATCTATTATTGTTTGTGCTGTTTTTTTATTATAATTAATAAAACCAGATGATATATTGCGCATTCTTGGAGTTTCTCCCCAAATAGCAAATAATAGTATATCATAAATAGCAGATTTGCCTGTTGCATTTCTACCTTTTATTAAAAATGTTCTAGCATCCATATCATATAAATTTAACCAATTAGTATTTTCATAACATAATAAACCTTCCCAACCTAGATATTTAATTAAAAAAGATGGTTTTGATTTAATAATTTCATTTTCTTTATTACATAATTCTATTAATGGTTTTAATTCTAAATTCTTTTTTTTGCATTCAATAATTAAATCGTTATTTAATGTTTCATCAAATAATAATGTATTTTTATCTTTTATAAACATCGATAATAAATTGTACTTTTTTGGAGTAAGCATTTTTTTAAAATAAGATAATATATAATCATCATTTACAACTGATGATATTTCATTTTCATTATATATATCAGTAGTTATATTGTCAATTAATTCCGGTTTGTTATCAGTATTAAACGGACTATCATCAATTTTTGAAATAATAACAAATGTAATATTGAAACTTTTTAATAAGATATTTAAATTATGAAAATTTATTTTTGAAAAAGTTTTAATTTCAAGATTTTTTGGGAAAAGATCTTTATTTCTTTTTATTACATCTTCCAATAAACATTCGTATTTGCCATTCTGTCTAATTAATATTTCATCTCTTTCATTTTGTTTGATATTTATATAACCAATACTATTATAAATATTAATTTCTTCAGTTTTTTTATTTTCTAAATGCCATAATAAATAACCGTGGTCCAAAATATCTTCGCCATAATTTTGTTGCACTAGACTACCGGAATAACCACATTTTGTTTTGTTATAATTAAATAACTGTCGTTTATGAATATCACCTAATAACATAAAATCAAATTCACATTGTTTAATCCATTCAAGCGGATATGGTTTTGTATCTTTTTGTATTTCTTCTCCATTATATAATTTAACTTTTGCGAATGTTCCATGAAACAATCCAATTTTATATTTAACATCGGCTGAAATCTTGGGAAATTCGGGCAATTCTTGAATTCTTCCACTATTTCTATAAATATCTAATGTAGTATTTATAGCAACATATGAAAATCCTATATTACCTATATTAAATGATTTGCTTTCGTTTAATATTATTAAATTATCAATCTCAAATGATGATGAATATAATAAACTTGGCATATCTATATCACTTTGGACCAAACAATGATTGCCTGGAAATACAATAATTTTAGCTATTTTTGTTAACTCTTGGATAAAAGTTCTATATAACAATAAGCCGTAATTGCCAATTACATTTTTATTATGAAAAATGTCGCCTGTAATAATAATTAAATAATCATCAAATTTCATTTGTAATTCATCTATTTTATTTTTAATAGAAATAATAGTATTATCAAATACAAGTTTATATTCATCATATCTTGATTGTATTTTATCACCGTGTCTAATATGTAAATCAGAC
>Ga0208231_1000287_pt1 | contig 14505 bp, 11 predicted proteins | sample LakMenEpi15Jun12_FD_150702 | JGI IMG/M metagenome (GOLD analysis project Ga0208231, IMG submission 150702) | Freshwater microbial communities from Lake Mendota, WI - 15JUN2012 deep hole epilimnion (SPAdes) | ecosystem: Environmental > Aquatic > Freshwater > Lentic | place: Lake Mendota, Madison...
TGATAATCTCAATAAAGGTATTTATGAAATTAAAAGAACTTTTTATAATATAAAAGAACCTGATAAATTATTATTATTTTTGAATGATAAATTAAAACCGAGTGAAAAAGCTAAAAATGAAAGAGGTGAAGTTTTTACACCTTTAGAACTTGTCAATGAAATGCTTGATAAATTACCTTTAGAAGTTTGGAGTAATCCTAATTTAAAATGGCTTGATCCAGCTACAGGAATTGGTAATTTTCCAGTAATGGTTTATTTAAGATTAATGAATGGATTAAAGTATTTTGAATCAAATCCTGAAAAACGACGAAAACATATCTTAGAAAATATGTTATATATGGTAGAAATAGATAAATTAAATGTATTTTTATTAAAAAAAGTATTTTGTGGAAATACTTATAATTTAAATATATTTGAAGGTTCGTTTATAAAAGAAACTAATAATAAAAACGTAGATATATTATTTGGTAATAAACCTGTTAAAAAAAAAGAAAATTTGGAATTTGAAAAAAAAGTAGAAAAAATAAGAGAATTTGATATTATATTAGGTAATCCACCATATAATCAGGGAGGAATAAAATCAATAAAACGTGAGAAACAAAAAAAAGAATATAAAACAATTTGGGAATATTTTATTATTGAATCATTTAATTTATTAAAAAATAATGGATATTTATTATATATTATACCCTTATATTGGTTAAAATTAACACATGAATTACATAATTTAATATTAGAAAAATATTTAATTTATTTACAATTATGGGATAATAGTAAATCTAAACAAACTATAAATGGAGAAATACCTATTAGTATTTTTTTAATTAAAAATATTGATAATTCAATTAAAAAATTAAATACAGATATAAAAATAAATAAATTAAGAAAAAAAATAATTCAAAATTATAATATTTATATAAATAAAAATAATACAATACCACTTGGATTTATTTCACAATTATTAAAATTACAAAATTTTATAATAAAAAATAATTTATTTATAGATTTTAAAACAACAAAATTAAAAGGTAATGATAAAGAAAAATTTAAATTACCTAATTTTAAATCAATAAAATTATCTGATAATTACTGTATTGATACATTTACTATTAAAGATGGATATCTCGGAAATAAAACATTTCAACAACATGAAGATGCTAATAAAAGAAAATTAATAATTTGTAATAAGGCTACTTTATCTGGAATTTTTATAGATGATGGAAAATTTGGAATATGTGGAAGTAATAATTATTATATATTAGGTGATAATTTAGAATTAATTAAACATATTTTAGAATTTAAAATAATAAAAATAGCTAGTTTATTTACTAAATTTCGTCAAGATTTATTAGATACGGATTTATTTAAATATTATATTCCTGATTTAAGAAAAATAAAAGGTATACAAACAGAAGAACAATTATATAAAGCTATTAATTTAACAAAAAAAGAAATAAATGAAATTGAAAAATTTAATCTTTAAAGTTGTAAATTACAATCAATTTTTGCTTTATATAAGTCTTTACCAATATTTGCTGCTACAATTGTAAAACCTCCTAATACCATAAATGTTCCAATCAATAATTGTTTATTCATATATAGTTATTTTTATAAAATCTTTAAATATTATTATGTTCTACATATAAACCGTCTATTAATTTAACAAAATATTGAGATTTAAAGATTTATTATTATAATATTAATCAATGAAAATAATTAAATATACAACAAACTCTTTTTTTATTATTATTATGACAAATTTTTATTTATGTTCTATCTATTTTCTTAATATATATATGAAAAATAAAAAACCATATATATTAAGAAATCCATTAATTATTTATAATACATTTCAAATTATATTAAATATTTATATGATTTATGGATTAAGTAATATTCCTCAAATATCATATAATATTTTTGGATTAAATACTATTTTTAATGATAATTTAAAATATTTTACATATATTCATTATTTATCAAAATATTTAGATTATTGTGATACATGGTTTATAGTATTACGAAAAAAAGAAAATCAATTATCATTTTTACATATTTATCATCATTCTACTATTGCTATAATTTGGGGATTTTTATTAAATAATAATGTTGGTAATGGTACAGGATCATTTGGATGTTTAATAAATAGTATTATTCATTTTTTAATGTATAGTCATTATTTAATTACATCATTTGGTTATAATAATTCTTTAAAAAAAATAGTAACATTATCACAAATTACACAATTTTATATATGTTTTGTTCATTCTATTATGGTTTTATTATATGAAAATATATATCCTTCTTATTATGCGTGGATTCAATTAAGTTATCAAATTCAAATGATATTATTATTTTCAAATTTTTATATAAAAAATTATTAATTTTCATAAAAATAACATTTATATATTTCTTCTTCACCATATTGTTCCATTAATTTTAACATTCTTTTAGGATGTAATGATTTAATAATAATTTCTTCACCTAAATTTTTAAATTCAGATTTAATTAAATCATAATCATATGTAAATATTGAAGGATTATAAAATATATCATACCAATTAATTTTATTTTTATTTTCTTCTAATAAATCTATAGCATTAGGATTTGCTGATAAATAATTCCAATTAATTTTATCTTTATTTTTTTCTAGAATTTTTATAGCATTAGGATTAGCTGATAAGTAATCCCAATTAATTTTATTTATATTTTTTTCTAATAATTTTATAGCGTTAGGATTACGAGATAAATAAGTCCAATTAATTTTTTCAGGATTATTTTCTAATAAATTCATAGCATTTTCATTTAAAGATAAATAATCCCAATTAATTTTATCAGGATTATCTTCTAATAATTTAATTGCTTCTGGATTAATATTTAATGATAAATAAGACCAATAAATTTTATCTTTATTATCTTTTAATAAAGATATAGCATTTTCATTTAAAGATAAATTATACCAATTAATTTTATTTTGATTATTTTCAAGTAAATCTATAGCATTTTTATTTAAAGATAATTTACACCAATTAATTTTATTTTGATTAGATCGTAATAATTCAATAGCAATAGGATTTTCTGATAAAGTAATCCAATCAAGTTTATAATGATATTTCTTTAAAAAATCTATATTCTTACAAGTTTTAGATAATATAGACCAATCAATTTTATGTTTATTATAATATAATAATTCTGTAGCATTTGGATTACTTGATAAATAAATCCAATCGATATAATTATAGTTTATCCATTTTCTTAAAATAATTTGTTTATAAAACATTATAAAAAAAATAAAATAAAATAAAATAGAAAAATCATTTTTTATAAAAACCAAAAATTTGGTTTATATATTTTTTTTAATATCACATATAGGGATCTTCCCAAATTGTCGTCATTTTTTTTAGTTTATTTTTTGTATGTATGTTCCTTTTTTTAATATTATCGAGAATGAATTTGATCTCATGAAAATACATATTACACTCGTAAATAGCATATCTGATATTATAAGGCAACTCGTCGCTATAATTGTTCATAATCATATCTTCAATCATGATATAATTAAAAATATAATTAATAATATCGTTTTTTTATTAATATTTATAAATTTAATACAAATTTTTACAAAAAATGATTATATATATTTTATAAAATATATAATGAAAAACATTATGTTATTTAATTGTTGTAAGACAATATTATATAAATATGATAATTGTGTTTGTAATGATATTAAAATAATTCAAAAATTTATAAAAAATTGGAATAGTAAAATTGATAATCTAGAATCAATTCGTTATAATAAAATGATGATTAATTATTATGATATATATTCATTTAATGTTAAAAAAAGAGCAGAAAATGATAATAATAATAAAATAAGAGAAAATATAATAGGAGCTATTATAAATAATAAAATACCATCAGATTATTATAAATATTCTATAAAATGGAAAAATATGAAAAAAGAAGTTGATTTATATATAACTAAATTATGTGAAATTAATAATATTGATAATTATAATACTATTAATTGTATACATAAAGCAGGAAGATCAAATCATTACGATTTTAAATTATTAATTAATAAAACTAAAGAATTTTATGTTGAATTTAAATTTAACGCGGTTTCAGTAAATGATACTCCACAGTTTGTATCTCCAATGCGTCCATCACAATATTTAGAAAAATCATATGAAGAATATTATTATGATAATTATTTAGCAAATATTGTTAAAGAATATGATTTACCTTTACCTGATAAAAATAAATATTTACAGGAAATACATTCAATAAATCCAGCATGTTTAATTAAACATCAAAAAAAATATTATCAAGGTTGTAAAAATAGTAGTAAATATACAGCTAATGAAAATGATATTTCGTTTTATGAAAAAATGAAAATAATATCAACTGATAGTATTAATAATTTTATAACAAAATATAATTTAAAAATAAATGAATTATCATCATATCTTTTAAATACACAAAAAGATAAATGTTATATGTTATTTAAAAATAATAAACTTTATTTAGAAACTATAAATCAAGATGATTATATTATAACAGACTATAAAAAAGAACCTAAATTAAATAGATATATTGCTACTACTAAAAATGATAAAACATTAAAAATATTATTACGATGGAAAAATGGAAATGGTATTGCTTATCCAGCTTTTCAAATATCATAGATAGGTAATATATGTAATAATTCTGTAGTATTTACGGCATTATTTCCAAAATAAATTTTAATAAATTCTGAAGTTTTTTCATTTTCAAATGAATTTATTATTTTTTTATATTTATCAATTAAATCACTTTTATTTATATTATTAATATATTTTATAGATATTAAGTGATTTTCTACTAAATATTCTATATTATCAAATTCATTAATTATACAATAATTAAATTTATAATTTCCAACACCATATCCTCTATTAATTACTAATAGAGGATCTGTTAAACCTTTTTTATTAATATAACTTTTTTTATCTTTATTAGAATAATCTAATGTAATTAATTTATTATTTTTAATATCAGAACTATAAATTAATAATGTTTTATCTTTATCAGTTGTTAATTCATCTTTAAATTGATTCCATACAATAGTTCCAACGTTTACATTAAATCCTAAATTTATTAATGATTTAGAATTATAATATAATTCTTTTAATTTAATTATATTATCTGGTAATCCAAATATAGTATATGTTGAAATATTCAAAATATATAAATCATTATTTATAGGTTTAATATTTTGAATAATAAGAATAATAGTTTCTTGTTGTGTTTCAATATATGTATCATTACATTCAATAATATTTAAGATTTTATAATTATCTGTAATATATTTACGAGTTTTATCATAATATAAACAATTTAAAAAATTTTTTGGTAAAATAAAACTTAATATACCATTAATATTTAATAAATTTAATGATTTTATAATAAATAATATAAATATATTAGGTCTTCCATCAAAATAATTATAATATGAATCATCTATATCTTTTTTTTTCATAACATAATAAGGAGGATTTCCTATAATTAAATCATATTTATTATTTAAATCACATTTTAAATAATTATAATTAAATAATTTAATTTTATCATTTTGTAATATTTTAATTTCTTCAAATATAATATTATTAAATTCTAAACCTGTTATATTTATATCTTTATAATTTTTATTTATTTCTAAAATATATTCACATGATCCACATGAAGGTTCTAATATTTCTTTAATATTTATCATATAATCTTTTAAATATGATAAATTAAGTTTAATAGTTTCAGGAGGAGTAAAATAAATTCCATTATCTTTTTTTTCAGTTTTACTAAGTTTTCTAGTTAATAAATATGATAATTCTGAATATTTTATTTTATTAATACATGAAGATTTTCGTTTTTTATGATTATCATATAATGTTTTTTTAATAAATTCTTTTTGACATTTTTCACAAATATATTTAACCATGTTTATTTTATATAAAAATAAAATTTAATCATTTTTTTATTCTTCATCAAAATAACATTTATATATTTCATCTTCTCCATAATCTTTCATTAATCTTAATATTCTTTTAGGATGAAGTGATTTTTCAATAATTTCTTCTCCTAACTCTTTAAAATTCTTTTTTATCAATTCATAATCATATGTGAATATAGCTGGATTTTTAGATAACATACTCCAACTAATTTTATCTTGATTATTTTCTAATAATTCTATCGCATTAGGATTATTTGATAATTTAATCCAATCAATTTTATCTGGATTAGCTTTTAATAATTCTATCGCATTAGGATTTTCTGATAAATAATTCCAATTAATTTTACTTTTATTTTCTTTAAGTAATTCTATCGCATTAGGATTTAATGATAAATAATACCAATGTATTTTATCTTGATTATTTTTAAGCAATTTAATCGCATTAGGATTTTTAGATAATAATAACCAATTAATTTTATCTTGATTATTTTCTAATAATTCTATAGCATTAACATTTAAACTTAAAGAATTCCAATCAATTTTATCTATACTATTTTTTAATAATTCTATAGCATTAGGATTTGAAGATAAATAAATCCAATTTATTATATTAATATTTTCTGATAAATAATCCCAATCAATTTTATCAGGATTATCTTTTAAAATATTTATAGCATTAGGATTTAAAGATAACATATTCCAATAAATTTTATTTTGATTATTTTCTAAAAGTTCAATAGCATTTGGATTTAACGATAAATAAAACCAACTAATTTTATTAATATTATTTTTAAGTATTTCTATAGCATTAATATTAGAGGATAAATAAGACCAATTAATTTTATTTGGATATTTCTTTAATAATTCTATAGCATTAGGATTTTCTGATAAAGTTCTAAAATCTAGTTTTTGTAATTTAATCCAATGTCTCAATTTAGATTGAAAATAAACCATTATCTATAAAGTAAAAAAAATAATATCAATTTTTAATTTATAAATAATGGTTCTGATTTTATTTTTATCATTTTTCTAAATTTAAAATATTCTATATGTCTTTTACATTGGTTATATTTAATATCTATCAATATTCCAATATAATTATACCTTTGATATTTATTTATATAGTTTTTATTATAATTATATTCTATTAAATCATCAATTTCCTTAAATACAGTAATTAATTGTTTATAATTAAATAATAAAATATTAAAATTATTGATAAATAATAATTTATTTTTAATTATATTTGACATTATAAATATTTTTCTATAATTAAATATATATATCATTTTTTTTAATTTAAATTATTTATTATACAATTTATTATAAGATTCTATTTTTATACATCGTTTTGTTTTAGGATTTAATATTTTTCCTTCTGGACATTTCTTATCTTCATCTATAATAGGTTTCTTATTATCTACACTAAGTTTCTTATAAAGTTTATTATAAGATTCTATTTTTATACATCGTTTTGTTTTAGGATTTAATATTTTTCCTTCTGGACATTTCTTATCTTCTTCTATAATAGGTTTCTTATCATCTATAATAGGTTTTTTATGATCTTCTATAACAGGTTTCTTATAAAGTTTATTATAAGATTCTATTTTTATACATCGTTTTGTTTTAGGATTTAATATTTTTCCTTCTGGACATTTCTTATCTTCTAATAATGATTTATTATCTATACTACTACTAATTGATATATCTTTATCTATTGATTTATATTTATCATTTATTCTTACATATATTAATGTTCTTTCACCTTTATCAAATGAAAAACATAATTTATTTATATCTGTTTTATCTATATTATCTAATTTACATAAAGCTGGATTTATACAAAACATATTTTCTTTATATATATCCCAATCAAATTTCATTAATTCGCATGGTTTAGTTTTAAATTGAGCTAAACTTTTATTTTTTGTTATATTACTATCTAAAGTTGTTCTAATCCATCCATTATAAACATATCGTTTATTTTTACAGGTTATTCCAGCTATAGCGTGTGCTGTTCTTTTTTTAGTAAAAGGATTTACATATTCATTAAAATTTTGTAATAAACAAGAATCTAAAACATATTCTATACCATTATAAACTATTATATTATTTAATTTATCTAATTTATGTTGTTTATATTTTATATTATTAGGTAGTATATCAATAATATTTTTTGCTAATTTATTATAATAATTTAATGTTTTACTATCAAATTTATTAACTATAATATAATCAGGATTAGTATCAGTAGTATTAATATGATCTATAATTGATTTAATATATATTTTTTCCATATTTTTATTCATTAATAAACTAGATAAATCAATATTTATATTTCCCATACTTTTCAAAAAATTGATATTATATATTTTATCATCAACTGTACTATCTAATGTTATAGATGTTTTACCTAAATATGTAATAAATATAGGTAAAAAAATATTAAAATAATATCCGTTATGAATTATTCTATTTAAAAAAGTTTTATTATAAACTATATTACTTAATATTTTTTCTGGACGTATTATATGATAATATTTTAGAGCTTTTTCAATTGATATATATTTTCTAGTAAGAATTTCATTAATAATTTGATACAATTTATTATTTTTTTGATCTTTATAAATATTATCATATAATAATAATTTTCTTGAATTTTGACTATATAAAATAGCCATTAAAATAGCATTAAACCAACATGTACTTAAATATTGTGGAATAGTAACAACTCTATTACATATATCACTATTATCCATATTATATTAAAAACTTCTATTATTATATCTTAAAAAATTAAAAACCTGCTAATTTATTACCTATTTCATTTAAAAATTGGTTTTGGTAAATTATTTACATCATAAATATTTCCTTGGTAATTTTCGAAATAATTTTACTTTACATGGCCAATCTGATGTCATTCTCATATCTTTTAAAGCTTTTTGTTTTTTTAGATCTTGGTTCATGTATCTTTATTATTTCTATCAATTGCCACTCCATATTTATTAATAACTTCTAATATATTATCATTATTTTTCAAAAGTCATTTATAAATATAAAAATAAATTATTTTTTTTAAGTAACTATCATAAAACCAGAATTTGTTATAATACTAGTATCTATTATCCATTTAATTTTATTTCGTTCTTTCCATATATTATATGCTTCATCTATATGTTTATTTAATTCTTCATCATTAATATTTTTTATTTTTTTTAAATGTTCATTTATTTTTAATATATTTTTAGTTTTTTTAGAATGACCATAATGTGTAGCATTATGACATAATTTACATAATGCTATAATTCTTATTAATGTTTGTGTTTTTGTTTCATAATTATAAATCCATCTTTCATGAGCTTCTAGATATTTAAATTTTTTTATTCCACAACATTCACATTTATAATAACTTCTTTCATAAATATGATGTCTTATTAAATTCCAATCACTGTCTGTAAATAAACTTCTAACATTTTTAAAATAACTTGTTTTTGGTATCATATCTATATATAATTCAGATCCTCCATATAATCTATCTTCGCCAATTATATTTATAGGTTTATATTTATCATATAAACTACATAAAGTATTATTTTCATCTTCACAAAACCATCTTTTAATATCTTTATCCCATATAGCACCATATTTTTTTGCTATTTTTTTATCTTTATATGGTATATTCAAATATATTATCATTATAATATTAATGAGTTATTTTCTCATATTGTTTTTATGGTGAAAATTTAAGTAATTTAGATTCTAATATTTTTAATTCATTTTCTCTTCTTAATATTGATTCATTCCATTTTTTTAATTTATTATCAATTGATAACATATAGTTTTCCTGTTCTTTTATTAATGATTCCATAATAGTTATAAAATTAGTGTTAGTTTCATTTTTCTTTATTTTTAAACAATCATTTATAGCAGTTTCTTGTGATTGTAATTTTATAATTTTTATTTTTTTTAAATTATTTATAATTTGTTTTGTTTTTATAACAGATGTTAATAAATAATCCTTAATATCATCAAAAAATAATTCATATATATTATCATTAACACTCATATCAACATCTCTTGTATAAATAACAGGATAAGCAAATTGTCTAATATCTCTTTCTCTATTTAAATATGAAATATATCCAGATATTTTATCTAAAAATTGTTTTATTCCTGTTTTTGTAAATTTATAATTTAAATCTAAATATTCTTCAGCAAATTCTTCAAAATTATCATTTAAATAATCTTCTTCTTTAAGTAAATTAATTAATTTAAATAATTGAAGAGGATCATTTGTATATGGTGTAGCAGTCATTAATAATAATCTACAACTATCTTTTTTTGAATATGAATAAGATTTATATATTGCTTTTTTTAAACTATCAATATTAGGTCTTTCATTTAAAGGTGTTTCTTCTGAAAATATTTTATGTGCTTCATCAATAATTATTAAAGTTTTTTTTAATGGATCTTCTTTTCCATTTCTTTTTACCAAATCTAAATAAAATTTATTTTTTCCTTCTATTAAATTTGTAAATTGTTTATAACTAATAGGAATAATCCATTTATTATCTAAATATTTAAGTTCATTTCCTTTTGGATTTATTGGAATATTTTCACCTTTTTGTATTTTTTCAGCTATCGTCTTTGAACAAACCTGTTTATATATATTTTTCCATATATCAGGTTTTAATGTATGTCTTGTTACCCATAATATTGTATAATCTTCTTTTTCAAATGAATTAGATGCTATAGCTATAGCAGCACATGTTTTACCTGTTCCTACTGAATGCCATAATAAAATACCTTTATAATAACTAGATGAAACAAAAAAATTACTAATAAAATTTTGACTATTAGATAATGTAACTATTCTTGATTCTTCTTTAGTATCATCATTTATACATAAATTTTCAAATTTAATATTTTGCCATTTATAATCATTATAATATTTTCTGATATATTTTCTCATATCAATAAAATCTAATTTTGTTAGTAAATTTTTATTTACAAAATTAGATTTTATTTTAATTTCTTTTTTTGTTTTTTTTATAAATGGTTTAGGTTTTAAAAATAATTCTTTTAATTTTCCTCCATATTTATATTTTGCTTTTTTTGCTAAATCAAAATTATCCGTTTCTTTTCTTTCTTCAAATGATTCATACATATCTCTTAGAGGAAATTCTTGAAATTTATTTATTTGTTCTACTATATTTTTAATATCTAATTTATCTTTTGTCTCATTTCCATATTCATGTATTGGTTTATTAATTTCATAATCAACAGCACCATATCTACATATATTTTCTAATTCAACCGCAAAATTTAATTTATTTATATCTATACCACTTTCTTTTAAATATAAAGAAAAAGCTTCTTTTTTATCAGATAATAATAAACGATATTTAAATATATGTAATGGCCATCCTAATTCTGGATGAAAATTAAGTCCTTTTTGTCCACAATATCTAGTTCCTCTTCCTATTACTTGTTTTTCATCACTAGGTGTTATTAATTCATCAAATATATGTATATATTTAACATCATATACATCTATTCCTTCTTTAAATCCTTGATCAATTAATAAAAACCGTACTTTTTCACCATAAATATTATCAGGTCTAGAATTAAATATTTTTAGAATATTATTTCGTAATTTAACTGGAAATGGATTATTATATAATGACATTGATGTTAATAAAGCAAAATTATTGTTATTTTCAGGAATATTTATTTTTAATTTTTCATTATATATATTTGACATACCATAAGCTTTTAATACCGACGCTATAAATTTAATACCAGCAATAGAATTTCTTAAATCACTATAAATTATATGTTTAAATCTTTTTCCATATTTAATAAAATCATTATCATCTAATTCTTTAATATTTTCTAATAGATTTAAAATTTTAGGAGATGCTATCTCTAAATTTTCTTTTATTTTTTCTGAATTATATGATGGTTTATCAAATTTAAAAAAATCTTTATTCATACTATTATTAATAGCAACTCTTACACAATCTGCTTTTTTTTTATTATTATTCATATCTATTTTATTGTAATATTTCTATTTCATTATTATAATTATCACCTGGTGTTTCTAATATTAAAACTATTTCTGAATTTTTTGATTTCATTTTATTACTAAATTCTATAATATTTTCTAATGGAATATATCCTGATTTATTTAAAATAATATCATGTCTATCTAATTTACTATTTTTAGGATTCTTACTATTATTAATATGAATAACAGCAACATCTCCTAAATTTCCATTATTTTTTGTTATATTATATATTTCATCTAATTCATAACCTGCTGCCCATACATGACATGTATCTATACATATTTTAAAATATGTTTTATATTCATCATCAAATGAATTATAAAAGTTTAAAAATTCATTATAATTTGATAATAATTCAGTACCTTGTCCTGTTGATGTCTCTAATATTAATTTTGAACTTAAATTAAGCGTTTTTATATTTTCAATTATATATATTATAGCATTTTTCATATATAATAATCCTTGTTCTTTAGTATTTTTTGTATATTTTCCACAATGAACAATACAACCAATACTATTACATAAATGAGCTATTTTTAATTCATGAATTACTAATTGAATCCAATAACAATCATATAAATCTAATTGTTTTTTTCCATTTACAGGACTCATTGAAAGATTAATAGTATAAGGATTATGAATTACTAAAGCAAAATTATTTTCTTTAATATATTTATTAATTTCTCTTAAATCACCAAAGAATTTTTTATTTAATTCTGTAATTTTATTACTTCTAGGATTTGAAGCAAATATTTGTAAAGCATTTCCATTTGCTTCTTTAATTTTATTTAATGTTTCTATTAATGTAGATTCTCGAGAAATATGAGCACCTATAAATACCATAATTATTTATTTATTTTATAATAAAATAATAATCAATTTTTAAATATTGAATATAATAATAGGTGTTTTTATTTCTAAAATGGCAGGTAAAGGTTCATTACGTGTTATTTCTAAAAGTCTTAATTTTGAAGAATCTACTGCCAATATAGGAATTGGTGGTACTTTTACTCCAAATGTAAAATTAACTATTGTTAATAATCCTAATTCATGGAAAAATACTATTTTTAAAAATTCTCAAAATAGTGATTATATTTCTATTGGTAATTATGATAGTAATAATAATAATAATAATTATATAGCTTCTATAGATAAAAATATTGATCTTTTTAAAGATTTATATATTAATAATCTTGGTATTTCTAATCCACCTTCTTCTTTAATTGGTAATGTTATTATTAATGGAAAAACAACTATTGGTAATAATTCAAATGATATTATTACTAATAATTATATTATTGATATTTATTCAAAAACTAGTAATAATCTTCTTATATTAAGAAATTCTAATACTTTTTTAGATTTTTCTGTTAATAATAATAATTTTAATATTAATACATCTTCTTCTAATATATTTATTAATTCATCTGTTATTATTGGTTCTAATAATTCAAATTCTTTAAATCCAAATTTATTTATAGCAGGAAATACTATTATTGAAAATAATCTAATTATTGGTTCTAATAATTCAAATTTAAATAATCTTAACAAAAATAATTATTATTCTATTCTTATCAATTCTAACATGTATATAAATTGTAATTTAAATGTTAATGGTTTAATATCTGGTTCTATAAAAACATCATCTATAATTCTTGATGAAGCAAAAAAAATAAATGCCAATTTAATTAATATTAATTCTAATTCTCCTCTATTTATTACTTCCAGTAATCAATTAAGTTTTAATATTAATTCTAATTCTCCTCTATTTATTACTTCCAGTAATCAATTAAGTTTTAATATTAATTCTAATTCTCCTATATTTATTACTTCTAATAATCAATTAAGTTTTAAAATTAATTCTAATTCTTCTTTATTTATTAATTCTAATAATGAATTAAGTACTATTAATCAAACTATTTATAATATTAATTCTAATTCTCCTTTATTTGTTGACTCCAATAATCAATTAAGTTTTAATATAAATCCTGATATATTTTATATAACACCTAATTATGAATTATCTATTTTAGATACTATTAATATTGGCAATGGAGGTGGAGGTAATAGTGAAAGTTACTGGAAATCAGCTAATCCTAATATTAGTCCCACTGATGTTATTTATTTTAATTATGGTAAAAGTTATGTATCTATAAATAATGATGATCCCAGAAGTTATTTATATGTTGGTCCTAATGGTAATCTTTTACGTTTAGCTACTATTAGTGATATTAATGATAGTTATTATTCTCAAATTTCTACTAATGATAATGTAAATAATTCTAATAATACTAAAATTAAACTTATAGCACCAGTTTCTCAACAATTATTAAATCAAACTTCTGATATTAGTGGTAGTATATATTATAATATAACTGGAAATAATCCAATTCATTCTTTTAATTATGAAAGTAATGGAATAATTACACCACAATTACTTAT
>Ga0208231_1000290_pt1 | contig 14442 bp, 32 predicted proteins | sample LakMenEpi15Jun12_FD_150702 | JGI IMG/M metagenome (GOLD analysis project Ga0208231, IMG submission 150702) | Freshwater microbial communities from Lake Mendota, WI - 15JUN2012 deep hole epilimnion (SPAdes) | ecosystem: Environmental > Aquatic > Freshwater > Lentic | place: Lake Mendota, Madison...
TATGAAACCTTTCCTAATCATCATGCTTGGCCTATTCATATTTCTTAACTATATGGCCTACCTACAACAGATAAGGATGACTGGATAATGTTAGATGTCTTATGCTTTGACTGTGGGGGTATGTTCCAAGTACCTTATGGAACCTCAAACCCTACATCCAAGTGTCCAAAATGCCAGGGTAAATAAAGATTACGATACATCCTTTATAGCCCTATTGACCATACGGATCAAACCTTTTCGAGTTATCTTCGACGCATCAAATGTCTCCGTATAACCCCCTTGTGGCATATCCGCCTTATCCAGGAAATGTCCATACTTGGAAGTAAGGGTTTGTACTACTAGGGATTCTATTGCTCTTGCTTTATCCCGTTCGGAAAATGCCCAATACTTAATCAATATCCAACCCTTGGTCCTATGGCTTGCAAACCTTCTACCTGAGACATCAGATATCCCTATTTTGACAGCCTTATACACAGGGCTATAGAGTATATATAGTAGGGTCATTAGTCTATTATACTTTATCCCCCGCAGAATATGCTAGAATGGTTTTATGGATTATTCGATAGTTACCCTGCCTAGAGTTGGCTCAAACTATCTTCAAGACAGGATACTACAACATACTGGTTTGTTTGTGGAAAGGTTTCATACTCTTCAAAATAACAAAATGATAACGATAGCCAGAGATCCAGTAGAGTTTCTGGCATCTGAGGTTTCTATGAGATACTTTTACGATACCTCAAGTACTACTTTAGACAAGTTAGTTAATAATAATTTAAGGAGTCTTTGGCTAAACGATTACTCTAAGTACTTTACTGGCACAGATGATATGACTATGATTGATCAATTTGATATTATAATAGATTACGATAGACTAATAAATTTCCCCGTTGAAACGATCAAGGCCATAGCCATTAAGATGGATGTTGAGATCATCACTGAGGGCTATGAGTCTGGTCGACTTAAGGACTACGCTGAACATGGCCATATGATATCTAGCAAGAAGGTTAGAGAGTATGAGATGATTAGAAAATATATAGAAGATACAGACCTATCCAAACTATATGACATTTATAATGCCATGCTAGATAAATCCATACATTGACAAACCAGCCAAACCAGGCTATAATTAAGATATGATCAATATGGAGATACCTGACCCATTTACAGCATTTCGTATAGAAAAATATAATCGCACAAAAGGATTACGATATGACTTCTTTTCTGGCGAATGGGACATGGAGTGTGCTGCATGCGGTGAACCTCTCAGTGCCCCGAACAAAAAAACTATGACCAAGATTCGTCTATACCATACAAGAAATGAGTGCCTAGGTGGATACTGAAGAAACCTTCGATCAAGAGTTTACTGTTGAAGACATTACGAACGCCATTGTAGAACAGGCTAAGGCTGAGGTTAAGGCTAGGTATGGTAATAAGAAAAGACATCGCCAATGAGAAAGTGTTATGCCAAAAAGAATAATGGCAAAACCTGCTTTGCAAATACAACTGGCTCAAATCATTTTTGCCACATTCACGATCCTAATGGAAAGTTCAGACAACAACTAAAGCGTAAGGGTATGGGCAAGGATTATGTTGTTAGGTGTGACCATACTTGGTATATGAGAGAGCATGGGATTACCTGTACAAGATGTCTAATGATTTGGGAGAGTGATGAGGATAATAGTCTGTCCAATTTGTAAGAAGGAATGGGATCTTAGATGGGGTATCTTTGGGCATGATTCCCTTGCTCGGCATATGAAGGCTACTCACCAATAGTGCCCGTATAGGGCATATAGAGGTTTATAACTTCTATTTTGCGCCGAACTTTAAAGATTTTTTCGTAGTGTATAATGGTTATATGGCATACATAGTTAACAATCAAGCAGTGGGAAACCACCCAGGAGAAATCGAAAGAACCCCAGCGTATCTTGAATTTTTTCAAAAAATCGGCAATTCTGCAGACAACATAAAAGTTATACCAAATTTTCTTTCTTCTGAAGAGATTGACTATCTTCTTAGCCATATTCAAGAAACTAGAAGAATTAGTTTTGTTTCTCAAAAAGACGACAAAGATAATCCTGTTGCATGGATTCACAACTATCAGGGCGTTATAGATAAATATAACATATTCGGTAGAGTTTTAGATGAAGTTAAAAAAGCATATAACCATGAAAATATAAAGAAGAAAGATCTTGACTATCTTAACATTGCAAGATGGGACAAGGGTACCAAACTAGCCCTACATGTTGACGATCTCGGATGGGTAACGGACAACCACCTACCTACACTTATATATCTTAATGATGACTATGAGGGTGGGGAACTAAGTTTTGCAACACACGATGTTACTATTAAGCCTAAGATTGGTGACCTCATTATGTTCCCTGGAAATATGTACTATGCCCATGAAGTAAAAGAAGTCCTGTCTGGTGTAAGATATACCGTGCCAATTTGGTTTACAATCCCATAGTGTATAATTGAATAATGACAAATAACTCAGAACCAAATCAAAAGAAAAGAAAACTTTTAGATGGCTCTGAGGTAAATGATTACGATCATCCAATCGATTTGATCTTGCACACAAAAGCACCTGGCAAATGGAAACTGATAGACCTTGAAACTGGTCAGGAGTATCTTGGATCAGATATATCACATGAAACATTTGGAGAACTTTTAAGAAGCAAAGTAGCAAAGGCCAAGATAGGGTCTTGGTTTAAAACAAAAGGAAGAGTAATAAAAAATGGATAATATAAATAAGCCCATAACATTTCACTGGATGTGGAGAAGGCACTGGCAGATAAATGACAGTATTGAAAACCTAGATCTTAATGGAATCCTTAAGATGGCCACAGAACTAGATGATGCTAATGTAAAATCTGTTTTGCTTCCTTACGGTCCAGGAGGCATAGACTTTTCCTTAGTTATACAAGAAGCGCTACAAAAAACAAACCAACTAATTATGACAATTGCTTTGCCAGCATACGGAACAAGCCCTGACTATGCTGCTAAAATTTGTGAAACATTAAACCGATTTGCTCCTGGAAGAATTGGTGTAAACCTTGTTGCTGGAAGATGGGGAGATGAAGGAAATGGTCCTGCAGAAAGAATAGTTCTAGAACACTATATGCACGATCCATCACTAATAGATACTCTTGAAAAAAGAGTTGCTATCTCTGCAGTCTGGATGGATAAGGTTATGGATTTGATGAAAACGCACCAACATAAGACACATATGGCTGTTGTTGGTTCTTCAGACACTACTATTGAAATAGCAAACAAGCATTGTGAGTATATTTATGTAGATGATAACTTACTATTTAGAGATCAATTTAAAAAGATTGATCTTAGTAGAGTAAAGCCAATAGTTATTATCGATCCTCTAATTATAAATCATCCCGACGAAGAGCAAAATGTTAGATACGATAAAAATGCACCAGTAAGAAAGCAGCATCACCATGTTAAAGGACCTATGGTTGATGTTGTTAGACAAATAAGACAGTTGTCTGAACAATTTGGAATATATGATTTTATGATACATACCGATCAAGAAGACATTAGCAAGTTGCTAGAATTAGTAAAAGATTTTAATAACATAGTTATCCCAGAACAAAAGAAGGTGGTAATATCTGAACTTACTATAGAAAACTTTACTAAGATTGGAAACAATCCTAATAATGTAAAAATCTTTAGTAACTATCTAAGTAAAGAAGAGTGCAACAACATTATAGAACTAATCAAGGGTACAGAGACAAGCAATAATCGTCCTCTACAGCCTGATAGCGCTGGAAAGCCTACCTTGTCTTTACTTTATTACGACTCACTAGACTATTCAGAAAGATATATACCTCAAATAAAATCTTTGGTGGAAGAAGAGTATGGTGTTAAACTAAAGCCAAGAAACTCTCGTTTTGCTGAATGGGTGCATAATAATAGTCCAGTAATTCCAATAGACGACTTAGGACATAAAGATTCAAACCATTTAGCAGGATGGGTATATCTTAATGACGATTACGATGGTGGAGAGTTGTCTTTTATTCATCAAGGTGTATCATTTAAGCCCAAGGCTGGCGATTTAGTTCTATTCCCTGGAAATATTCACTACTGGTATCATGTTGCTCCTGCAAATGGATCAAGATATATTATGCCACTGTGGTTTGATTTTGTTTAATGGTATAATTATTATATGAAGAAGTCTAAATGTTTTTTTTGTGATAAAGACGCAACGCATTTTGATATTGTCGTTAATCATTCCGACTATATTGTTGCTGATGTGTGCCTTGGTCACCTATCTATGGGCTTAGTGTCGTGAAATACAAACCGCATTTAAGCACATACCCAAGAAGCGGATCCCACTATTTTGATAGACTTTTTGAAAAAGAGTCAGGATTCCGTATTGAAAAAACTCATACAATTAATTGGGCATTTGATAAGGATCACAATAAGCAAAGGGTAATAATTACCATAGCAAGAGATCCTAGAGACAGCATTGCCTCATATATTGCAGCGGAACATCGTGGTGTTTATGAGGTTACATGGCAAAGAGTTAATCAAATTGTATCAGAATACATACTTCTTTATAGTTTTTTATATGAGCATGCAGACTATGTTATAGACTTTAATGATCTTGTTAAATACCCAGACACTACAATTAAAAAGTTAATAGAACTATTAGATATTAAGGAAGATGAGCATCATCTTTTTGATGGAGATTACGGACAGCCAGATCCCTTTTTTGTTGAGTCAAGCAAAGATTTGCCAGACTACAATAAAGATTTGTCAGATGATCTAAATATTGGTTTGTGCTATTATTATTACAACAAACTTTTAGAAAAAAAGATAATAATATAAAGATTTGACTAAACTATTACTTTAGGGTATACTGTATATATGGAACAATGGATTAACGACTATGCCCACTGGGTGCTTGCTATTATCGGCGTGTCTGGAATTTATTTTGTTGGAAGAAAAACAATTTGGGGCTGGTTTGTTTTATTATTTAATGAAACATTATGGACTGTTTATGGTCTAGTAACTAAGCAGTATGGATTTATTGTTAGTGCAGTAGCGTATGGACTTGTATATATAAAGTCATACATACACTGGAGAAGAGAAGAATGACTTTTCTGACAAGAGACATTTTAAGTTTTTATAAGTTTGATCAAAAAAGTGATAAAGAAAAAGACTATCTAATAAAAAACTTCACCAACACCAGCGAGTTTGGCTACTTTAAACCATATGCTAAAGATACTTTCTTTAAAGAGTGGAACCAAAAAGATCCTTTTGTTGGAACAGTTGATGAGCACAATACATACGAGATTAATCGTTTTGGTTGTCGTGGAGAAATTGATGACAATTCAGATGTTATTGCATCTGGTTGCTCTATAACTTTTGGAGTTGGAGTTCCAGAACCTGCTAGATGGACAAACTTTTTAGGTAATAGGATTAATAAAAGCATTGTTAATTTGGGCAGTCCTGGAGCATCTGTAGAAAGTATTTGTAATAATATTATTCAGTATTCCCTAAATAACAAAATGCCAAAAGAAATCTTTTGTTTGTTTCCAGACTTTTTTAGAAGTGTAGTTGTTATTGATAAGGAATTTTACAAATCAAAAAATGATAAAAACTTTCCTGATTGGGATCATTTAGAATTGACCTACTGCAATCCAAAAATTGATGAGTATAAAAGTTCTTTATTGATGGAAGTAAAAGATAAAAAATATGTAGAAGACGCAACTTCCCCACACCAACTAATTTTAAATTCTATAAACTCTATTTACATACTAGAATCATTCTGCTTGACAAGTGGCATAAAACTATATTGGACAACCTGGGACATAAATACTAACTTGCTTATGGAAGAACTTTTAAATATTAAAGATTTTAAATTAAAAAACTTCACATCATTCTTTCCTGCCAAATCAATTAAGCCTTGCAATACTTTTGTGCAAGATATTTGTAAGTCAGATCACAACTCTGAGTTTAAGGATAATTTCTGTTGGTCAGTTGGATCTGATTACTCAATCATTGATAGCAAAAAGACAACTGGCTATGCTCATCCAGGAATTCATTTTCAACATCATGTTGCAGATCTATTTTATAATTTGACACATAGAACACCGACTGATATAATTAAGATATGAATGTTGATCAATGTGAAGTATGTAGCCTAAGCAAAGAATCCGATTGGTTCTGGAATGCCCATCAAACAATGAGTGATGGAAAGATTTGGTGTGTCAATGCCAAAAGATCCTAAGATAATGACCATGGACTGGCGTAGTCTTGGCTATTGGCCTGTATGGAAAGATGGAAAGAAAGTCTGGGTACCTAAAGATGATAAATCATTCAACGAAGACACAAAGAACTAAGATACTGCCATTACGATGGATAGGCAATATGTGTGGAGAGTTTGCTGGTAACCATATTGTTAAGTGTGTGAATATGGACGAAGACGAAGAGTATGGGTGGAGATATAAGTACCATGCTTTTATGTGGAAATATCTTAATAAACCCTACGAATGGTGGGGAACATACTATATGATTGATATGGATGCGTGGAAGAAAAGTTTAGAAAAAATGAAGATTGACATGTCTGATTCAGGCTGGGATGACCTTGATGAGTTTGGTAAAGCCTACTGGGATAAAGATTAGGCTATTGCGCCTGATCCTGTCACAGATCCAGATCCAGTTACTGACTTGACACCATACGGTGCCCAGTTATCGTTACTTCCTCCACCCACTGCAGGTGGATATCCTGGATTACCAGGGTTGCTAATTCGAATGAAGTACGCTCCGTCAATACCGTATGGATCTCCATCAGTAATAACTGTGTCTCCAATGGCATAAAGTGCTCCATTGTTATATAGTCCTTGATAGTTTGGTGGTGTTGTCATAAGATTATTATATCACTTGTTTTGACATACCCTGCCAAGTAGGGTATAATTGAAGTATGAGTATAGATGAAATGACATTACGAGAAGAGATAGCAAGGGAAATAGAATCGTTGCCAATTGACTCTTCAGTTACAAATGCTTTAGGTATGCGTATTGCTGCTGCAAAAATTGCAAGAGGAGAGGATAACTATATGACTAAAATTTTTGAAACACAGGTGGACTTTGAATGATTAGCATTTTCTTTTTAATTCCAGCATTCCTAGTGGGCTATGCCGTATGCTACTTTGTTATGACATATCATGTTGATCAGAACTAGTCCTGTAACCCCAGGAGTCATCTTTGATGTAGATGGCACCTTAGCCAATGTAGATCCATACCTTCACCTTGTTCGTGGTCCTAATAGGGATTACGATGCCTTTCATGAGGCTTCTATCGATGCCCTGCCAAACTTTGAAGTAGTTCAAATGCTTAATGAGGCATTCTTTGATCAAAGACACATTATAATTGTCACATCAAGAAAAGAAAATTGGCGTGGACTAACCTCTCGCTGGCTTGCTAAAAACGACATCGGCCATCACGCACTGTACATGCGTAAAGATGATGACAATAGGCCAGACTATGAAGTAAAAAAAGATATCTTAACTCAGATTAAGAAACATTGGAATATTCTTCATGCCGTAGATGACAATCCAAATGTTATTAGGCTTTGGGAAGAGCACGGAATCCCTACCACAAAGATTGGGACTTGGGATGGAAACAAATCTTGACACACATACCTCAGTATGGTATGATTAGTTTATGAGCAAACGAATTAAGAAAGTATATAAGTGTGTTGAGTGTGAAACCATGATTACTATTGTAACCAAGGTTCACGAACTCCCAGAGTCCATAATTTGTCCTTGTGACAAAGTAGCAGAAAGCCAGTGATCTAATGAAAAAATCAAACAATAAAGTTTCTCAGCATAAGATTAAAAGAGCAAACAAAAATAAAAAAAGAGTTCAGGCCAAGCCACACTTATCTAAATTTGAAAGACAACAGGCTGCTCTGAGATCAGAAATTATTGGTCAGTCTATGTTCCAAGCATCTCAAAATATTTAGGAGATATATAATTGGTAGATCAAGATGAATTAAATAACATATCAAAAGAACTAAAGCGTTACATTATTAATCAACATATGAAAACATATTACTATTCGACTTTCGGAATCCTATGTTTTTTGCTTGGTACATTTTTTGGCTTACTAATTAAATAAGGTCTAGCACCAGTAGCCAAGTTGGTTAAGGCCCCGAACTCATAATTCGGTTATCGTAGGTTCAAGTCCTACCTGGTGTACTCTGTCTTCATCGTCTAGTGGCCTAGGACTCTGCCCTTTCACGGCAGCAACACGGATTCGAATTCCGTTGGAGATACAATACCTCTGTAGTTCAGTGGACAGAACGATGGACTTCTAAGCCATGCGTCGCAAGTTCGATTCTTGCCAGGGGTACAAATCATTTGTGGTGTATAATTACTGCATGGAAACAATAACATGCAAGGATCTATGGAAAGAATTGATGGTGGGAGAGCCAGACAGTCAGAATGTTGTGGCATGCAAAGAAAGACTATCTACATATTCTAAAGATGATTGGTCTGTAATGGCTAAAGAAGCAACTGATCTAACAATAATGCTTGGTGAGTTAGTTAAATACAATGTTCCAGTAGAAAGTAAACTTGCAGAAAATGGTTTTGATGCTTTAATAAAACATTTTTATGATTGGTTTTTTACTATAGATAAAAATAATGCTGAAAAACTTGCTTTTATATGCTCTACTCACCCAAGATACATAATGTTTTTCGATGGATACTATCCTGGATTGTCAAAGTATATAGGAAAAATTGGTTTCCGTTATTCATACAAACTTACAAAATAAATTTATTTTTTAGGATGCTTTGGTTCGTAGGGTTCAATCTTAGATTTAATACGACCATCTTTGTATAGTCTAACAATCCATCCATCTTTAATCTGAATAGGATTAAACGCTGTTGCTTTTTTCTTTGGCATTATATAATTATATCATACCGTTAAGCCTGTTGTGTGTCCTGATCCTGTGGCAGTTAGCACAAACCACCTCACACTTTTCAATCTCTTTCTTGATAGCCTTCCATGAAAAACCATCATGGATCATTCTAGATATATTATATTTCTTGTCTCTTATATGATCAAAGTCTAGAATTATATGGTTACCAACACCACAGTCTACACAGCCAGAATCTTCCTTTATTTTGGCAAGCATCCTCTTAAACTCTTGCTTGTTATAATGGTCTAACTCTTTGTCAGTCATTGCTTATATTATACCGTGAAATATTAAGCCCCACACAGGCAATTCACCTGACTTGCGCCACGGTCTCTATCCAATGGGTAACTAATCCATCACTAAGGTCCTGTGTGGGGACATTTATATTGTACTACTTAATTGCGATTGTTTTTGGTAGTTTGTCTTCTGGGATCTGCTTCTCAAGTTTGATATCTAAGATACCATCCTTAAACTCAGCCCCAACCACCTCAACAAACTCAGGAAGGGTAAAGATATCAGTAAACTTACGAGCAGCAATGCCCTTATGTAGATACTCTGCACCCTCTGGTAACTCAGCATCCTGCTTTTCGCCCTTGATTGTAAGTTTGCGATTGTCTAGCGATACTGAGACATCATCCTTAGAAAATCCAGCCAAAGCAAATGAAAGAATATACTCTGTATCATTTAGTTTGATTTGGTTATAAGGTGGATAGTTTGTTGTTGTTGTTACCTTCTGTAGATTTGAGAAGGTATTGAAAAATGGATCATTAAAAAGATCCAATGCTGTTTTTACCATTTTATTCCCCTTTCAAGCGAATAAGTTAATTTACCCCCCATTTGGGCAGGTATTAATATTATAGCATAAGAAATGAGCAGTTTATAGACGACTGCTCAGGTCTATTAGCCACGAAGATTCAACTCCTGCTAACTTTCCCATCAAGGGAACATCCGTTGTAAAACCTTTTAAAGTCTCATAGCGGAATAGTATCTATTATACTACTTCTTTTTTACTGCTGTTTTCTTTGCTGGTGCCTTCTTAACTACCTTAGCAGTCTTTAGTGCTACCTCAACCTCTTTAACATCTGGCATCTTGCCAAATGCCAAGTCATTAGGGTTGGCTGCTCTCAATACTACGGGGACAAGTGCTCCAAGTAGTGAGTATGCTAGTGTCTGTGGATCTGTCACTCCAGAGGCATACATTGCTGTTGCTGCTCCAAGAACTGATCTTCCATATGACGCTAGTGCTCTTTTAATTTGTTCATTCATAATTTTCCTCCTAGGATATTATTTTTGTTAGTGCTGTGAATCCAATCCATAGACCAATAATTCCTGCGACTCCCGCAAAAACTGGTGGTGCTGGGACTGGTAATTTGAATGCGGCAAATACTACGCCACATCCAAAACCTGTTAGTGTTGACAAGATAACATCTTTCATCGATAACCTTTTTCTGATAATTCTTTATAATGATTTAAACAAACATCAACAATCGATGTCTCTGTTCCGTATATTTTTTCTGCTTCAAGTTCACACTCAGATACATTGCATGAATAGAACGCATCAAATGCACGATCCTCATATGGCTTGAATTTTATCATCTGACCAGTCCACTTTCGGGTCTTACACGGCTAGATCCTTCAATTGTAAACCATAGAGTAGAGGAGTATCTTTCTTTTACAGTATTTTCAAGAACTTCGTGCCAGTAGTTTTCATTGCTGGGAAATGTAATAAGACTATTAGACTTTGGCTTAATCTTAAGATTATGATCTGTAAAGTTTATTTCTCCTCCTTCATAGTCATCGTTAATATAGTATATTGCTGCAAAATCCCCCGTAGTATCTGCATGCTCATTCATCTTGTAGCCTTTTTCAAACTTAATCAGGTGTACTTCTTTTCTTTCAAAAACATTAAGACTTACATTGTAGGTTTCTCTGCATTTTTTATCGGCAATCCTAAAAACTTTTTCTAATATACTGATGATTTGTTCTGGCAGTCCATCTTTAAAAAATTTAACACCCCAAGGCTGAGTAACCCAAGAATCAAGATTGGTTGTATAATAAAGAAGTTGTCTATGCTCTTCTATAGATAAAACATTTTCTGTAATTTGTATATTGTCTACAGAATTTCCTAATTCAGATATTGTCATTTTTATTTATACCATTCTGCATTTTTGTTAAAAGTAGAACCAGTAAACTGAAACCACATAGATGTGCTATATCGGTCTCCACTTCGAATCGTAAGGACTTCATGTAAGTAATTTTCATTGCCAGGAAAGAAAACAACACTGTTAGGCTTTGGATGAATCTTTACATTGTAATCTGGAAAGTTTATCTCTCCGCCAACATAGTCGTCATTAATATAGTATATCGATGCAATGTGATTTGATTCTACTGAATCTGTATCTATATGTGGATATAAAACAAGACCCCGTGGAAACTTAATTAAAACAAGGTTGTCCCTTTTAAAATCATTAATCTTTACATCATAAAAATCTGTGGCAGTATTTTGAACAAATACAAATATTTTTTCTAACATATTTAAAATGTCTTGTGGCATCTGGTCTGGACCAACAGTCTCGGCATCCCATGGCTCGTGAACCCATTCTTTACGGGCCTTTACATACTCAAGTAAAACTGTGTGCTCTTCTTCAGACAAGATATTTTCTATATATCGAATGTTTTCTGAAGAACTTCCTATTTTTTCAACATTTTTTAAATAGACTTCATCTTTGTTTGATGGATCATTAATCATGTATCTATTTTACCATAGTCTTCTGGTAGCAGTTTCTTTAGTTCTTCATATGCTCCAGTGATTTTTTTCATAGAGTAGTAGTTGGGAGCCATAGATCCGACATCCCCATACTCTTTAAAATAACTAATCTCTGGCTCAATATCACTAATAAACTTATTTAAAGATGCTTGCACTTCGTCTATATAGGTGTATGCCCAGTCACGAGAATCTGAAATAAATTTTAAAAAGTCTTCATTAGACTGTTCTTGCTCTGTTTTTGTTTCTTGTTTTTGTGCTTCCTGGATCATCATAAAATCTAGCATATTGGCAACTATCTGTATAGTCTTTTTTCTTTGAATGTAAAAAAGAAAACCTAATACCGTAGATGTGACTGATAAAATAACTAACAATATCGGCTGGATCATAGTTCTTTGCCACCCTCTCTAACTAGAAGAACAATTGCTCCGTTATCCTCTAGTGCCTTCTTTACACGAATCATATATTCAATAGCCTGCTTTTTTAACTCCACAGTCTCTAAAGACATAAAGTCTTTTTCTTTTGCTTTTACTGTTATAAAGTCATCATTATCTATAATCTGTAAAGAAAAATTATTAGGAGCATGAAGTGATCTAAATGCTCTTCTCATTGCGTCTGTGTACATATTACTCCATTGTTAATGATTGCCATGTCATTCCCCAGTCATTTTTACTCTTGTGGCTAGAGAATTCTTTTGATATCTCTCCATTTTCTAAGTATACCCCGCCCCAAACACCCCACTCTTTACCTGAAATTCCAACAGAAAAACATTCTTTTCTTACTGGGCAGGAAAAGCATAAAGCATCTATTGCTGGCCTTAGTATTTCATCATCTTCATATTTGTCAAAGAATAAATTTGTGTCATAATCTAAACAAACAGCGTTGTCTTTCCATTTAAATTTATTCAATTAGATCACATACTTATCAGGAATTTCCCAACCTAGATTAGAAGGAACAAACTCTTTTTTCATTTGCCATTTGTTGTTTTTATAAATGCCAAACTTTGAAAAGTATGCCTTCTCTGATGGAAATGTTTCCACTACTGTCCATCCATCCCAAGACAGTTGTCTGTTCTTGTTGACTATTGATTCCATAGTCTCTAAAGAATTAATTAACTTCATAGTGTTTCCGTTCTGTTTGTGTGCAAAGCACTGGCTTATGTATATTCTATTTAAAAATTATATACATTTGTATTGATGTTGTTTAGTTTTGAAAAATGAACAAGTTTAGACATTGGCTCTTTTGGTTTACATAAAAAAGCAAAATGATTTAACTCTGAAATATTTGTTTCAATCCACCAATGTGGGACAGGCTTATACTTAATACTTTTACCACGAGACTTTAAGCCTCTTTCTGATAAGTTAACAAACTCCATGGCCATCATATTAATGTTTTCTGGTCCTGCAGAATATAGATAAAATTCTTTATCTTCTTCTGTTAATTCAGATAAGGCAACAGCCATAGATCTAAGGAAGATCTGGTAGTCATCAAAACTACTGGTCCCCTGAACTCCTACTATCATTGCCAATCCCTTCTCTTAATTTATCCATTATGAATAACATCTTGTCTAATTGTACCTTATCCATGTGTATCGTGTCAACTTGTTCTGCTGCTTCCTTATCGATAAGTTCATCAACTAGTGGTGCTTTATAAAAAATATTGTCCTTGATCCAGTACGCATCATTATCAAAAATAATAACCTTTATGTTTGTTTTATCATAATGAAGGTTTGCCTGAGTTTTAACCTTTATTCTTCTTGCATTATTTTTTCTATTGCTATATCGGTGCTGCAACATTGACTGACTAATTATAGGCTGCCGATTATTCCTTATATTATTTCTCAGGATGTATATGTATAATAGCAAAATGATAGTTAGAGTTGTCCCAATAGCACCATAAAAATTATTCATAAATACTCCTAGACACCCAGTATATCAGTTTTTGTTAAAAAGAGCCTTCACTATTTCTTCAATGACTACTCTCTCATCTTTTGGTAAAGACTTTATGGCTAAAGCATCAAAGCCTTTTGGTCCTAACTTTACCAAAGGATCTTTCTCTGTTATATTCATGTCAAGGAAACCTTTTTCCCAAAGTTTTAAAGTTACCTCTGAAAAATATGCAGACAAGTCCTCGCTAAGCCTAGCATCAATATCTTTAAGCCTCTCTGTAGGCTTATACAATGGCTCTCCAGTCTCAGAGTCTTTACCTGCAAACTCTAGGCCACCATTTAAAACTAGGTTGTCAACAATATCAAAGTCATCACTCACTTGCCAGACTTCTTTCTGGCCTTTGCAAGTGCAGCGAAATCTTTGACCTTTGTCTCTCCCATATAGCCCCAGGCATGGCCATCATTGATCATCTTGTCATTGATTGAAACGGTATCCCCATCAAGGTATACCCAACCAAGGATGCGACCATACTTTTCTGATGAGTCCATCTTCTCTGTCTTGATCACTACAGACTTAGCACTGTCAATAGCAGCCTTTAAATAAGCCTTTGCTTCCAGTCCTAAAGCCTTTTCAGCCTTGTCTGTTGTACGAGACTCAGGTGTATCAATACCAGCCAGCCTGACTCTTGAACTAAAAGAGATGTCAAACCCTAAATCAATATCGACATCAATGGTATCTCCATCAACTACCTTTGTTACTTTCTTTACATAATATTCAAACATTATTTTCTCCCCCATTTAACTTTATTCCAACCACGCTCATGGAAGTAATAAAGGATTGTTTTTG
>Ga0208231_1000292_pt1 | contig 14354 bp, 13 predicted proteins | sample LakMenEpi15Jun12_FD_150702 | JGI IMG/M metagenome (GOLD analysis project Ga0208231, IMG submission 150702) | Freshwater microbial communities from Lake Mendota, WI - 15JUN2012 deep hole epilimnion (SPAdes) | ecosystem: Environmental > Aquatic > Freshwater > Lentic | place: Lake Mendota, Madison...
CGTCGTCGTGCGATGTGCGAGACCGTATGCATCATGCACGAGTCGTTCAGCTGCCACGACCGGAAATCCACCACTTGCACGCATCGCACGACACACCGACACCCAGTCGTACGTTTCGTCATCCAGGATGCCGTCGGCGAACGACGTGGGGGTCGCCGGCCACGGTGTCATGCACTCGCTCCAATGCGCCGCCGCCTGGCTGATGGTGGAAAATCTTGCGCTCGCCTCCCATGCATGCGACAGCGGTGCACAACCCTCGGCTTGTACGGCATGGAGTGCAGCACGCGTTCCCCCGGCGTGAAAACCTTCCGCAAGACTCGCAGCAAACGCACCGCCACCGGATTGCACGAACAGTCTCGCGATGAGTGGCGGCTCCATGTGTTCGGCCACGTAGGCCATCTCCCAGCCGATGGTTCGTCCACCATCGAGACACCACGCATTCTCCGGTCCTTGCACGCCGAAAGGTACGGCGCCGGCTGCAACTGCCTCGCGGAATCGGAACACGCACGGGTCACCGGCAGGATCACTCTCACGACGTGGACAGTGATGCACGTTCGCCCCAAGTGCCTCAAGGCGTGACACCAGTGCAACATCGGCCCACTCCGGCACGAACACACTGATGGGCCAGTCCACCGCCTTGGCCAACGTGCTCGCCGCAAATGCCGCGTTGCCACACGATGCGATCGCAAGCGACGGACGCGACGCACTCCCCCACGGCGCAAGTCCGAGCCGCTCGGCAGCAATGAGATGCAGCAATTCGGTGAAGAGATGCCGCGACTTCTGCGAACCTGCAACGTTGTGGGTTTCGTCCTTCACCCACACCCCACCGATGTCGGAGAAACCGAGCGCATCCGACAATGCATCGGCACGCGCAAACGGCGTGAACACGAATCCCGTGCCGGCCACGGCGGCAATTCGTGCATCAAGTTCGATGATGAGTGCATCGCGCTGGTCTTCGCTCATCCCGTGGGCGTGGGCGAATGCATCCCAGGCGAGGTAGCGGCGAAACGCGATGAACGGGTTCGAGTGTTTCGTGCGACGCAGGGGCGCAACGTCACTCTCGATCAGCAAGACGTGATGTCGATCGTCACCCGTGGCGTTCGGACAACGCCACGAAAATGGGGTGTCGATCGCAACGCTTGCTCCACACGCAGCACATCGCAAACCCCGAACGATGGGAGGCGTCGCCTTTGGATTGGCGCGCAACACGTCAACCGGCGACGCGACGGTTGAACTCGTCGATCATCGCGTCCCATGCAGGAACGAAACGACGCAAGTCGCGCCAGAACGTTTGTGATCGTCGCGCTTCGAACACGTCCACCGGAGTGCCTTGCTGCTCCACCCAGGTGTAGTAACCGAGATTGAACACGCGATTGCGGTCGCGTTCATCGCAGTCGAGCATGTGATCGGTGGTGACTGCACCGAGATGCTCGGCAAACACCTCGGCGGCGTCCGTTGTGGTGAATCCGCCGTCGAAGCGTCGCGCCAGCGTTTTGCGACGCTCGCTCGGGTACAAGTCGGCGCCGTCGGTGGCGATGGTGATGAGTGCATCATTGGGACCGTAGCCACGCAACTTGGCCACCTTGATTGCCGCAATCACATTGGCAATGGCGGAAAATCCGAAGTGCTTGAGGGTGTGCAGGACGTTCTCCGGGACGCCCTTGCGTTCGTGCAGATAGCGAAGACCTTCGTCGGTGTTGAACAACACGTCGAGTTCATCGGTGGCACGATCGGAGACGTCGATGACCAGATCGGTATTCATCACGTTGTGGATGAGAGGAATGTGCTTGTCGCCGATGCCCTGGATGTTGTGTTCGCCGTAGCCGTTCTCCAGCATCGTTGGGCACTCCAACGCCTCGACCGCGCCGATGGACGTACCGAACAAATCCTTCAGGCGATCGCCGGCGGCGATGGTGCCGGCAGATCCAGTTGCACTGGTGAATGCCGCCAGTCGCAACTTGTCATTGCCGGTACGCGCACGAACTGCATCGAACACATGGGCAAGTGCATTACCGGTTACCTGCCAGTGCACCAGATGATTGGCGAATTCACAGAATTGATTGAAGATGAAGTTGCGCGGATCCTTGCGCATGTCGTTGCACGCGTCATAGATCTCCTTCACGTTGCTCTCGGTTCCCGGAGTACGAACGATGTCGCCCGGGTCGCTCGTCCAATGATCGAGCCAGTCGAAGCGCTCCTGCGACATTCCGGCCGGCAACACGGCCACGCCGCGAGCACCCATGATCTTGCTGATGGCAACACCGCCACGTGCATAATTTCCGGTCGACGGCCAGATGGCGCGGTGTTGTGTCGGATCGAATTGCCCGGTGATGATGCGAGGCGCCAAGCAGGCGTATGCGGCCAACACTTTGTGTGCGGTGATCATGGGAAAGCGATCCCCAAACATCACGATGATGGGGCTCTCGATTCCCGTGAGCGACGACGGCAAGACGATGTGGTCCGGCACGGTAACTCGATTACCCGCCATGTCGTTGTACCAATGCACGCGGAACAAGTTGCGTGCATCGGGAGCGTTCTTGTCGACGCCCTTGGTGAGCGTCGCATCGATCAAACGCGGGTCGGACAGCTGCGCAAACGTCGGCAACACCACGTTGCGTTCGCGGCAACGCGCGATGCTGTGTTCGAGCGCCTCCGCATTGACGACGGTGTCGGCAAGACCGAGCTGTTCCACCATTGCGGCATCACGAAGGGACGTGGGCGAAGCGGTCGTCGTCACCTTTACATTCTGTCAAACGCATGGTGGCACGACTACCCTGAACGAACGCGGGCCGGCGTAGCCCAATGGCAGAGGCACGGCGCTTAGGACGCCGCCAGTGAGAGTTCGAGTCTCTCCGCCGGCACGAAAGCGATGAGCGATGCACCCTAAGTCCACCCCCAGTGCCACGTCGGTCCACGACCTTCCCACCCCGGCAGCGCTGGTGGATGTCGATGCGCTCGAACACAACCTGTCGACTATGGCATCGCTGCTCCCTGGCGCACTCTTGCGACCGCACGTGAAGGCCCACAAGAGCACGGCGCTTGCCGAAATGCAACGACGACACGGACATCGGCATTTCACGTGTGCCACCGTGCGCGAGATGGTGGGCTTGGCCAACGCAGGTTTCGGTGACGATCTTCTCCTGGCGAACGAGGTCGTCGACGTCGATCGCCTGCGTGAATTGGCCGCTCTCCAGGACGACGCGCTGATCACCGTCGCGGTGGACTCCGATACCACCGTCGACGCGGCTGCAGGTGCCGGAATTCGACATGTACTCATCGACGTGAACATCGGCTTGCCGCGATGCGGATGCACACCCGGGGATGCCGCGCGCCTGGCGCAACGAGCCCGCGACCGTGGTCTCGTGGTGCGCGGCGTGATGGGTTATGAAGGACACCTGATGGTGTCGGACGATCGCAGCGCCCAGCAGCGCGACACCTTGACGGCGATGGAACTGTTGCGAGCGGCCGCCCGTGAAGTGGGCGGCGACATCATCTCTGCTGGCGGCACCGGCAACCACGATGTGCATGCAACGAACCGGGACCGCACGGGAGTGACCGAGGTACAGGCAGGTTCGTACGCACTGATGGACACGTATTACTCCACGCTCAATCTTCCGTTCCGCCAAGCTCTCACCATTCTCGGCACGGTGATTTCCACACACGAAAAATGGGCAGTGATCGACGTGGGCTTGAAGAGCCTCGGCATGGACCACGGCAACCCGAGCATCGCAGGACACAAAGTGTGGTTCTGTTCCGACGAGCACCTCACGTTTGCCACCGACAAACGCGACGCGGCAGCAACGGCGCCGGCCGACGCAGCAGTTCCTCGTGCACCACAACCTGCGGTTGGCACCCGTGTTCGCGTCATTCCCGCACACGTCGACCCCACCATGGCGATGCACGACTCCTTCTATTTGGTACGCGGCGACGAAGTGCTCGACCGCCTGCCCATCGACCTGCGCGGCTGGTAACTCGTCAGCGCAACAGCGCGGACTATGTGGCGCGCAACAACGCGGCGAGTGCACGAAAGGCCGCGCCGCGATGACCGAGAGCGTGCTTGTCCTCCACGCTCATTTCGGCAAACGTACGACCTTCACTCTCACCGGGCACGAACAGCGCGTCGTATCCAAAGCCACGCTCTCCGCGTTCGGCTTGTGCAATGCGCCCCTCACACACGCCTTCTGCCCACAGTTCAGATCCATCGGGATACGCCACCAGTGCAACGGTGCGAAACCTCGCCGTGCGTTGCGCATCGTCGACACCCTGCAACTCGGACAACAACTTGCGACGATTGTCGCCATACGTCGCCACCGGACCGGCAAATCTCGCCGTGTGCACACCCGGAGCTCCACCGAGCGCATCAACCTCCAACCCGGTGTCATCGGCTACCGCTGGCAGGCCGGTTGCACCACAAATTGCACGAGCCTTCAGCCGGGCGTTGCCCAACAACGTGTCGGCATCCTCGACGATGTCACCCACCGAATCGGGACGAGGTAGGAGCTCCACCACATCGCGGAGCAGATCCTGAATCTCGGCAACTTTGTCGGGATTGGCCGACGCGCAAACGAGTCGTCTCACGCCCGCGACGCCGGCGGAACGGCAATCACTGCACGCTGCTGATCGAACACGTTCGACAAACCGCGCTCGGCAAGCCCGAGGAGCACGTCGAGTTGTTCACGAGAAAACGCCTGCCCCTCGGCAGTGCCCTGCACCTCCACGAACTTTGCAGCACCGCCCGAGAGCGGCGCCAACATCACGACATTCATATCCACTTCGGCCGTGCTGTCTTCCACGTACGGCAAGTCGATGATCGGAGTACCGGAGTGAATGCCCACGCTGACCGCCGCACACAGCGAGTGCAGTGGATTCTGCTTCAGTGTTCCACTCTGCATCAATCGCGTGACGGCATCATGCAAGGCAAGGTAGGCGCCACAAATGCTCGCGGTGCGCGTCCCACCGTCGGCCTGCAACACGTCGCAGTCGAGCAGGATCTGTCGCTCACCGAGCACCTTCATGTCGCACGCCGAGCGCAGAGAGCGCCCGATGAGACGCTGAATCTCCACCGTTCGACTCGACTGCTTACCCTTGGCTGCCTCGCGATCCACTCGCTCCGGTGACGACCCCGGCAACATCGAGTATTCGGCGGTGACCCAGCCCTTGCCCGAGCCCTTCATCCAACGAGGTACGTCCTCGTCGACCGATGCGGTGCACAACACGCGCGTACGACCGAACGACACCAACACGCTTCCACTCGCCATCTCGGTGAAGTCACGCTGAAACGAAATGGGTCGCAGTTCGTGCGGCTGTCGACCGTCGGGACGAGTGCCGTTGCCGTTGTTTGTCTTGCTCATGATGACGCTCCTGACATCCATGGTGACACTTCGCCGAGCTCGGGACCAAGCAGGCGACGACCGAGGGTGGCAAACCACTCCACATCGCCAGAGGAGAAAAACCGCCGACTCCCCCGGGCATCTGCAGCAGCTTCGATTCCCCGGGACTCGAGCAGGTCACGCGCAGCGAACGCGGTTTCATTGGCACTGCTCACCAACACCACACCATCACCCATCACGCGTTGTATCACCGGTGCGAGATACGGGTAATGGGTGCAACCAAGCAGCAATGCATCCACACCTGCATCCTTCAACGGCGCGAGCAGTCGGCTCGCCAGCAGCGTCACCTCCTCGCCATCCGTTTGATCGCGCTCGACGAACTCCACGAATCCCGGGCATGCCGTCGACGTCAATTGCACCTCGGCACCCGTTGCAGCGACCGCAGCGTCGTACGCCTTGGAGGAAATGGTGCCCACCGTGCCGATGACGCCAACCTTGCCATTGTGTGTGACGCGAACCAGCGCACGTGCGCCCGGCTGAATGACGCCGATCACCGGCACCGGCAGCGTGGCAGCAAGCACGTCGAGCGCCACCGACGCCGCGGTATTGCACGCCACCACGATCATCTTTGCGCCATGATCATCCACGAGACTTTCGGCGAGCTCCACTGCATAGCCACGAACTTCGTCGGCCGGCTTGTTGCCATACGGATACCGCCCGGTATCACCGATGTAGACGAGCGACTCGTTGGGCATCAGGTCGATGAGTGATCGCATGACGGTGAGACCACCAAACCCGGAGTCGAACACACCGATCGGTGATTCGCGGTTGATCACCATGCGCTTCGTAGGCTATTGCGCGGTGTTGATGGCGACGTTGATGGCGAGGCGCACGACGTGCTGACCGCCACGTTCATGGCACTCGCCGCTGCATGTTTGCACGCGGGCTGGAATCTCGCAGTGAAACGCAATGTGGACTCGGGTCTTGCGCTGTGGGGACAGTTTTTCATCGCCATGTTCATCGCCGGCGGCGTACTCATTGGATGGTGGCTGTTCTTTGATGGACCGAGTTTTGCGTGGCAGTACACGTTGCTCTCGGGGGTCACACATCTGCCCTATTCGATGATGCTCGTTCGGGCCTACAACACCGGCGACTTCTCCGTCTCGTATCCAATTGCGCGCGGTGGCGGAGCAGTTGGCGCCGCAGTGCTCGGCGTCGTACTTCTGGACGACGTGCTTTCGCCGCTGACCGTCGCAGGCATCGTCACCGCTGCAGTTGGCTTCTGGCTCTTGTCACGCGGATCACTCCGCCAGATGCGATTCGCACTCGCGACAGCGGTGATCATCGGCGTGTACACCGCAATCGATGCCACGGGTGTCCGTGAATCCGGCGATCCTGCTGCGTACGCATTGAGCATCTTCGTGACCACCGGCATGAGTGTGTCGGCCTGGACGTTCGCCACCCGGCGCAACGAAGCGCTGGCGGCGCTACGTACGCAATGGAAACAATTCGGTTTTGCGGCCGTTGGAACGCTCGGTAGTTATTGCCTGGTGTTGTTGGCGATGCGTCGCGCGCCAGTTGGCTACGTCGCCGTTCTTCGCGAGTCAAGCGTGCTCATCGCAGCCTTTGCCGGATGGAAACTTCTCGGTGAAGCAGACCATCGACGTCGCATCGGCGGTGCCGCCGTGGTACTCGTGGGCCTTGTCGCGCTCGTAGCCGGAGGCTGACAGCCCTTCGCTCTGGCGACGGGACTCGGTGAACCGACGGGACTTGGTGCGGGCGGGCTTAGAAGTAGATGACTTTTTCAGCGTTTGACGCCGCAGTGTCGAGATCCACCGTGTAGGCACCGGTCGACAAATACTTCCAGCCTCCGTCACACACGATGAACACGATGTTCGCGCTCTCGCCCCGCTCGGCGAGCTCGTTGGCAACCTTCAACGCGCCGGCAAGTGATGCGCCCGAGGAGATTCCCGCAAAAATGCCGCACTCGAGCACCAACCGGCGAGTCATCTCGATGCTTTCGCGCGGTCGAACGATGCGCTTGCGATCGAGGATGCTGCGGCCCTTCCACAACTCGAACACCGGCGGGATGTATCCCTCATCCAAGTTGCGTAAACCCTCCACCAGTTCACCGAGTGGCGGCTCGACTGCCACGATCTGTATGTCGGTGTTGTGTTCCTTCAAATAGCGTCCGACACCCATCAAGGTGCCGCTGGTGCCGAGTCCGGCGACGAAGTGCGTAATCTGCGGGCAGTCGCGCAAAATCTCCGGGCCGGTGGTTTCGTAATGTGCACGCGGATTGGCTTCGTTGCTGTATTGGTGCAGGAAACACCACTCCGGGTGATCTGCAGCGAGCGCTTCGGCGCGACGGACCGCACCATTGGAACCCTCGGGTCCCGGAGTCAGGATGATTTCGGCTCCGAACACTTCGAGCATCTGACGACGTTCGATCGACACGCTCTCGGGCATGAGGATGGTGATCGGGTTGCCGGTGATGCGCGCAATCGCCGCAAGTGCGATGCCCGTGTTGCCCGACGACGGTTCGAGAATTCGCTGACCCTTCACGAGTCGCCCGGTTGCATACGCGCGCTTGATCATCGCGTTGGCGATGCGATCCTTCACCGAACCGAACGGATTCTGACTTTCGAGTTTCGCAAACAGTCGCACGTTGGCACTCGGCGACAACTGACTCACCTCCACCAACGGCGTGTTGCCGATGAGCTCGAGCACGCTCGCGTGCGACCGCTCCGCAATGTTCACTGCGTTGATGTCGCTCATGTCGTGCTCCAGGGGGTGAACTGCGTTGATGACACCCCCACCAGAAAGGGTTAAATCCCGATAGGAGTTGTCAACAATCTACTGCCACTCTTGGGCGGCACGCGAGTCGCAACGGGCGCCAGTCGTCACATGGCATGGGCGGCGCCAGATGGTAGGTGGCACGGGCGGCGCCCCGAATCAGGCGCGTTCGATCGTCGTTTCGGTGATCTCGCCCGAAACGATGCGATAGTTGCGCAGTCGCGGCGGGTCGTACTTCAGGCTCACGATGGCGTAGTTCCAGTTCGGGTCCGGAGCTTGCGCCACGTCGGTTGCGCTCGGATATGCCTCGGTTTGCGTGTGGCTGTGCACCACCCCGAGCACGGCCAGACCGCGATCATCGGCGGACTGCTCCACCCGCATGTAGTCCTTCGGGTCGAGCGTGTAGACGATCGCCGACGCGGCAGCATTGCGACACGGATGAAACTCGAGCGCGACGTCGCTGTCGGGTGAACCCACCAAGAGACCACACATCTCGTGCGGCTTGCAGGCACGAGCATGATCGACGATCTGTTGCTCGATTGCGGCGGTAATCACCAGACGCTGCAAACTCATCACGTGGAACGCTACCTAGGCTCAACTCACCGCAATGGCAACGAAAAATGACGACATCACCGTGCTGGCGAGCAACCGCCGCGCCAGACACGACTACACCATCCTCGACGTCGTCGAGGCAGGCATCGTGCTGCACGGCAGCGAGGTGAAGAGCGTTCGCGAGGGCCTGGTGCAGATTGCCGAGGCGTATGCACACGTCTCGCGCGGCGAAATGTGGCTGGAAAACATGAACATCTCCACCTACAAATTCAGCCATGGTGTCGGTGCCCACGAACCGGTGTATCCGCGCAAACTGCTCCTCAACCGCAGCGAAATCCGTCGACTTTCCGAACGAATGAACAAAGAACGCCTCACCCTCGTTCCACTCGACGTGCACCTACGGGGAGGCCGCGTCAAGATCGACTTGGCGCTCGCCAAAGGTCGGAAAAAGGAAGATCGTCGCGCCGCAATCGCCGAGAAAGAATCCAAGATCGAGATGCGCCGCGCTCTCGGTCGCCAGCGCCGCGGCAAAACCGAGTAATCATCTCCGGCCACGCGAGCGCGACATGACCAGTACAGCGTCAAGAAGTCTCCGACAAGACATCCAACAGCTGCGTGGAATCGCAGTCCTCGCCGTCATTGTCAATCACCTTGGCGTGTCGTGGCTGCCGGGCGGCTACCTCGGTGTGGACATGTTCTTCGTGGTGTCCGGATACGTCATCACGTTGTCGATGCTCTCGGGTGGTACGTCGCCCGTATCACGCTTCCACTTCTTCGCACAGTTCTGGATTCGACGCATGTTCCGACTCTGGCCGATGCTCTTCGTCACCGTCATCGCCACCACCGTGATGCTCCTGGCAACCGGCCTGGCAAATCCGGATCCATTGCTCACCGGCCTGACATCGGTACTCGCGCTCTCCAACTTCCGCCTGCTGTTCGGCCGGCTCGAATACTTCGCTTTGGACACCGGCGCCGACTGGTTCATGCACACATGGTCGCTTGCCGTCGAAGAACAGATCTACGTGATGCTTTCAGTGGTGTTTGCCCTCGTCGGCATGCGACCCACCACGCCCGACGCAACACGACGAATGCGACGACTCTTCGCCATCGTCTCGGTGCTCGTACTCATCTCGTTGGCATTCGCCTTCCTGCCAATCACCTCCGAAGTCGTTCGCTTCTATGCGCCACACACTCGCTTTTATCAAGTCGGAGCCGGCGCCTTGGTGGCATTGCTGCTCGCCCGACGAGGCTTTTCCTTGGTCGCATTACCGAACACACTTCGATCACTCCTACTGCTACTCAGCAGTGCGGCTCTCGCTGCGTTATTCGTCATCAACCCTTGGTCCGGTCGGACGATCTCATTCGTTGCAACGCTGCTGACCGTATTGATCATCGTGATCGCAAGTGCAGAGCAGCAAGCACACGGATACATCCGTAATGGCTGGTTGAGCTACATCGGCGACCGCTCCTATGCGCTTTACCTCGTGCACTGGCCAGTCCAGGTGTTGTCGGAGACCCTGATAAGTGAGCGATACTCGCGTTACGCCGCAAGTCTCGCATTCACTTTGGTGCTTGGCGCCGCGGGATACCACTTCGTGGAAAACAGAAGTCGCCACCGTTGGAAATCGCTACGACATCGACACGCAGGTGCACTTGCATTCGCGGCCCTGATCGTCACATTGGGAGTCACGGTGGTCGCATTCGAACGTACCGATCGCGTCGCCAGAAGTGCATCCACGGAAGTTCCGGACGAACGGTGCACCCGCGAAGACGCCTCCATCTGGGTGATTGGCGACAGCCACTTCACCCATGCCCCGCTCGAACCTCTCCTTGCACGTGAGACGAAGGAGGATTGCCTGTTGATCGGCGGCTATGGAATCGTCATGGATCTCGTCTGGCTCGATCAGGAATCTGCTGGCCAACGTGAAGTGCGCATGAGGCTCACACCAACAGCATGGCTCATCGAGCAGATTCGAAACGCGTCGACTCCACCACAAGCGCTGGTCATCGTCCATTTCTTGTCGGCGTTTCTCTCCGACCCGGCCACTGCACCCGCATCCGCCAACTTCGTCGCCACCGAGTGGCAGTCCTCGACTGGCGAGAGCGTCACCCGCGAGGAATTCATCGAACAGTTCGGCGAGAACCTCACACAGGTTGCCGCGGCGCTTGATGAACGCGGCGGTTCGCTGGTCGTCACCTCACCCCCACCGGACTTCGACTGGCTGGGCGTCGGCGAGGACCCGACCCTCTGTGCCAATCGCATCGTCGTGAGTCGTGAGTGTGCCGTTTTGCGCAGTGAGGCACGAGTTTCCACCGCGGCACACGAGGCGCGCGGCGGGGAGACACGCAGTTTGCTCGATGAACTTCAGCGCGAGCTTCCCAACTTCACCCACATTCGACTCGACACCCCCTTCTGCACGTCGGAGTACTGCAGCAATTTCAGCAAAGGAAAACTGGCGTACCTTGACGATGACCACCTCAACCTGACTGGCGCGGGGATGCTGAGAGATTTCTTTGACGAAGTGACGAGCCGTGCGACACCACGCATGGAGCCGTGACGCGCATCGTGAGAGGGACGTGCGTCACGGGGTGCACAACCGTGTTGCAAGCGTGCGTACACTGATGTCGTTACGCAAGTTCAACGGGGCTGACAGGTTTCGACGTCAGTGTCGCTGGTCGAGCGTGCGACCCGAGTTGCTCAGACTCGAAAAACGGGGCACCCATACAACTGCCAACAAGCAGTTCGCTCTCGCCGCCTAATTCATTAGGTGTCGGAGAGCACTCGTGAGCCGCAAGGTCGCACGGGGCCGATCCACCGCAGCCCGGCAACAGAAGCGGAGGATGACAGCGGGAAAGCACGCTGACGTCAGGAAAGACCGATGACATTTCGGAAAGACGAGACGCGACCTAGGTAACTAGGTAGTCGACCCGCCGACGGTGTTGCGACAGCACCACAGTGGGGATGGTCGTATCACGGGCGCTCAACGGCTGATGGACGGGGGTTCGATTCCCCCCAGCTCCACCATGTGGGCGATTCGCACTGCGCCGCCCACGAGGCATCGTCGTCGCCGCAACAATGCGACCGTCGTGCTGTGTGCGTGCGTCATTGCACTGACTTCCTGCGGTGATTCGGCGACATCGCCGACCACGTGCCCAACCGACGAGATATTGCCGACACTCAACCGCTACGTGGATGGATCGGTGTTCATCGACACTCCGTGGGAGCCGGCGCCCAACACCGACCTCGCTGCCGCAATCGACGCAGGTGGCGTGGCGTGCTCCTACGGCATCCAGGAAGCAGAAGTTGGAGCCACCATTCTCTGGGCACCTGGTGACACCGCCTTCGCTGAGCGCAAACTGCAGTGGCAGATCGACGGTCACCGCCAAGTGAACGTTGCTGGCGCCGACGAGGCGTGGGCGTTCGAAGAAATCGCGGGCGAAGAGCAGCACTTATGGGCGTTGAACCTGCTGGTCGACGGCGTATGGATTTCGATCAACGCAACATTCCTGCGCGATCTCTCGCAAGCTCTGCCACTCGTCGACGCAGCAATCGGCGTAGTGAGCTAGTTCGACGAACGTCCCCGCAACAGCGCAATCGAGGTCGCTGCCGAGACCACGGAGGCGGCGAGAATCGCGAGCTTTGCATCGGACTGGTCGGTCGGATTCACCAACGCCAACTCGGTGATGAAGATTGCAACAGTGAATCCAATTCCTGCAGCAGAACCAGCACCCATCAAGTCTCGACTCGTGACCCCGACCGGACTGTCAACCACACGTAGACGAACTGCAATCTTCGTTGCCAGCATGATGCCGAGAGGTTTTCCGATAACCAATCCCACGGCGATACCCCAGGCAATCGGCGAAGTGGCGGCACGTTGCAAGCCCCCGAGCGATACATCGACGCCGCTATTCGCAAATGCAAAGAGTGGCACGACCAAGAAACTCGTCCAACCATGAAGTGCGCCGAGCAGCCAGTCGATGAGCGTGGTGTTTCGATACGGCACTATCGGGGTCAAAAGTCCCATCGCCACTCCCGCGATCGTCGGATGCACTCCAGCTTCGTACAACGCAAACCACATCCACACACCAACGATGACGTAGAACAACGGGGAGTTTGCGCCAAGTCGCTGCAACCCGATGGTCACCAATACTGCTGCACCAGCGGCAAACAACCATGCCACGGTCACTCCGGATGAATACACGATCGCGATGATGACGATTGCTCCGATGTCGTCCACAATCGCAAGAGCCAACAGGAATGCCCTCAGCGACGTCGGGACCCGCGACCCTGCCACCGAGAGTGCACCAACTGCCAGTGCGATGTCGGTTGCAACGGGAATCGCCCAACCACGCGGTTCGGACGTGCCGGCGATCGCCAGATACAGGACGGCAGGCAGCGCCATGCCGCCGAGCGCGGCGATACCCGGCAGCATCGCTGCTCGTCGCGTACTCAGATGTCCTGTCGTGAGTTCCCGCTTGATCTCCAATCCAACGACGAAGAAGAACAACGTCATCACGCCATCGTTCAGCCAATGACGCAGATCCAGGTCGAGTTCGACTCCCGGAAATTCGAGGGCGAATCCCCTCGACCATAGATCGTCGTACGTCGCCGACCACGGAGAATTCACCCAGACAAGTGCGACGAGTGCGCCAACGGCGAGCAGAATGGCACCCGCCGATTCCGTTCGGAAAAATCCGCGAATCGAACCGAACGTTCGCGAGTCAATCACATCACGCGGCTCGGACTCGTGCGCCATCCGGAATCACCCACCCAGTCGCGGAAGATGCAGCGACCAACGCACTGCGACTCCTCGAATTGCCACCACCACGGCAAGCGGGATCCAGTTTCGTGCCAATTCAACGGCATCGACTTCGACCAGCAGAAGATGAGCACCTGCTCCGATCAACCCGGCAACGGCGTAAATCTCACCGACGAACACGATGGGGGTTCGCCGTGCAAACACATCTCGCAGCACACCTCCCCCAACTCCGGTGATGACACCCATCAATGCTGCGACCAGATTCGACGAACCTGCATCGAGTGCAGTCGACGTGCCAACCACGACGAATGCTCCGAGCCCGATGGCATCACTTGCGACGAACCACGACGCTCGTCCAAGTTTGACCATTGGGCGCGCACGAAGCGTGGCGATCGCGACGGTCGCCGTTGCCAGGGAGACGAGAAGCGGCCACTCGTCGACGATCCAAAACACCTGTCGATCAATCAGAAGATCACGGATCGTCCCACCACCAATCGCGGCAATGGCCGCCAACACCACACCTCCGAGCCAATCCATACCTGCCTCGGTTGCTGCCTCGACTCCCGACAGCGCAAATGCGATAGTTCCGACAACCGACACCACGAGAATCGCGTCCGACGAGCTCACATTGAGTGCGACCCCAACGACGGCAAATGACCCGAACAGCGATGTGATCAACGACATTGAATGCTCAAAATTACCACTTTCTCACATCCACGAGTGCGACAACTCGCACTCGTGCGACTCAGCCGCCAAGAAACTGACGCACCTCAACGGCACGGTTGCAACACTTGGAACCTTCCGTTGCCAGCGCGTGAGCCGTTGCAACATCCGGCGCATCAATGATCCAAAAACCACTCATGTACACCGGGTTGTCGTTGAAGGCACCGCGAGTCACCCGGGGCACGTCACCGCG
>Ga0208231_1000293_pt1 | contig 14305 bp, 20 predicted proteins | sample LakMenEpi15Jun12_FD_150702 | JGI IMG/M metagenome (GOLD analysis project Ga0208231, IMG submission 150702) | Freshwater microbial communities from Lake Mendota, WI - 15JUN2012 deep hole epilimnion (SPAdes) | ecosystem: Environmental > Aquatic > Freshwater > Lentic | place: Lake Mendota, Madison...
AATAATTTATCAGGTTCTTTTATATTATAAAAAGTTCTTTTAATTTCATAAATACCTTTATTGAGATTATCAATATTACCACCTTTTTTTAATAACATACTTTCTAATTATTATATTTATTTATAATCAAAAATGGATATAAATATATTTAAATAATAATATTATTATGTTGAAATTATTACATTGGATTAATCCAAATAAATTAAATAATGTTGGATTATCAAAAAATAAAAATGCTATTAATTTTTTAAAACATAATACAAATTATATTAATTGGTCTTTATTATCTTCTAATCCAAATGCTATAGAAATTATTAAAGAAAATCCTGAAAAGATTAATTGGAATTATTTATCAAAAAATCCAAATGCTATATCTATTTTAGAAAAAAATTTAGATAAGGTTAAATGGATGTATATATCTGCTAATCCTAATGCTATAAAAATTCTTAAACAAAATCCTGAAAAAATTAATTGGGGTATATTATCATCTAATATTAATGCTATTAAAATACTTAAAGATAATCCTGATAAAATTAATTGGTTTGATTTATCAATTAATCCAAATGCTTTAAGTTTATTAAAAGAAAATAAGAATAAAATTTATTGGAATTTATTATCAGGAAATCCTAATGCTATTGAACTACTTAAAGAAAATCCTGAAAATATTGATTGGAATGTATTATCAAAAAATCCAAATGCTATAGAAATAATTAAAAAAAATCTTAATAAAGTTAATTGGTATAATTTATCAAAAAATCCAAATGCTATAGATATTTTAAGAGAAAACAAAAATAAAATTGATTGGTATGGATTAGTAGAGAATCCAAATGGTATTGAATTATTAAAAGAAAATCCTGATAAAATTGTATGGAGTTTTTTATCAGAAAATCATAATGCTATAGAAATCCTTAAAGATAATCCTGATAAAATCGTATGGATGTATTTTTCAGAAAATCCAAAAATATTTATTTAATGTTATTTTGATGAAGAATAAAAAATTTATTCTATATATAATACCTTTTAATTATAACTTCCAATAAATAACATTCTTTTCATATCTCATATTAAATATCTCATTATATGGGATTACTTCTTTATTTTGTTGTTCTTGTTGTAATTTATTCCAATTAACTTGTTCCATCATCATTTTAATTCTTTCGAATTTTTCATGAATTTCTTCGTCAGTATCAAACATTATTGTTTATATTTTATATTAATATAAAATATATATCATTTTTTATTTGTTATATATCAAATTTATTTCATATATATATAAGTATCTTTAATAACTTTATGCTAATTTGAGGAAAAGATATAGTTAAAGTTTTTTATTTTTGAATTTCATAATTAATTCCAATGTTCGATTATATAAGAAGTCCGCTAATAAATATGAAACTGGAAAATATATATGAAAATGTTTAATTATAATGATTTGATAAATATTTAAACCAATAAATTTAACTACATATTTTTGATCTGAATGTGCTTCTGAACTATTAAATAAATTCATTTTAATTTGTTTTGGATTATATCGAATTGTAATTGGATATGTAATAAATCCATTACAAATACTTATAAGGAATAATAAAACTAGAATCGATTTCATTTATAAAAAATATTATTAAAAAATAAATCATTTTTTTAATAAGAATATAAAAAAATGATTTTATTTTATCGAATAGTTATAAAAAGATGTCTGATATTATCCGAATTTCTAATATAAATAATTATAAATTAGAATTAGTTAATAATCAGTTAATATTAACACCAATTCAAATTAGTAATTATATTACTGAAAATGATTTATTAAGTAAAAATTTAAGACATTCGCATATTAATCATTGTATTATTAAAGATAAAGATGATAATATTATATTAAATAATTCTAATGGAATTTCATATATAAAAAATTTAATAGATTTATATAAAAATATAACAACATCTATTATATTACAAAATACGACATTTAATATATCTGTAAGAGAAGATTATGGAGGAAATAAAGGTTATGTATGGTATCCAGAAATTAGATTATCAATTCAAAGTAGAGATGCTCTTGGAACATTAAGAGAAATTATACATATGATAAAAATTAATGAATATAAAATAGATATTGAAATTAATCTTTCAAATGGAGAAATAATAAATTATAAAAATTTTTAATAATGGTAAATATTTATTTTTGTATTTGGTTGGTGTAACAAATTGATAGATATTAATAATATAAAAAATGATTAAATGAAAATTAATTATTTTTATATGGTTTATCTTCAAAATAAATTAAGAAAATGGATTAATCAAAATAATCTAAATTACTATATATTATCATCAAACCCTAATGCTATAGAACTTCTTAAAGAAAATCCTGAAAAAATTAATTGGAATAAATTATCAAGTAATTTAAATGGTTTTGAATTATTAAAAGCTAATCCTGAAAAAATTGTTTGGAAAGAATTATCATCTAATCCAAATACAATTGAAATTATTAAAGATCATATCAAATATATTAATTGGTATAATTTATCATTAAATCATAATGGTATTAGAATTCTTGAAAACAATATTGAATTTATTTATTGGGATATGTTATGTTTAAATCCTAATTCTTTAGAAATACTTAAATTATATCCAGATAAAATTGTATGGAGATTTTTATCAGCTAATATAAACGCTATAGAATTATTAAAAGAAAATCCTGAAAATATTTATTGGGATGTATTATCAAATAATAAAAACGCGATAGAATTATTAAAAGCTAATCCTGAAAAAATTTATTGGGATGTATTATCACAAAATCCTAATGCTATTGAAATACTTAAAGCTAATCCTGAGAAAATTGATTGGTATTCATTATCATTTAATCCAAATGCGATAGAAATTCTTAAAGATAATCCCGAAAAAATTGATTGGGAAATTTTATCACATAACCCAAATGCTATATCTTTATTAAAAGCTAATCCTTCTAAAATTGATTGGGATACATTATCAGGTAATCCAAATGCTATAGAATTATTAGAAAATAATCAAGATAAAATTAACTATAATTATTTATCATCAAATCCATCAATATTCACATATGATTATGAATTGATAAAAAAGAATTTTAAAGATTTGGGAGAAGAAATTATTATTAAAGCATTAAATCCTAAAAGAATGTTAAGATTGATGAAGGTTTATGGAGAAGAAGAAATATATAAATGCTATTTTGATGAAGAATAAATTTATAATCATCTAAATGAATATGTAATTGGTTAATTGATTATGATTATATTCTTTAATTACAAGCATCCATCCTAATTGTTATCCATATTTAAAGACCATTATAAGTAACAGGATGTATTTTTTAAATTATTTAGATGAAGACTGTTTTTGAATAAATAAATTTGATATACAAAGAATAGATGTTGAAAATAACATATATATTTTAATTTTTTTATTAAATTCTTTATTTGAAAAAGAACTGTCATGAATTGTTGGTAATCTTTTAATTGTTCTTAATGATAGAGGTTTTGATGAATTACATGAAATAATCAATAGAAGAAATAAGATGTATCTAATCATAATTATATATTTAAAAAAATATTTAAATCATTTTTTACTTTTATTATTATCATGAATATGATAGAAAATCAACTCATGATTTAGAATATTTAGCAAATGAAGAAAAAAATATAATATGGATCATTTTGAAGAAATTTCTTATAGATTCATTTTAATTCTAAAAATCTACCGGAAAAAACACAATTAATAATTTTCATAATCATTTTTATAATTCTTATATGATGAATTGACAAGTTTATTAATCTTAATTTTTTGATCACTAATAATAATAAAAGTTCTATCAGTCTTTTGATTATATCCTACTGAACGAATGGTATTACCTGAAACAATTCCTTTTTTATTATTCTTATACATCTTTTATTTAAAAACAAATATAAAGCCAAAAACTGAATTGGCTTTATATTTGTTTTTTTTAAATAGGAGAAATTGTAACCCAGAAATAATCTCTTTGTGATCCATAATGTTCTCCAATTTCACATATTTTTTCTTGCCATGCGAATGAAATAACTTTTTTACGTTGATAGCCTAGATTGTCAGGATATAAAGTAAGATCTGTAATTTTACTAATATCGACAACTTTAAATAAGCAATCATACATCTCTTCTAAATCCATACCTATTTCAATACCATTTTGCATAATATTATAATGAATTGGTTCTTCAATGTTATTTTCAATATTATTAACAATAAACTCGCCAATAGACTCCATTTATATATTACCCAAAATTTTTAAGTATAAAAAATATTGTCATTTTTTCAATAATTATAAAAAATATAATACAAATATTTAAAAAATGATTTAAATATTTAATAAATTTATTTGATGTTTTATAAACAAACAAAATTGAGAAAATGGATTAAATTTTCATTTCAGGAGTGTTTATCATCATATCCTAATGCTATTGAATTAATTAAAAATAACATAAATAAAATTGATTGGGTATTTTTATCATTAAATTCAGAATGTATTTATCTTATTGAAAAAAATTTAGACAAAATATATTGGCCATATTTATCATTAAATCCTAATGCTATAGAAATTCTTAAAAATAATCAGGATAAAATTGATTGGAACTATTTATCATGTAATGAAAACGCTTTAGAATTATTAAAAGCTAATCCTGATAAAATTAATTGGTCACATTTATCAAAAAATAAAAATAATATTCATTTTCTTGAAGCTAATCAAAATAAAATTGATTGGCAGATGCTTTCTTCAAATCCTAATGCCATACATTTATTAGAAGCAAATCCAGATAAAATTGATTGGCAGATGCTTTCTTTAAATCCAAATGCTATTCATTTATTAAAAGCAAATATAGATAAAATATATTGGCCATATTTATCAAAAAATCCAAACGCAATTCATCTACTTAAAGCAAATCTTAAAAAAATTAATTGGGATTATTTATCAATTAATCCAAATGCGATTGAGATTCTACGTGAAAATCCCAATAAGATTAATTGGGATATACTTATGGCAAATCAAGGTGTTATTGATTTTATCGAAGAAAATGAAGAAAAAATTATATGGTCTTCATTATTAAATAATCCATCTATATTTACATATGATTATGAATTAATTAAAGAAAATTTTAAGAATTTAGGTGAAGAAATTATTCATAAAGCATTACATCCTAAAAGAATGTTAAGATTAATGGAAATATACGGAGAAGATGAGATATATAAATATTACTTTGATGAAGAATAATTATTTAAAAAAACTCTTGATTCTTGAGAAAATTCTTATTATTAATGGAATAGATGATATATAATTTATAATTTTTTTGTAAATATCATATACCAATGGCGAATCATCAAAATACAATTGTTTATTTAAATACATATTATGTTGTCTCTCTATTTCATCATCTCTTTTTTTACTATAAATATAAATCAATTCTTTATTATTAGTTTGAAAAATAAGTTTATTTAATTTCATTTCATACATATTTTTTTCTTCTTTAGTAATTTTGTGTTGAATATAACTATCCTCAATAAGTTTACGTAATTTGAAAATATTATTATCGGTTAATTCAAATTCTTTTTCTATTGCGTTTAAATTAGTTATCATTAATATTTATATATAAAATATAATTATCAATTTTTAAATAGAACTAGTATAGTTAGTTATATTATGATTAAAAAATAACTTTTGTTTTTTCTATTTTAGCAAATCTTTCTTTAATTTCTTTAAATTCTTTTTTTAATTCTAAATATTTATATTCAAGATTAGAAATTTTTAATAATACATCGTTGCTTACTTGATTTTCCATTTTATTTTATATTTAATATTTATTTTTTATATGAAATAAAAAAATAATTACTATTATTAAATGGTATCTTTTGGAAATCCTGAAATAGTAAAAAATAAGATTATGTCATATCTTGATATTAATGATAATGAATATAATAGTTTTATTACTTCTTTAAAAAAATATAATGCTGTTATTGCTGGTGGTTTTGTATTATCCTGTTTTAGTGATTTTAAATCAAATGATATAGATATTTATATAACAAATAAAAATATGAAAAAATTTGCTAATCATTTACCATCTTATTTATCACCAACTTCATTAGATTTTATATCAAAATATGATAGTATAGGTAAAAAATATGTTATGCGTATGTTATGTCATAAATATGATAAAAATAACGATATGAATTATAATATTAAAGTAGATATAGTAATAATAGATGATAATTATACAATAGATGAAGTAATAGATAATTTTGATTTATCGTTTTGTAAAATATGGTTTGATGGTGATAAAGTCTATGCTACATATCCAAAAGATATTAAAAAGAAAACAGGATTTTTAAATAAAAAATATATAAATCAATATTATAATGCTGTAGAAAAAGATTATTCTGATATAGATTTAATCTGTTTAAGATATAAGAAATATACATCAAGAGGTTTTAAAATAAATATTGGTAAAAAACCAGCGACAATAGTATTACCAAAAGAAGATATAAATGTACCAATATTATTATCAAAGAAAAGTACAAATGAAAATTATATTGTAAAATTATTAATACAAAATTTTACAAATAGTACTATAATTAGATATTTAATAAATGATATTGATTATTATAGCAAATATATATCAAAATATATAAATATGTTTTATTATACAGAAGATTATATTGAAAGATATTATATTGAAAAAATAACATTATTCAAATATTATTTTATATGTTTATTTAATAATTTTACATTTGAAGAATATATTAAAAATATGAATAAACTTTTTAGAAATTTATCTATTAAATATATTTATAAATCTGCGTTATATTCATTAGAAGAATATTTAAATTCATATTATCAATTAGAAATTAAATATGATTATATAAATAATGATATAGATTTTTTTACTAAACATGGTAATAAATCTTATAGTTCAAAAGAATTAATGATTATTAGATTTATAATAGATAATAATTTAAATAAATATGAAGATTATAAATTTACAGCACTTGTAGATAAATCTTATATAATAGATGATTATTATAAACAATATATATTAAAAGATAAAAATATAGATATTAATTTAATTGATTCACGACAATTAAAAAAAATATTACAAATAAAGAAACGATGTATTAAATTAATAACAAAATCAGATATTAAATCTTATTTAGAAAAATCTACATTAACTGGATTTGATTTAATAAATTGTAAATCGGATATAAATATTTCAAAATATTTATCAGAAAATAAAGAGCATATAATAATCATATTAGTAGAAAATGATATTCCTTCTATAACATGTATTTCAAAAAAAGATTTAGATTATATGATAAGTGATATTAAAGATAATTGGTTTTATGATTGTGAGAATATGAATAATCCTGAAATAAATTCACGTGATACTGATGCGGATATAAAATATAAAGAGGATTTATATTTATATAATCCAATTATTAAAGTACCATTATCAGCTGGTATTTTTTATTTTGAATATAAATATATTTATAGTTTATTTATGTCAAAAAATAAAATATTTTTTGTATATCCATATTATGAAATAGGTTCTAAAAAACAAAAAGAAATAATAAAATCTGCTTCATTAAAAAATACAAAATATGGAATTAGAAAAGGATTACTTGATTATCTTAGTGCTAATCATTGTCAGGATGATTCAAATATTAAATTATATGAAATAAGATCTTTAAAACTTGATACTAAAAAATCTGTTAAAACATCATTTATTAAATCAATATCAGATGAATCAAAATCTTCATCAAAAGTTTCATCTAAATCTTCATCAAAACCTTCGTCTAAATCTAAATAATTATATTTTTTATAAATTAAGTATGAAATCTTTAGTTCCTAAAAAAGATTGGGGAAATTTATTATGGAAATATATTCATAATATATGTATAATTGATTTAGAAACACCAGAAGAAAATGCGAAAGAAACAACTAAAATTATAAAAATATTAAAAAATATTAAAAATATTATTCCATGTATTTCTTGTAAAAAAGAATGGAAACAATATCTTATAACATTAAATGATATTGATATATATAAGAGATTATCTTTATTTTATTGGTCATGGGAAATTCATAATAAAGTAAATAAAAGATTACATAAACCATTAATTACTTTTGAAAATGCTTTAAGTATTTATACAAAAGAGAAATAAATGTATAATTATAAATATATAATTATATAAAAATGATTATATATTATTTTTACAAATTTTATATATGGAGTATATAGGACTTTTAGATTGGATTAATTTAAATAATTTAGATTGGGATTATTTATCATCAAATCCTAATTCAATAGCAATATATTTATTATCTCAAAATATAGAAAAAATTAATAAATATTCATTGTCTGAAAATAAAAATATAAAAGAATTTACTACTAAAAATTCTATATGTTTTGAGTTTATAAAAAAACATATGAATAAATCAAATGGTTTTGATATAGATCAAATAGTTAAAAAATCAGATGATATAAATATATTTAAATTATTTATAGAAATTATTAATTGGGATTATTTATCATCAAATCCATATGCCATTGAAATTCTCAAAAAAAATTTAAATAATATTAATTGGTCATTATTATCATCAAATCCAAATGCGATAGAATTATTAGAAGCTTATCCATATAAAATTAATTGGGATTATTTATCATCAAATCCTAATGCTATAAAATTATTAGAAGCTAATCCAAAAAAAATTAATTGGACAGAATTATCAATAAATCCAAATGCGATAGAATTATTAAAAGCTAATCCAGAAAAAATTAATTGGCCACGATTATGTTTAAATCCTAATGCTATAGAATTATTAAAAGAAAATCCTGAAAAAATAGATTGGAATTATTTATCATCAAATCCAAATGCGATAGATTTGCTTAAAACTAATATAAAAATGGTTAAATGGTGTAAAGTATGTAAAATTAGAAATTATAAAGCAATAAATTTAATTAGAAATTATTTTGATAAAAAAAATTATAAATATCTAGATTGGTTAGAATTATCAAGAAATCCTTATGCTATTGACTTATTAAAAGAAAATCAAGATAAAATCAAATGGAATTATTTATCATTAAATCCAGCAATATTTAAATATAATTATGAATATATGAAAGAATCTAGAAAAGATTTAAATGAAGAAATTATATCAATGGCATTAAATCCTATTCGTATAAATGATTTAATGAAAAAATATGGAAGAGATATAGTATATGATACATATTTTTAATCAATAATTTTTTCAATAATTATATTATAAATATAAGTATAAGTATAATTATATGATTGAATATCAGGTAATCTTTTAATTGATTTTAATAATAATGGTTTAATATAATTTGATAATACTGATGAAATCAATAACAATAATAGTAATAGATGTTTTAGTTGTGTCATTTTTTAATATAAAAAATAATTATATTTTAATCATTTTTTTATATTAGTTATCTTCACTGTTTGTATAATAATCTTCACTATTTTCACTACTAGAATTATAAGAATCTTCACTAGTAGAATTATAAGAATCATTACTATCAGAATCATCAGAATCATCAGAATCATCAGAATCATCAGAATTATTTTTTTCAGGACATTCTTTATAAAAATGTTCTATACTTCCACATTTAAAACATTTATTATTTGTATTATAACTAGATTTAAGAAGTAATTTTTTTGTATTTTTATCTAAATTAATTGAAGTATAAGAAGCACCTCTTACATTATCTATTCCATATTTATCCATATAAATTTTTGTATATTTATCTTCATCATAATCATCACAATCTGAAATAATTTCAACAATTTCTAAAGGTTTATATTTTTTTGTCCAACTAGAAGCATTACTATTAAAATGTTCATTAAGTCTAAATATAGGATTATTAGTTTTACCTATATAATATTTTTCTTCTTCTAATTTTAATATATAAATATATACCATTTTTAATATATATATTTAAAATAAAAACAATTAACAAAAATATAAAAATTTACAATTTTTTTTTAATTCAGTAGAAGATTTATTAATATCAATTTTACCTTTAGTAGCTATTACTATAGTATCAATTAAATCTGATAAAATATTTTGTTCAATTAAGCTTTTTAAAATAATAACATTTTCTTGAGATATTAATTCATCTCCCAAACCAATTTTATAATTACCTCTAGAAATATTATCAATAGCCATAATAATATAACTTTTTTTTAATGTTCCTGTTAAATTTTCATATTTATCTATAATTTCCATAGCAGTAATAATAATTTGAGTATAATTAATAGTTTTACCTTTAATATTATTTTTTAAAGCACTAATAAGTTCTATAATTATAGAGGAATCATATACTTCTTTTAACATTTTATATAATATTATTATTATTTTAATAAATGTTTATATATTTATTTTTTTATTTTAATATAATAATTACCATTTTCATATCCATTTTCAATTATTATAAATTCTGGTTTTAATCTTTTAATTTCATCTTCTAAATCTCCTTTTGAATATATATTATAATATCTATAATGAATTTCACCTGTTGTAATTGAAGTCCATTTAATTAAATTTGATTTTTGTTTTAGATTTATAGCATTTTTATTTGGATTTATTTGTTCTTTAGCCCAAACTACAATTAAAGCTATTCCATTATATTTAAGAATTCTATAAATTTCATTTAATGTTTGTTTTCTATCATTGTCATTATCTAAATGATGATAAGATGCTATACATATAATTCCATCAAAATAATTATCATAGAAAGGTATATTTGTCATAGAAGATTTAATTACATCAAATCCTTTATTTTTACATATTTCAACTAATTTTATTGAAATATCTATACCATTCATATATAAATCATTTCTATAATTCATATATTTACCATTACCACATCCTATATCAAGGATTTTTGAATTAGAATTAAAATAATCTAAAAAATTAGTAACACATGGCCATAATCTAATTCTAGTTTTATCAAATTCATCTGCTATATTATCATAAAATGTTTCGATATTATTCATGATAAACATATTTAATAAAATATATTTATATAGAATATGATTTTAACATAATATATTTATTAGATGGATTACGTGAAAGAAAATCATAAAAATATGTAAAATTATTTTTAATTTTTATTTGTTTAAAAACTGGATAAATATTTGTAAAATATAAAGCAATAATACCTTGTTCATTAGTTAAAGATATTGGATATGTTTCTGCTAATTTTACTAAATTTTCAAAAGTATTATTTTGTATTATATTTGTATCATATAATAAAATAGTTGTTTGAAAATAATCAATATTTAAGTTATAAGATTGATTAAGTTTTTGAAATATAACTTTATTATTTGAATCAAACTGATTATATAATTTTGATTTATATTCAGGAAAAGCATCAGAATGAGCTAATAATATATTTTTAGATACTTCATTAATAATTGGTGAAATATCGGAGAAAATAGTTATACCACAATCTATATAAAAAATATAATTCCATTGTTTAAAAAAAGTATTAAATAAATGAAGTTTATGCCATTGAAATTTTTTTGTTATATTTCTTCCATCTGAATTTATTTTATTATTAATTGTATAAAAATTATCAGAAAATTTAATATCTGGGAAATATTTAATAGTTATGTTATAATATACAATAAAATCATTAAGTTCATCTAATAATTTACTTTTGTATAAATCATCACCAATTATTAAACAAACATTACCACTATAATTACCATTATGTCTTAAATAATATAACGTTTTGATAAATCTATTTAAATATTCTTTATTACATAAAAAAACTACACATATATTTTTATTATAAAAAATGAATATATTAATATTAAAATTTTAACGATGTATAATAATAAACTAATATTAAGAAAATGGATAAATCTAAATAAAATTATATGGATTTATATGTCTAAAAATCCTAATGGTATTAGATTATTAGAATTATATCCACATAAAATTGATTGGGATATGATATGTTTAAATCCAAATGCTATTCATTTAATTGAAAAAAATCTTAATAAAATTAATTGGAGTTATTTATCATTAAATCCAAATGCTATTCATTTAATTGAAAATAATCTTAATAAAATTAATTGGGATTATTTATCTTGTAATATAAATGCTATAGAAATTCTTAAAAATAATAAAGATAAAATTAATTGGTCACATTTATCAAGAAATAAAAATGCTATAGAATTATTAGAAGAAAATCAAGATAAAATTAATTGGTCTAATATTGTATATAATGAAAATGCTATTAAAATTATAGAAAATAATCTTGATAAAATTAATTGGTGTTATTTATCAGCTAATCCGAACGCTATAAAATTATTAACTGAAAATCCTGATAAAATTGAGTGGTTTTTATTATCAAAAAATCCTAATGCTATATCTTTATTAAAAGCTAATAAAGATAAAATTAATTGGTATATGTTAACATCAAATCCTAATGCTATAGATTTAATAAAAAAAAATATAAATAATATAACTTATCATTGGCATTCATTATCTTTAAATAGAAATTGTATAGATTTAATAGAAAAAAATCAAGATAAAATTGATTGGCATTATTTATCACAGAATCCATCTATATTTACATATGATTATGAGTTAATTAAGAATAATTTTAAAGAGTTAGGAGAAGAAATTGTTATTAAAGCTTTACATCCTAAAAGAATGTTAAGATTAATGAATTTATATGGTGAAGAAGAGATATATAAATGTTATTTTGATGATGAATAATTTATAATAATAGGATATAGATTAATAAATAAAGATATATATGCTAATTGTTGATAAAAATATTCTTTTGATTTATTATTTATATTACCAAGATATACATTATAAATATTTATAGCATCATAAATATCGCCAACATAATTATTAATAATTTTTTTATTTATATCTATAGTATTATTTAATACATATTCTTCTAATGTTATATCTAATAAATCTTCTATTTTATCATATTTATTATTATTATATTCATTTATTAAATCTATAATAAAAGTTTCATTATTCATATAATAATAATAATTATTTATTTATTTTTATATAAATATTTTTTAAATTGCTTAAAGAAAATAAGATAAAATTAAATGGTATATTTACAAAATAAATTAAAAAATTATATAGATATAAATAATATTAATTGGTGTTTATTATCATTAAATCCTAATGCTATTAAATTACTTAAAGAAAATCCAGATAAAATTAATTGGTATTATTTATCAAAAAATGAAAATGCGATTGAATTATTGGAAGAAAATCAAGATAAAATTGATTGGTATAAATTATCAGAAAATATTAATGCTATAAATTTAATAAAAAATAATTTAAATAAAATTTGTTGGTATAAATTATCAGAAAATCCTAATGCTATAGAAATACTTAAAGAAAATCCAGATAAAATTAAATGGAATTATTTATGTTTAAATACTAATATAGAAGCAATTAAAATTCTTCAAGAAAATCAAGATAAAATTGATTGGGATTATTTATCATGTAATGAAAATGCTATAGAATTGTTAGAAATAAATAAGGATAAAATTAATTGGATAAATTTATGTTTAATAAATTTAAATGCTAATAAAATTCTTATAAATAATAAGGATAAAATTAAATGGAATATATTAGCACATAATTATGGTGCTATAGAATTATTAAAAGAAAATCCAGATAAAATTGATTGGTATAATTTATCATTTAATAAAAATGCTATTGAATTAATTAAAAAAAATTTACATAAAATAAATTATTTAAATTTATTAATAAATCCTAATATCATAGAATTATTTGAAGAAAAATATATAACTTATATTAATTATCACTATATATCATGTAATCCTTCTATATTTACATATGATTATGAATTAATAAAAACTAATTTTAAAACTTTAGGAGAAGAAATCATTATAAAATCATTACATCCCAATAGAATGTTAAAATTAATGGAATTATATGGAGAAGAAGATATATATAAATCTTATTTTGATGAAGAATAAAAATTATTCTTCATCGTCATAGTCATATTCATAAGATGATTTATAATTCTTAATATTATTTTTATAAGATGAATAATTTAATTTATCAATTTTTAATTTTTCATCATTAATAATAATGAAATTACGATTTGTTTTATTATTATATCCACCAAAACGAATAGTGTTACCTGAAACAATTCCGTTTTTATAATTCTTATGCATCTTTTTATGAAAAAAATAATAATAATAAATAATC
>Ga0208231_1000296_pt1 | contig 14272 bp, 23 predicted proteins | sample LakMenEpi15Jun12_FD_150702 | JGI IMG/M metagenome (GOLD analysis project Ga0208231, IMG submission 150702) | Freshwater microbial communities from Lake Mendota, WI - 15JUN2012 deep hole epilimnion (SPAdes) | ecosystem: Environmental > Aquatic > Freshwater > Lentic | place: Lake Mendota, Madison...
CTAACATTACGTCAGTTGCAGGTTCTATAGCTAACGTAAATACAGTTGCTACTAATATTGGTTCAGTAAATGATTTCTCTGCTAGATACAGAGTAAGTGCAACAGCTCCTACTACAAGTTTAGATTTAGGAGATTTATATTTCGATACTACTTCAAACACAATGAAGGTGTACTCTAGTGGTGGATTTATAAATGCAGGTTCTTCAGTTAATGGTACAGCAAATAGATATAAATATACTGCAACAGCTTCACAAACTACATTTACAGGAACAGACGATAACTCAAACACACTTGCTTACGATGCAGGATTTTTAGATGTTTATCTAAATGGAATTAAATTAGTTAATGGTTCAGACTTTACAGCATCTTCTGGTACATCAATAGTTTTAGCAATAGGAGCTTCTGCTTCTGATATTTTAGAAGTTATAGCTTATGGAACTTTCCAATTAGCTAACTTTAGTATTACCGATGCCAATGACGTTCCACCTTTAGGAACTGCTGGACAGGCATTAAGAGTTAATTCAGGAGCAACAGGTCTTGAATTTGCAACAATACAAGCAAGTGAAATTACAACAGTTGGAAACGTATTTTCTAACTACAACGAGATTTCTACTAACACTACTACAACAACAGCATCAAATAAAAATTCATTTTTGTTCGGTGAAATAACAGTTAGCGGAAGTGCAATATGGACAGTTAGCGGTTCAGGAACTCTAACTATCTTTTAATAATAACAACAAACAATAGGAAAAAAATAAATGCCTAGTAAAATACAAGTTGACCAAATCGCAGGTGCGACAGGTTCAACAGTAACTTTACCATCTGGTCAAACTTTGGATTTATCTAGTGGTACAGTTAATTTGCCTTCAGCTTCTTTATCGGCTTTGAACGCAACAAATCTAACATCAGGTACAGTACCTAGTGCTAGATTAAGTCTAACATCTTCTGATTTACCTACAGTACCAACTACTAAAGGTGGAACAGGATTAACAACAATCGGAACTGCATCACAAGTATTAAGAGTAAATAGTGGTGCTACTGCATTAGAGTATGGAACAATATCTTCTGGTGTAGTTAAGAAAATTCATTCATTTGAATTTAATACAAGAACTGCTGGTAATACATCAGCAAATACAGACCAATTTACTTATACATCTTCATTTACTCCACTTGATGCTGTAAATAATTCTTTATTTGTTCAAAGTATTGTTCCTATTGATAACGATGGTGCAGGAAATGATTATGCTGGTTTTGGCATAAGATTTACAGGAAACTCTACAAGTACAAATTATGATAATTTTGGAAAAGGTTCTCAGTATGTTGATAGTACTCCAGAAGGTGCAACTCTTGGAATACAATCAAATCACTTTATAGTTCCTGCTAATACAATGACTAATCAAACATATACAGTTAAATTAAGAACTGAATCAAATGATTCTAATGCTAACCATTATTGTCCAAATTCAACTGATGGTGCTAGACTTGCAACACAAACATCAGCAGTTTTAATAATAACTGAATTTGCTAACTAAAGGATTAATAATATGAAATATTCAACATTTTTAAATAAAGCATTAAATAGCTTTGAAGGTTTTAGAGGTGCTAAAATGCCAACCAATCCAACAACTGAACAAGAATATCTAGCATTAAGAAATGCTGTTGATGGTGGAAGTATTTGGCAAGATGAAAATAATTCTCCTACTTGGCAACAAGTAAAAGCTAAGATTGATGAATTACAAAATGCTTACGAAACTGAACAAGAAGCTAAAATAGAAGCTAAAGCAAGTGCATTAGCAAAACTTTCAGCACTTGGTCTTACTGAAGAAGAAGTACAAGCAATCATTAAGTAAAACTTAACAACAACAACTTAACTAATAGGAAGTCGTAAATGACTAAAGCACGAGATATATCTAAGCTATTAAGTACAGCTAACGGAAAAATAGCAGGAGCAAATCTTGATGTTTCATTTGAAAATATTTCAGATACAGGAACAGCAGGAACTAAAGTCGCATCAGGAACTACTGAACAACGTGGTTCTACTGCTGGTCAGATTAGATTTAATACGACTACAGGATTAGCTGAGTATTATACAGGTACGGAGTTTAAATCTATAGACACTCCACCTACAATTAGTTCAATTGATGTAACTAATATTGAAACAAGTTTAGGTGGTACTCAAACTTTTATTATTACAGGCACTCTTTTTAATGCAAGTGCAACAGTAAAATTTAGAGATAGTGGCGGAACATTAATTACACCAGACACAACAACTGTAAATTCTTCTACTCAAATTACAGTTACTAAAACAAGGTCTAGTTTTTCAAATGCAAATGAACCTTATGATATAATTGTAACTAATCCTTCTAATTTATCTGCAGCTTTAGAAAACCAAATAAACGTAGATAATTCCCCAACTTGGAATACAGCAAGTGGTTCTTTAGGAACTATATTTTCTGATAGTACAGGAAATCATTTTACTTTATCTGCAACAGACCCAGACGGAGATACTGTAAGTTATTCTGAAACAGGTGGTACAGTTTTATCAACACAAGGATTAACATTAAATTCTTCAAGCGGTATTATATCTGGCGACCCAATAAATGTTGCTTCAAATACAACATTAAGTTTTAATGCAAGAGCAACAGGAAACTCAACCTTTGCAGACAGAGCATTTTCAATTCTATTAAGACCACCAATAACAATAAATACGTTTGATATATTTGGAGATAATAGTGCTTTAGCTTTTTATAAATTAGATGGAAACGGAAATGATTTAGGTGGTACTTGGAACGCAACAGCAGGTTCAGCTATTAGTTATTCTGCAAGTGGTGGAAAATTTAATGGTTTTGTAACAGGAAGTTCTGGGGGTAACGATAATAATAATCTTAGAGTTGTAAGTGATACTTTTGCTAATTACTTTGCACCATCTGTTCTTTGGTCATTTTCAAAATGGTTTAAACCAACTACAGGCAATTCATACATGACTATTAATGGTTCTCTTTGTTGGTGGTATATTTATACAGATGGTGGAGCAAATACAAATGTTCAGGCATTACATTATAATAGTGGTTCAGGTACTAATATTAATCTTAGTGGAAATTACACTAATAATGGTCAAGATTGGCAACACATGGTCATTACAAATAATCCAAACGGACAATGTAAAATTTATGTAAATAATACTTTAATAGCTTCAGCAAGTAGTACAACAAGTACAGCTAACTATGAAAGTGGTGCGTATCGTGCTGATATAACTCCAGCACAAGGCGGTTCAAGTGGAGCATCAGTAGACCATTATAGATTATTTAATAAAGAATTAAGTGCAGAACAGGTTACTCAATTATACAACGAAGTAGGATAATTTTTAAACCTCAAAAAGACCATAAGTCTTTTAAATAACAAAAACACAAGTAAAATATGGTAAAAAAAGTATATCAAAACCCTAGCGGTGGTTTAAATGCTAAAGGTCGAGCATACTTTAATAGAAAAGAAGGCTCTAATTTAAAAGCACCAGTTAAGTCTGGGGTTAATCCTCGTAGAGTTTCTTTTGCAGCTCGTTTTGCTGGAATGAAAGGTTCTTTACAAGATGAAAAAGGAAGACCTACTCGTTTAAAATTAGCACTTCGTGCTTGGGGCTTTGCGTCTAAAGAAGCTGCTAGAAATTTTGCTAATAGACATAAAAAATCTTAATTTAATAAAGGTATAAAATATATGAAAGGAAGACAAGGACTTTACGCTAATATTAACCGTAGAAAAAAACTAGGAATATCTAGACCTAAGTCTAAATCAACAATATCAGCTAAAGCATATGCAAATATGAAAGCTGGATTTCCTAAAAAATAAATATGATACCATATACATTTGAAGAAATACAATTTTTAAATAAACAACCAAAAAAGGAAACAACTATGTTCACACCTAAATTTGAAATACCTTCATACGAAGACGCTAAAAAAGCGACTGAAAGTTATGTTGGACAAATTCAGAAATTTTGGGCGGACGCTTTTAAAGACTGGTCAAAGTCAGTAGAAGTGTTTTTTCAAAATAACAAAAAGTAAATAAACAAACAATAACTAAAAGGCGACTACTATGGCAAAAAAGAAAAAAGAAGTGTCAGTTATAGATTTGATTGAAGAAATTGAAGATAAATTGGCAGAGTTAAAAGACAAAGTAGACGATCAACAAGACGATTTCGAAGACACAGATTTTGAAGATGATGATGTGGATTTCGGAGACGACGACGAAGACTAGTTAAATATTAAGTAGTCGGTTGTTACTTGTTTAGACACAGCCGACTATTAAAATTAATATGAAAACTAAAAAAAGACGTTTAACAAATAGAAAAGATCAATTTAATAATAATCTTTTAGTCCATATCTTAAAGGATATGAACACTAAAATAGCACATATACATACCGACATAACTAAACACGGCGATGATATAGTTGAATTAAAACAACAAATTGCTATGTCTAAAGGTGGTTTAAAAGTTTTAATAGGAATTGCAGCTATGTTAGGAACTATATTCACAATATGGCAATACTTTTTAGGAAAAAATGGCTCGTAGAAATTACAGATTAGAGTATCAAAAATATCAGTCGTCATCAGAGGCTAAACTAGATAGAGCATCTAGAAATAGAGCTAGACGAAATTTAATGGCACGTGGAGTTGTTGCTAAAGGAGATGGTAAAGATGTAGACCACAAAGATAGTAACCCACAAAATAATTCGCCCGATAATCTAAGAGTAACTTCTAGAAAATTAAATAGAGGAAAATTTAGAGTTCAATACAAACGTTAATAATAGGATAAATATATATGTGGTGGAGTGTAATACCAACAGTTATTAAAACTGGTGCTGAGATTTATAAAAACCATAAACAATCTGAATTATTAGAATCAGAAGCAGAACGAAGATATTTTGAACGTATGGCTCGTGGAGAAATAGAATATAAACGAGATGTATATGAAGACCAACAAAAAGGTTGGAAAGACGAGTTAGTCTTGATTATTGTGTGCCTACCTATAGTTTTATTAGCTTGGTCTTTATTTTCTGGAGACCCTTTAATACAACAAAAATTAGATTTATTCTTCGATTATTTTAATAAGTTTCCTGAGTTTTATAAATGGCTAGTAGTAGGTATATTCGGAGCAATATATGGGCTTAAACCAACTCTTGACATCTTTAATAAGAAATAATGATTGAAAGATTAAAAGATTTAATAGCTAAAAACTTCTTCAATAAAGAAATAGAAAAGAAAAATAATACTTTATTTAGAAGTAGAAAAGAAGTTGAAATTAATGGTAATGGAACTTCTGGCTATACTATTAAAGAAGGAGTACATAAAGGAATAGTTTTAGGTCATATTAAAAGAAATAAATCAATAATATAATAATAATATGTTTACAATTATAATAAATAAATTAAATAACTATTTAACTAAACTGTTATGGAAACAAGAACAAAAAAAAAGAATAGTAAGATTTAAAAAAGTAATAATTAAAAGCAACAAATTTAAAAGAAGATAATTTTATGACCAACAATTTTCCTTATAAAAAAATCAAAGGAGAATTATACTGGTTAGATGCTAAATCTAAAACTGGTTGGTCAAACAAAGAAGAAATGAAAGAATTAAAACCAGCTACTTGTGTAACTAGTGGTTGGATATTTGAGGAGACAAAAGATTATATTAAAACATTTTCTACGTACTCTTTAGACGAAGATGGAAGTATTGAGTTCGGGGAAATAGTTGTTATACCAAAACATTGGATAATAAAATAAATGTGTATATATAAAACTGCTTATGGTTGTTTACTACTAAAGGAATGTAAATGCCATTAAATACTAAAGGACGTAAAGTTTTAAAAGCTATGCAAAAACAGTATGGCACTAAACGTGGTCGTTCAGTATTTTACGCATCATACAATAAAGGTGCAATTAAAAACGTTAAAAAATAATTATGTCAGAAAAAATTAAAACACTAGAAGATTTACACGAGTTGTTAGCTAAAACTCTATTAGATAAAATCAGAGACCCAGAAGTTAAAAGTGCTGACCTAAACGTAGCCCGTCAATTCTTAAAAGATAACAATATAGACTGTATTCCTAAGCAAGGAAATTCAATAGGCAAATTAGCCGAAGAATTGCCCTTTAAACTGGAAGATTTACAGGATATAGTGCAGGACAAGGACTTCAACTAAAGAACGCATATACGTGCGTTTAAATCGGAAATAAAGGCTATCTATGAGTGATATTACACGTGATTTTAGGAATTTCCTATTTTTAGTGTGGAAACACCTAAATATTGAGCCTACTCCAGTCCAATACGATATAGCTGATTTCTTACAAAAAGCTCCTCGTAGAAGTGTTATACAAGCATTTCGAGGTGCTGGTAAGTCTTGGATTTGTAGTGCCTTTGTTTGTTGGAACTTATTGCGTAACCCTAATTTAAAATTCTTGGTGGTATCTGCTTCTAAAAACAGAGCAGATGACTTTAGTACATTCACTAAAAGATTAATTAGTGAGATGGACATATTAAAACACCTGACACCCAAAGCTGACCAAAGGGGTAGTAATGTCTCCTTTGATGTAGCTTTGGCTAAAGCATCACACGCACCCTCAGTTAAATCTGTCGGCATCACAGGTCAGATAACTGGTTCTAGAGCTGATTTCATTATCTCTGACGACTGCGAAAGTTTAAACAACTCATTGACACAAACAATGAGAGATAAATTATCAGACAGCGTAAAAGAATTTGAAGCCGTATTATCTCCTAACGGTAAGATTGTATTTTTAGGTACACCTCAGTCAGATATGAGTTTGTATAACGAGTTACCAACTCGTGGATATGAAGTTCGTATATGGACTGCCCGTATGCCTGAAACTAGTAGAATTATTAAATATGGTAATCGGTTAGCTCCGTTTGTTATTAATAGTAATCTAGCTGGTGGTGAGCCCATAGACCCTAAAAGATTTACTGATATAGACCTAAAGGAAAGAGAAGCCTCTTATGGTCGTTCTGGGTTTGCTTTACAGTTTATGTTGGACACTACATTGTCCGACAAAGAAAGATTCCCACTTAAATTGTCTGATCTAATAGTTATGGATATAGACAATAAGGTAGCCCCAGTACAATTAGCTTGGGCTGGGACACAAGAATATGTTTGTGATGATTTACCTAGTGTCGGATTTACAGGGGACAAGTATCACAAACCTATGTTTGTATCTACAGAGTTTGATGTTTATAAAGGTTCGGTAATGGCTATTGACCCTAGTGGTAGAGGTAGTGATGAACTAGGTGTTGCCATTATAAAACAATTAAACGGAAACCTATATTTACACACCTGTAAAGGATTACAAGGTGGTTATAGTGAAGCCAACTTAATAACTTTAGCTAAGATGGCTAGAGATGCTGAAGTTAATATGGTTATTGTTGAGAGTAACTTTGGAGATGGTATGTTTACTCAATTACTAAAACCAGTAATTAATAAATACCACCCAGTTACTATAGAGGAAGTTAGTCACTCTAAACAAAAGGAACTAAGAATAATAGATACCTTAGAACCATTACTTAACCAACACCGACTAATTGTTAGCCCACAGATTATACGTGCTGACTTTGATACAAACGACCCTCACTACCAACTGTTCTACCAATTAACTAGAATCACTAAAGATCGTGGTTGTCTACGTAATGACGATAGACTAGATGCCTTAGCTATTGGGGTAGCCTACTGGATTGAGCAACTGTCGGTAGACAGTACAAGACAAGTAGAAGATTTCAAAGATAGAAGACTACAAGCTGAGTTAGACAAGTTTATGGAACACGCTGTAGGTAGGAAGACAATAGGGGATAATTGGATAAAGATATAACCAATACCAATAGATACTATTATTAATCTATTATTAGACTACTACTAGTTACTATATAAGTGTTATATTAGTTAGTTATAAGTGTTATACTAGTTCCAATACAAGTAGTTACTAGTAGTATACCAGCTGGAGAATAACCACAATATAGACCTATATGTCTATTTTACATTGATTTTCGTAGGTGTCAAATACTTTTTTTAAAAAAATATGAATGGGTATCTCGATTACTCCGCTGTCAAAAAACCCCCCTCAACCCCTAGTTGTACAACTTTTAATTGTATTTTAAAATACCCGTGTAAATTGTAGGTTATTAGACTACAAGCCAAAAAGATAAACTATCTTTTATTATTTATTGATTATTATTGATTGAAAAAAAGTCTCGCTTAATTGAGACACAAGGCGTATCTGTTTTTTTTATTTTTAGGTATTTAGTTTAATTTAGATACTGGCAAAATATAAGGACTGTACTTTATAAATTGCCAGTATCATCTAACATTTAGCAAGGTTTATACTGATGATATAAACTTAATTTATAACTTAGTTATTAATTCAATTTTTTCAAGTAGTATATTCAAATAATTTATTTAATTTTGATTGTAATTCTAGTTTTTCTTTATCTGGTAAGTATTGAATATAATCATTTAACAACTCATAAGCATTTTTGTATAAATCAAAGTTTACCGAATTGATACACATTAGACAGAATAAATCTGGGCTGTGATTACAGTTTAAATCTTTAGTATCTGGTTTTAATCTCATACACATAAAACATTAACAATTACAATTTTCGCCCTCTAAATAATCGGTATTACACTCCTCGCAAAACCTATAATCATCTGTTTCGGTATCATCTTGAATTTGGACTGTTGGAATAGGAATATCTAAACTTTTATAAGTTTTTAAACTTTCATCAAATTCAACTAAAAACTTCTTTTTATTCATATTAAAACTTATTTAAATCAATTTTAAGGGGGTATGTTTAGACCTCGCCTTGCCTAGATACCCCCTAAAAATATCAATCTTGTTTATTATGTTTATTTTTATTCAACTCAACTAAATAATAAATATGATTATCTAGTTTAGCTTTTTTAGTAATGCGATTAGTTATTAGTTTATCAATTCCATAAAATAATATGAATAAGATAAATACACTAAAAGCCAACACTAAAAACAAAATCAAATCATCTAATAAGTAATTTTCCATTTTGTTTTATTTTAGTTTAAAGTTTTAAACTTGCTTTCTAACTCCATTAAATAGAATTTAGCAAATTTAGTTATTACTAATTTACTACCAACTTTAAAAAAAGGCGATTTAGAGTTAACGGCTTTAAAGTATTTGTCTCTAAAGTCATTAACTTTTAAAATTGTTAAATGTCTTTTATTATTGTCGGTACTCATTAACATATTAAACAAATCAATATCACAAATTAAAACAAAATTAAATAACTTTAATACAAATAAAATTAAATTTTTATCAGGTCAGGGGGTTATGAACGGTAGCCACTATACAGCGAAAACTAGTAAAAAAGATTAAATCACTCTTAATTTAATTCACTTAGATACGGGTTAAGTGTCTCTTACTGCAAACATCTCCTATGAAAGCCCATAGTTAACCCGTAAATTATTCTATATTTATTCACTATCATAAACGGGTTATATCCTATTTTTCGCCTAGTGTTGCCACCTGTGGTTATACAAAATATAGATTTATAAAAACATCAATAACTATTGTTTTAATATATTTTGATATATTTTGATTTAAAAAATCTTATTTAAAAGACTTTAGAGCATCAAAGAAATTATTTGACGGGGCTTAGTACCCCCCGTTTTTTAGATTTTGGCTTGTCTAGGTTTACGAACTTTAGGCAACTTAATATTTTCTAGTAATTCAAATCTTAGGGGTTTATAAGTTATTTTTCTTTTATCTAGTAATTTCATAAATTTATAACCATTATCTAAACCTTTAAATTCTTTAATTCCATTTTTAACAATCTCAACTTGATTAAAAGCATAAAGATAAGGATAATTACTTTTATTTTCATCTACAAATTTAATAAATGATACATAATCATTTAAACTAATTTTAGTATTTTTAACAAAATTAATTAAACAATCTGTAAACTCTAAGTATCTATTTAAAACATCAAATCTAATATTGCCTTTAAATATTCTTAATTCAACCGTACTTTTTTTAGACAAATTTACTGCTGAATATTTAGCTGAATAAATTAAATTATTATAATCTTTAAAATATCTATTTAACTCTAATACATCTTTATTCTTAAAAATAGTCTCGCAATATTGGTTATTAAAATATTCCCGACCTGCAATTCTGGCTATGTAATTAAAATTCATCTCATTATTTATAAAACTAATAATTCTAAGTATTTGTAATTTTGTAAGGGTGTCTCTACTAATATGAATATGTACTCCAGTCGAACTCCTAGAATAACTGCCTAAAAAATCTTTAACTTGCTTGTGAAAGTTATAAAATAAATTACTATTTTTAATATAGTTAAAAGACATAGCCGTTGATACTATTTCTATTCCATTATCGCCAATAGAGCCGTCAGATTTACAAATTGCTATACCTTTTAAATAATTTTCTTCTATGTCTTTAATAATTGTAAGGGGGGCTTTATCTTGAATAGAAAATGTTTCTATTTCTATTCCGTATAATTGAGTTTTTTTCTTATCCTCATCATTAAAATATAATTTATCTAAAGTTTTTAATACATCATCATAACAAGACCTTAACTTGTTATTATTAGATTTAAACTTAGTAAGATAATTAGTAGTTTTAAAATAACTATCATCACTAAAAATAGCTGTATTTAAAGATTTGATAAATTTTATTTCTGGTACTGGTTTTAAATTATCAAGTACATTACTTAAATCTAATCTAATATAAGTCTCACTAGAATATGGTACTAATTGATTTGTAATATTAGACACAAAATATTTATAGATATAATTTTGCTCATCAACTTTATAAAATCTTTTTAAATTATATTTATTATCATCTTTAAATTTTTCAATAACATTAAATTTATTATCAATATTATAAAAACTTAGTAAATTATTCTTATGAAAATAAAAACCAGTAAGGCAACATTTATAAACATTACAATTTATCAAAGTATTAAAATTTAAATCTTTTAAAAGACTTTCAATATCTTTTAAAATCTCATTAAAAATATCATTTTGCGATTGATGATTTACTAAAAAACTTAAATAAAATTTTTGATTAAAACCAAATATCCCCTTTGTTAACTTATAATCAGCAATACAAAGACAATCAAAAAGACTTAGGTCTTTTAATTGCTTACCTTGTAAATAACCTTGAAAATAAGTAGTTTGATATTGAAAAAAGCATTGGTTAAAACTTGTATTATATAATTTTAAATTACTAGGTATTTCATTTAAATAACTTTTTAAAATTATACTATTTAAATAATCAAATAAACTTACAGAAATTATTTTATTTTTTTCATTTCTTTCACAAATAAGATTAATATTATCAATCTCATCTAATAAGGTTTCAAAAAATACTTGGCGACCATCATTTTTATAATTTAACAAAGTGTTATAAAAACTTTCATTATTAATATCAGTAAAAATATCTTGAAAAGGTTTTTTTAAATATAAGTTTTTCTCATTTTTTAAAAATCTTAAATTACTAATAATATATTTATCTAGTTTTAATCTAGGGTATTTCTCAACTAAATTAATATCTTTTTTAAAACTCATAATTATATTTTAAATCATCTACTTGAATTTCATTATCTTCAATCTCATCTAAAATTTTTTTATCGTCTCTAAGGTCAGTAATTAAATCAGCAATTTGTTTATGATTTAATTTTTTAATTGTTTTAAAAATTTCTTTGTTAGTACCATTGTCAAAAATGTGGCTTAAATTTTGATAATTTAAATAAATATTTTCTTTTTTATTTTTCTTAGATTGTTTTTTAAACAATGCTTTTTTCAATAAATCTTGTTTAAAAGTTTTATCACTATCATAATAATAATTGCTGTAATAATTTTCATCATCAGTATTAGAATTAAAATCATAATAATTATTTGAATTATAACTCTTAAAATTATAATCATTAAAATTAGAATTTCTTGAATAGCTTACTGTACTAGTTTCATAATCTTGAATTGAGTATGTTTGAGATACTTTTAAATTTTTATATTCCGACCAGTCGCCTAAAAACTCAAAATTATTATTTAAACTGTTTAAAAGTAATACCCTTGAATTTGTTTCAGCATTAATAATTTTATTTAAAGATTTAATAAAACTTTCATTAAAAATTAAATCTGGTTTATTTTTAATTATTGGTTTTAAAATATATCTACTAAAAAAATAAGTATCAGATTTTTTATTATCTAAAATAGGGGCTGGTAATAATGGGCTGTTGTGCATTAAAAATAAATCAAAATTATCGCCTAACTTTTTATTTAAAATACAAAAGGGGTGGCTATTAAAATTATTTTTTTCGCCCTGTGTTGCAAATCTAAAATGCAAAGCAATTTGATTTGTATTTTTTGCGTGTTTATTAAAACACTTTAAAACTGATTTAAATTTTTTTGGTAAGAATTTTTCTGTGATAATTTTATTATCTTTAGAGTACATAAGACCGAAACCGTCTTTATTCCCGTTGTATGCTCTTAAAAGAATTTTATCTGTTATATTTTCTGGTTTACCAACTATTATAATGCACATTTAATTAAATTTTAATTTTGTTAATGTTATTAATAAAAGACCTAATTTCTACAAAATTACTAAAGTTTATATTTCTAAATTTATAAGAAATAATGCGATTATATTGGTTATAATTTGGCGTAATAAATTCGTATGAATTACTAAAATAATTTTTTATTCTGTAATTCCCAGATTTTTTTAAATATTGTAAACTGCCTAAAATCATTAATCGCCTAAATTAATTTTTATCTACCTACCCTATTGTATAGAGTGATTTTACAATAATTAAAACAATAAAAGACTACAAAAATAAAATACAATTAGGGCTTGTAATTCCAATTTATAGGTGTTATATACATACCATTACTTGTGTGTTGCAAAAATACCACATACTACGGGTAGTGTGATAACACATCTTAAAAGGTTTTAATTTAACTAAATTAGGGGGTTTTTATTTTAAATAATTGTTTAAAAAATATTTTATCGGTAGTTTTAATAATTTTATTTAGTGTAGTTTTAATAACGGCTATTGCTAGTTTAAATGATTTCACTATTTTTTTAATTTTATTATTTTTATTAATTCCAATAATTTTAATTTTAAATTATTTAGCTTAATTTAATTATATTAATACGGGTTAACTCCTAATTTTGCTCTACCTTCGATACTAAAAACAATTTAACCCGATAATTTAAAATGAATTACTTAACAAATTTATTAATTATAACTGCCATATTAGCCATATTAAAAATTAAAAAACAGCTCATTTTTACAACCCTTAGTTTTACAACCTAAAGTTTTACAACCTAAAGTTTTACAACTAAAAATTGAAAAATAAAAATTCACTATCATAAGTTCAAATTGCGTTTTAGCTTTAAGTTTAAATTGCGTTTTAATTTTAAATTTATTTTTTAAAAAGACTTGACTTGTTTTATGAGACTAAGTATATAATTAAAAATTAACGGAGGTCATAATGCAAAATAAAAACATTACCACTCTAGAACTTTTACAATTAGTAATTTTAAGGGAGTGGTCTAAACAAAAAAGTGGCGTAGCTAGTGTAAAGAACGCTGAGGTGTTTATGAATTGGTATGGGGCTAACAAACCTTTTAAACACTTGACTACAGATATACTTCGTAATTTTAAATTTTATTGTAAAGAAACTTTAAAGTACAAGGCAGCGACAATTAATAGGAAGTTAGCCTCGGTATCTAAATTGATAACATATTCAAGGGGTATGGGCGGGTTTACTTTTACTTGGGGTATACCTATGGTTGAATACGAAACTGAAAATAATCAACGTAAGTTTATATTTACATCAGAAATAGAAAATAAACTATTGCAAACAAGTACAAGTTGTGGTTATAATGAACTTAATGATTTGTGGGTATGTTTAGTAGAAACTGGTTGTCGTGTTTCTGAATTACTAAAGTTAACGTGGGAAAATATTGAAGGTGAGTTTATTTGTTTAAAAGATACTAAAAACGGGGACACTAGATATGTTCCTATATTTGATAAAGTTAAAAGTATTTTTAAAAAAAGAAAACAATTAAATTTAATAAGTCCGTTCCCATACAAACTACACGTAGTAGAAAACAGTTGGTCAATGATACGGAAGAAGATGAATATGCAAAATGAAAAAGATTTTGTCATACACTCATTTAGACACACATACATTACTAGATTACTTAAACGCAGG
>Ga0208231_1000297_pt1 | contig 14240 bp, 16 predicted proteins | sample LakMenEpi15Jun12_FD_150702 | JGI IMG/M metagenome (GOLD analysis project Ga0208231, IMG submission 150702) | Freshwater microbial communities from Lake Mendota, WI - 15JUN2012 deep hole epilimnion (SPAdes) | ecosystem: Environmental > Aquatic > Freshwater > Lentic | place: Lake Mendota, Madison...
CGCTTACGTGGCTCAAAGTTTGGGCGACCATCATCGGTGCGTGCAATCTTTGCTTTCACTGCATCGCGACGGTTTGTCGGACGAGTATCTGAATCCTTCTTAAATGCGGGACGTGAATCTTCACGCTTGAAAGCTGGACGCTCTGGTCGTTCTGCTTTCTTGTATGTCTTCTTAAATTCTGGACGAGTTGTTGGACGCTCTGATCGTTCAGTGCGCTCTGCACGTGGTGCAGATTCACGAACTTCGCGTTCTTTAACAAACTTCTTTGCACGAGAATCTGGACGCTGTGAACGCTCGATACGTGCCTTGCGTTCTTCAGGTGCTTCAGTTGGACGTGGCTTTGATGCCGTTTGCTCTTGGTAACGCTTTGCGCGCAACTTTGAACGTTCGACTAAACGAACTTCCTTCTTTGATGTTGCTGTTGGATCAGCATCTGAATAGCGACGAGTTGAAGCAGGCTTAGCTGATGCGCCTTTGCGAGCTGCTTTTTGTGCAGTCGTGTGACGTGCCTTAGGTGCTGCTTCTTTAAAAGCGACAGCCTTCTTTGCGCGCTTAGGCTTTCCTGCTGATGCTGCGCGACGAGCTTTTCCGGGCGCGCTAGTACGTGGTTGTAGAGACATAGAAATGCATACCAATCGAGACGACAAGCGCGTCTCGGGTATAGCTCGCACTTTTGGCGGCTAGGGCGAAAATAAGACTCGCATGTAGTGCTGCATTTGCAGCACTTGGGGGAAGTGCTTTGGTGCGGTCGCACCAACGGGTTAATTCTACCGTGGATTATTGAATGGAAAAACCAACAGGTAATTCAAGTCGATTAGCTGCTAACAACGCCGAATTTGTAAGGATTTCATGCGTAGAACCATCGGCAACGATGATGCCGCCCTTAAGGATTACAGAGCGAGGACATAGTTCATATGCATATGGAAGATCATGCGTCACCATCACCATTGTGATGTCCAGCGATCGCAAAATATCGGCTAACTCACGACGGCTTGCAGGATCTAGGTTTGAAGATGGCTCATCAAGCACAAGAATTTCAGGCTTCATGGCTAGCACGGTTGCAACAGCTACACGTCGGCGTTGGCCAAATGAAAGGTGATGCGGCGGGCGATCTTTAAATTCGCTCATTCCAACAAGTTGTAGCGCTTCATCAACTATCGCATCAAGTTCAGCGCCTCTTTTACCCATGTTGTATGGGCCAAAGGCAATGTCTTCACCAACTGTTGGCATAAATAGTTGATCATCGGGATCTTGAAAAACAATTCCAACCTTAGAGCGAATCTCTTTTAGAGATGTCTTATCTTTTGCATCTACAAGTTGGCCCGCTACATGCACCGAGCCATGCGATGTTGGATGGATTCCATTCATATGCATGACAAGCGTTGTCTTACCGGCACCATTTGGACCAAGCAGTGCAACGCGTTCGCCCTTTTGCACTGAAAGGTTTACACCAAATAGAGCTTGATTGCCATCGGGATAAGCGAAAGCGAGCTCTTTGATTTCAAGGCTTGGTGTACTCATATTCAGAATCCTAACGCCAAAGTAGTAGTAAAAATTATTAATGCGGTGATTGGAAGAGTCAGAGAGCGCAACCACAAAGAAAGCGGAATGCGTGGTGGTTCATCATGAGGCAAAACACCTTCGTAACCGCGAGAAAGCATTGCGAGATGAACTCGTTCGCCACGTTCGTATGATCGAATAAACAAAGCACCCGCTGCAGTTGCAACAACTTTCCAGTGCTGGATTCCGGTTGCTTCAAAGCCTCGTGATTCACGGGCAATCTTCATGCGCTCCATTTCATCATTAACAACATTTACATATCGCAACATAAAGGAAGCGATCTGGACCATCAATGTTGGAAGCTTTAGACGTTCTAGACCTCGTAGAATTTCACGAGCGGTAGTGCTTGTAGAAAGAATGATTGCGGTGATTACACCCAAAGTACCCTTGATAAAAATACCTGCACCAGCAAGCAAACCTTCTCGATAGAGATTAAGTGGACCAACTTCGAATCTCTCGTCAGTTCCAAAAAATGGCATAAGTAGGGCAAAGAAGATGAAGGGAATTTCAATTAATGCACGCTTGAACATCAGCGTGAAAGGAATTTTTGCCGCAGCCACAGTAATGAAAAGAGCTACGAAGTAGCCCACAAAGGCTTGCCAGCGATGAATAGGGGTTAAAACACCAACCAAAATAAACAGCAACGCCGCAACGATTTTTGCATGCGAAGGCAGTGAATGGATTACAGAGTGACGGTGAAGGTAAAGGCGTTCACCCACATCATGGCCGTGATGGTGACCATGTTTATGGGATTTAAGCTCTATTTGTTTACCTTTTTTGGCTTACGCGCGATGAATGTAAACATTGCACCAGCAACGACAGCGGTACCAATAACACCAATAACACCTGCTACACCAACAGATGCGCGCTCATTCTCAATTCCTTTGACACCGTAATCAGCTAATGCACCATCGGCATATGTGTGATCTTTTGCAGTTTCAATAAACCCGATGTCGCCTGCCACTTTTTCTAATCCATCTGGATCAGATGATGCGTAGAAGGAAACGACGCCAGCTAAGAAGATTGAAACTAGAAATCCAGCAGCTAAAAACTTTTTATTCTTATCCATGGCGAATCTCCAATTGTGTTTTGTTACCTTTCCAGCCATAGACAAGATCACTACGGCTTGCAATAACGGCGCTCACCGTCAGACCAGTAATGAGCGCTTCTCCAATTCCAATCAACACATGTGTACCAACCATTGCCCCCAGCACAGTTGTTACAGAAAACGTTCCTGTCGCACCGATTGCATATTGAAGCGTGAAACCAAGTGCAGCTGCAGGAACTGAAACAAGTGCTCCAATTCCGGATGCAACAACAATCGAAGATTTGGTTTTTGGAAGAATCTTTTTAACAAGCAGGAATACGCCGTAACCAACCCAAACCGAGATTATGCTCATGTTGAATGTACTCAGACCCAGTGCTGTCAGCCCACCGTCGGCAAAAAGAAATGCTTGCATAATGAGCACCACAGTGAGTGCAAGAGTTGCAGCCCAGGGGCCAACAAGTACTGCGGCGAGTGCGGCACCAATTAAGTGACCACTTGTTCCTGCAACAACAGGGAAGTTGAGCATTTGAACTGCGAAGATAAAGACCGCGGTTAGTCCGGCCAGCGGAGCGCTCTTTTCATCGAGTTGCGCGCGCGCACCCTTGAGCGAGACCGCGATGCCTGCCGCAGCTAAGCCAGCAAAGGCGGCTGAGGTTGGGATATCAATGAAACCATCAGGAATATGCATGGGAAAAGGTTAATGCAAATCATTTGCATCTGCCACTTATAGGCAGAAGGCTGAGAATTCATGTCTTGGGAGCCTAATCCTGAGCCCTGGCTCACCTAGTAAAGATAAGGTCACGCACATGAGTGAAGACGAAGGCATGGAAGAGCTCGTCACCGAGGAAATGTTGTGGGATCGAATCCCCGAAGTTGAAGGTGAAGAACGTGCCAGTACTTACTACGAATTAAGTGCACGAATTTATGCTCGTGGTCAATATGACGAAGCGCTCGCACTTGCAGAAACTGCTCGAGATATCTATTCACAACTTGGCGAAACAGTTTCTTCAGAGGGATTAGCACAAGCATATTCGGCGATCGGTTATAACTTAAACCAGCTTAAGCGCATGGATGAGGCAGCTAATGCAATGAGCAAAGCTGTTGAGATTTTGCGCGAAAACAAATCTCCAATTGCTTTAGAGCTTGCATGCACGCTTGGTGAATGGTGGTATTCATCAAAGAACTACGACAAAGTAGTAGAAACGATGAACGAATGCGCACAAGAGCACCTAGTCGATGGAAACGAAATTGGCGCAGCAAATGATTTGCATTTGATTGGCTGCGCAGAGCGCGAGTTAAAGAATTACGAGAAAGCAATCGAGGCTTTTAAAGAAGCTCGATCTTTGTTCAAGCGCAACAAAGAAGTAATTCATGTAGCCAGATGCGATCAGAAAATGGCATCCTGTCTTATCGAATTAGGTGAAGGTGAACTTGCGCTAGAAACTGCGCGCAAAGCAGTTGATGTATTTGAAACCGGTCATGATCACCGCCGTGAAACTTTTGCTTCCTTTGAATTCGGCAAAGCTCAAATCTTGCTTGAAAAATATGATGAAGGATTGGCAACTTTAGAAAATGTTTTGGCGATTGTTAGTGAAGATGAGCCTAAGGATTTCGAATTCATTGTTGATATTGAATCAAGAATCGCCAAGATCTTGCGCATGCAAGGTCGGGTAGAAGAGGCTGATGAAATTGAACGCCGCTTGAAATCTGTTCAAGAAGCGTTAGAAGATGAACCCGAGCGTGATCTCCTCAATTAAATCTCGGGACCAAATCAGTATCACCATGGTCTGTTTGGGCAATATTTGTCGCTCACCCATGGCAGCAGCGGTATTGGCTAATAAAATGAAGGCAATTCAATCGCCAGTTATCACTGTTGATAGTGCAGGCACTGGCCCTTGGCACATTGGGCAAGGCCCACATCCGTCATCAAAGAAGATCTGGGAAAAAGCTGGCTATAAGCATGAGCACACAGCGAAGCAGTTCACAGTTAATGATTTTTATGTCCATGACTTAATCCTTGTGATGGATTCTAGTAATTATCACAACGTTGTTTCTTTGGCCGAAAGTGAAGAACATCGCTCAAAAGTCTTCTACTTAAGAAGTTTTGATCCAGCGCTTAAGGGAATTGATCCAACTTCTGCAGACTATTTCAAACTAGAAGTTCCAGATCCATATAATCAAAGTGATGAAGCGTACGAAGCTACGTTAGCTATGGTTGAACGTGCAGTAGATGGATTGCTTGCCGAATTAAAAGCTTAACGAGGTAAATGCTGCAAGGCCCAGTGATACATTGCAATTGCACCGGCAGCAGATGCGTTCATAGATCTAGTTGAACCATATTGATTAATTTCATACAAAACTTCGCACACGGCAATTCCTTCATCGGACATTCCAGCGCCTTCTTGACCAAATAAAAGAACACAGCTTTCGGGCAAATCTGCAGGCTCTAACTGCTTAGAACCCGGGACGTTGTCTATACCGATAATTGGTAAATCTTGTTCTTTGCAGTACTTTGCGAAATCTTCAATTGTTGGGTGATGCAGAACAGTCAAGTATCGATCAGTCACCATTGCTCCACGCTTGTTCCAATCGCGTTTTCCAACGATGTGAACTGCTGAAACATTAAATGCATTTGCAGTTCTTACGATTGATCCAATATTTAGATCGTGTTGCCAATTTTCAATTGCAATCTGCAATTTATGTCGCTTAGTGTTTAAATCAGCAACAATTGCTTCTACAGTCCAATATCGATAGTGATCTAGGACATTCCTGCGATCACCATTCAGTAATAATTCAGGGTCGTATTGATCCCCTTCAGGCCAAGGCTTCTCATGGGGACCAACGCCGACAACAGGGAAAAATTCACCTGGGCCAATACTGGCGGGGGTTGTTGGAGAAGACATGTATGCACTCTAAACTGAATGCATGTCAGCTATCAACACAGTCGCGTATGTAATCCACCTACTCTCTGTAATCGGGATATTAGTTCTGCTTTTTCTTCAATGGAACAAGTCTCCACGTAAGTTAAATCCAGGGGTACTTCATGCTGGGCTAACTGCGCTAGTTGCCGGAATAGTGCTGGTTGGTCTGCACAACAATGTAAAGCCAGATGAAGAACTGAATCACATAAAAGTCGGAATTAAGTTTATTTTCCTTCTTATCATTCTGGTTTTGGGCTACACAAATGTTAAGAAGCCGGAACTTCCAAAGAATGTTTGGTTAACGATGCTCGGGTTAACAGTCGCCAACATTATTATCGCCTCCTGGCGCTAGAAAGTAACTATGACTTTCCTGTACCGCTTTTTTGCAATTGTGCTTGCAACAATATTTTCGGTACTTCCAGCGCAGGCAGTGCTAGGACCAGATTCGATTCCAGCAGTCTTTGATCAACTCCTAAAGAACAAGAATCTTTCTAACCCAGCCATGATTGTGATTGATGGTAGTACCGGTGCGATTGTGTACAAAAAGAATGCTTACCAGCAGCGCAAACCTGCATCGGTCATGAAGATTCTGACTGGCGCAGTGATGCTTGAGCACCTTGATCCATTGGCAACATTTAGCACTACGGTAGGCATCAATCCCGAGTTAGGGACTGTGGTTATAAAAGGTTCTTATGATCCCTGGATGAGTCCAAATCACACCATTGCACGAAAGATGAATCGAGCATCTCTTCCTCACATCGGAACTCGAACAATGAATTCTGTAAAGGAATTCAATGGCGGATCACTTCAGAATTACAAAGTTATCTATACCGGACTTCACTCAGATGATGTTACAAACCTGAAAGCATTCTGGGCTCAGCGTAATTTCAAACCGGTGATGAAAGCAGTCAGTGGTGATGAAGCACTATTGTCTTTTGGGCAGCAGATAGTTGCAGAGAATTCGCCAACTGTGGCTGCTATGTTGGAATGGATCATGCTTTGGAGTGATAACCAAATGTCTGAGCGATTAGCGCGATTGTCAGCCAAAGCAGCTGGATTCACGAAGGATGCAAAAGGTGTGGAAGCAGTTTTTAGAGATATTTTGTTCAAGCTTGAAGTAGATGACACGCAGTTGGTTGTTGCTGATGCCAGTGGGTTGTCTAGAAAGAACAAGATCACTGCAAAACTAATGGGCGAATTACTCTACAAACTTCGAAAAGATGAAAAGTATGCCTTGATTTATTCAGGCTTACCGGTGGGAGGAGTTTCTGGAACACTTGAAACACGTTTCCTAACTACTGCACCAACTGCAGTCGGTTTAGTTAAAGCTAAAACTGGAACACTTAACGGAACTGCAACTCTTGCTGGATATGTGCAATCTACTGATCGCGAATATGTCTTTGTAACTTTGGCTGATGAGATTCCCGGTGGAAATACTGCACTGGATAAAGCTCGAGCAGCGATAGATCGGGTACTTGGGCGAATTGCTGCTCCAAATATTCCAGCTGAAATTTCTCCTGCGCCTTAATTATTAGAATATATTTTTATCTGACCTTTATAGCAAGCGACCCATGTGTTTGATGTTTCAACATCGTAAGTAATTCCAATTGGCTCGTTACAAACTTTAATGTTTTGAGTTACTTTCATGTCACTTGTCCGCACTCTGGACATTGTGTCACTCTTGTAATTAACAACGTATAAAGCTGAACCATCTTTTGAAATTGCAAGACTGCGAGCAGCATTTCCGGTCTTTACAGATTTACCAAGGGTGTTGGTAACAAGATTCCAAGAAGCAACTCGACCTGACAAATTCATGGTCACGTACATGGTGGAGTTATCGGGGGACAGCACTATTGCGCGCGGATTACTACCAATAGGTATGAAGGAAGTTGAGAAATCTTCAAGATTAATCACATGAATTCGATTTCCACCCATTTCAGCTACATATGCTTTTGTTGAATTGTTGTTAACCGCTATTCCGCGTGGGTATCGTCCAATTTTGATGGTCTTTACGATCTTGTTTTTCTCTACTGAAATAACAGAAACTGTGTATGAGCACCAATTGGCGACTAAGACATATTTATTGTCCGGAGTAACCTCAACTACCTTTGGTACGGATCCAACTGGGTACACCGAATCAATTTGGTAGTTACTTCGATTAATTCTGTAGACAAAACTCTTGTCATATCCATCTGCTGGTGAGCAAGTGTCAGTTCCTTCTTTGTTGAACCCTTTGCCATACATGGCGTAATTGCTCACATACAGATACTTGCCATCGGGCGAAAAAGTTCCTTCAACAGGTGAGCCTTTGTAATTGCCAACTGTTTTTGAAAAACCAAAATCTTTTAGGGAAACCGAATCAGAAACTGTGTGCAGTAATTCAAAGGATTTAGCGTCATAAACCGTAACTGAATGTCGGTACATCATGTTGTGCGCGCTCACCACTCCATCGCCCGAAGAACGAACTGATTTAGGAGCAATTGACCCGTTGATAGTGTGGATTAATTTCATTGTGTCTGGTGTCACTTCAGCAAATGAATACTGAGCCTGTGTTGTGAGTAGTGACAAGCAAAGCAGAAGGATTTTTAACCGCATGGCACAACTCTACAGGTGCAGTAATCTTGGCGCGTGAGCAGCGCTATGCGGGGATACCTGGATCTAATGAAGTTAAGAGTGGTAGAACTCTTACTCGTTTCAACTTTACCGGCGATGGTTTTAGCTGCCAAAGGTTTACCGAGTTTTGGATTAGCTCTGGCAACAATTTTTGCAGGAACTCTTGCTGCTGGAAGTGCCAATGCTTTCAATATGGTTATTGAAAGTGATCTTGATAAGTTGATGGCACGAACTTCAAAGCGACCGGTTGTTACTGGGCAGATTTCAAAAAAGAACGCAACTGTTTTTGCAACACTTATTGGAGTTCTTTCACTTGCCCTCTTCTGGATTTTCACAACACCACTAGCAACTCTTTTAGCCTTAATCGCAATTGTTTTTTATGTCGTTGTATACACAATGGCTCTGAAGCAACGAACAGCGCAAAATATTGTTTGGGGTGGAGCCGCAGGCTGTATGCCAGTACTTATTGGTTGGGCAGCGGTTACTAATTCATTATCAGTCACAGCTTGGGCTTTCTTCTTTGTCATTTTCTTTTGGACTCCACCGCATTTCTGGGCACTAGCAATTAAGTACAAAGATGATTACGCGGCCGCTGGAACACCGATGCTTCCTGTTGTTGCAACAAAGGGTCGAGTTCTGAAGGAAATGTGGTTCCACACAACATTGATGATTGCATCATCGGTGTGGTTGATTCTTGCTGCTGAATTACCAATGTGGTCACTTACAGTAACTGTTGCACTTGGCCTTGTATTTGCGCGTCAACTAATTGCACTCAAAGAGGGTTCACCAGAATACACAAAAGTAGCTGGCAAGATTTTCCAATGGTCAATTACTTATTTAAGCTTGCTATCTGTTTTGCTGGTTGTTGCTCAGCTACTTAGCTAAAGCTTGCTGCAAATCCTTAATCAAGTCGCTGGAATGTTCTAAGCCAACCGATAAACGCAATACCGATGGGGTAATGCCCATTTCAGCTTGAACTTCGGGCGCTAAACGACGATGTGTTGTCGAAGATGGATGAGTGATTAGTGATTTGCTGTCGCCTAAATTGTTGGAAATATCAATGACGCACAGCTTATTCATGAAGGCAAAAACTTCTTCTTGAGAAGCCTTGAATTCAATACCAATCGTTGATCCGCCGCCATTACTCATTTGCTTCATGGCTAATTCATGACCTGGGTGAGACTTCAATCCTGGGTAACGAACAGATTTGATCGCAGGTTGCTTTTCCAAGAATTCCGCAACTGCTTGTGCATTTGAAACCATGCTCTCGACGCGCATATGCATAGTCTCAAGAGACTTAACCAATACCCAAGCATTAAATGGGCTTAGCGCCGGACCTGTATGACGGACGAAAGGCAAAAGTTTTTCTTGGATATATGTGGCTGAACCTAACAAGGCACCGGCAAGTACTCGGCCCTGACCATCGATGTGCTTGGTTGCTGAATACATAACCACATCTGCGCCAAGTGCTAGAGGCTTCTGCAAAACCGGTGATGCCATTACGTTGTCAACAATTACTGTCGCACCAACCTTATGTGCAAGATCGCTCACCATTTTGATGTCAACAATCTCTAGCAAAGGATTACTTGGGGTTTCGATAAACACAGCCTTGGTGGTTTTGCTTAAAGCTTTTGCCCACACAGCGGGATCATTCCCCTTTACTAATTCAAAGGTCACTCCCCACTTAGGCAAAAATTCTGTAATAACAACATGGCAAGAAGAAAACATGGCAGCTGATGCAACGATATGGTCGCCTTGTTCTACTAGGCAGGCAAGGGATGCAAACATCGCCGACATTCCAGAACCAGTTGCCACGCACATTTCAGCACCTTCAATTGCGGCTAAACGTTTTTCAAACATCGCAATCGTTGGGTTATGGAAACGGCTATATAGATAGTGATCAGTTTCTTCAGCAAAAGAATCGAAAGCTTCTTCGGCGGATGTGTAAGTAAAGCCACTATTTAGAAATAGTGCTTCGGAGGTTTCACCAAAACCTGTGCGAGCAAGACCAGCACGAACTGAATGTGTTTGTGGATGTAATTCCCAGTCAGGTCCCAGTGAATTCTTACGAGGCTGATAACCCCAAGGCCGTTTACTCATGGCTTAATTGTGGCAGAGTAAGACCATGACTAATACTGCTATTTCAGTCTCAGATCTTTCGAAGAAGTATGAAGATCGCTTAGCCGTCTCGCATATCAACTTCGAAGTACCGCTCGGTACCGTGTGTGGCTTTGTTGGACCAAATGGTTCAGGCAAAACAACCACCATGCGGATGCTGCTTGGCCTAATTACCCCAACTACTGGGCAAGGACACATCCTTGGTGAACCGATAGAACATCCTGAAAAGTACTTAAGCCGCGTTGGCGCGATGATTGAAGGACCCGCTTTTTATCCAGCTCTATCAGGTCACGAAAATTTAATGGTGCTGGCACGTCTTGGTGGATTCCCTGTCGAACGAGTTCAAACTCTTTTGGAAAAAGTTGGACTTGGAGAACGCGGAAAATCCAAGTACAAAACATATTCATTAGGTATGAAGCAACGTTTGGGTATTGCGGCAGCATTATTGCCTGAACCCAAGTTACTTATGCTGGATGAACCTACAAATGGTTTAGACCCCGAAGGTATTCAAGAAGTTCGTGCTTTGCTACGTGATCTGGCAAACGATGGAACCACGGTGTTTGTTTCTTCACACTTGCTTTCCGAACTTGAAATTATTAGCGATTACATTGTGATGCTTCGTAAGGGCGAAATTGTGTTTGCCGGTCCAATTGGCGAATTAATGGCTCAGCAACAACCAACAATCATCGCAAGATCACTTAAGAAATCTGATCTAGCGCGCATTGTTAAAATCGCAAAGGACGCAGGGCATCACGCTGTGATTCGGGATGATTCAGTGCATGTGTTAGCCGATATGAAGTGGGCTCCAGTGCTAAATGAAGCAGCATTTGATGCAGGAATAACTTTGGCCCAACTTGCACCACAACTGCCAAATCTTGAAGAAACATTTTTTGAAATGACGGGGGACAAGTAATGCTTAATGTAGTCAGAGCTGAACTGCGCAAGCTTCGCCGTCCCACATTGTTTCTGGGCACCATGGGTGCGGTCGTATTTTTTAGTGGACTTTTTTCTGCCTTGCTATATCTATTGATTGATTCACCACAAGGAAATGCTGACCGTGGACGGGTTATCAGTCGTGAAGTATTAGCTTTAGCAAGCGGCGGAGTTCAGGGTTTTGCAAATGTCGGTGGCTTCTTAGGAATTATTGCTTTGTGTGTATTTGCCGCTCAGACCGCCCAGGAATATACATATGGAACGCTTCGCAATTTGTTGGTACGTCAACCAAGCCGAATGAAAATTTTGGCCGGAAAGTTGATATCGATGGTCATTTTTGCTTTAGCGATGATCACCATATCTGCAATTGTAAGTATTGGAATTTCGGCGATTTTGGCGCCGACCATAGATGTGTCAACGGACATGTGGTTTTCAAGTGCGGGTATTGAGTTCATTTACACAACTTTTGTAAATGTAGTCATCTCGGTGGTTGGCTACGGAATCATTGGGATGGTTCTAGGGCTGCTTCTGCGCTCTCCCATTAGTGCCATTTCATTCGGAGTTCTTTGGTTATTAATTGTTGAGACCTTGCTGATAGCGGTGAAGAATTCTCTGCAATCTTGGATGCCTGGTTATCAATTAAGCACGATCGCTTCAGGTGGAAGTGCTGACGTCACCTATACACATGCACTTACTGTTGGTGGGCTTTATGTGGGGGTAGGAGCGATCATCGCCTCAATACTCTTTGTCCGTCGTGATGTAGCTAATTAAGGACACTCACACTTAAAAACACGGTTTTCCAAGGTTGGGCATTTATTCTTGAACCCTTCCCTTCCGAAAGGTAATTGTGAAAAAGAGCTTTAGGGCGATTTCCCTTGCTGTAATTCTGGGGCTGGCGATTTCGTCAGTACCGGCATTTGCAGCCCCTAAACCAACTGTGGCTGAAATTGAAGCTGCCAAGAAAGTTGAAGCAGCAAGGAAAAAAGCTGCAGATGCACAGGCAAAGAAATTAGCAGCCGCCAACCAAAGTTTAAGAACATTAACCGCCAAAGCAAATGCAGCAACTGCGTTGTATAGAAAGGCACAAGCAGAGTTAGCTGTTGCGACCACTGCGGCAAACATTGCAGCAAAACATGCAGCAGAAACCGCAGCTGCAGTTTCCGAAGCACATAAAACAATTGGAAAACTTGCAGCTAACGCTTACATAATGGGTGGCAGCCTTACGGACGTTCAATCATTGTTAAGTGCAAATGGCCCACAAGATTTAATTGATCAACTCTCAACCCTTGGAACACTCGGTTCGCAAAATTCGGTAGCACTTGATCGATTCAAGGTCGCAGAAGAAGAAGCCCGCAAAGCCAAGAAAATTGCCGATGAGGCACGAGCTGTTCAGCAAGTTGCAACTGAAAAAGTTGCATCAGCTAAAAAAGTTGCCGATGATGCAAAAGCAGAGCAAGCAAAAGAAGTAGCAAAACTGCAAAAAGTTCAAGATGAATTAATGCGCCAATTAATGAGTGCACGTAAAGTAAGAACGACGCTTGAACAACAAAGACAGCTTGCATTACTTGAAGAAAGCCAAGCAAGTACCGCAACACAAACGCCTGGACAAAAGAGTGTTTGGCCAGATCGTGGATTTAAAGGTAGATCAACAATAAGGACTACCCAAGCACAGCGCGATAAGGCAGTTGCCTTTGCTAAAGCGCAGGTGCTTGCACGCAAGCCATATATCTGGGGTTCAGAGGGACCTAATTCATTTGACTGCTCTGGACTTGTTTATGCTGCATATCGTGCAGCTGGCTTAGGTTGGCCAAACTGGGATCGACTTAACTCGGCCCTGTATTCAAGCTACACAATGCATGTTTCGCTAAAGGACTTAGTCCCAGGCGACTTACTTTTCTATTCGTATAAGGGAAATATCTCAACTATTCACCACATCACGATTTACGCCGGAAACGGAATGATGTGGGAGGCTAATTCAAAGGGCAAGGGATTGCTGTATTCAAATATGTACAGCATCAAGGGCTTGATGCCATTTGGTGGCCGCGTCTAATTCAGCACTACGCTTAGGCCATGACTACAGCGGTCCCAGCAGTTCGAAATGCTGTGCGCACCTGGCTTGAAAATTACGAAGCTGGCGACACAATTATTGTTGCTGTATCTGGTGGTGCAGATTCTTTAGCTTTAGCTCACGCACTGTCAGTTGAATCAAAAGAGTATGTAATTTCAGTTATCGGGGTGACAATCGATCATCAACTACAAGAACAATCTGGAGCTCAAGCTGAAAAAGTAAAGTTGCAATTAAATCAATTTGGCATGGACTGCATCATCAAGAAAGTTACAGTCAATATTAAAGATGGCCTAGAAGCTTCTGCTCGCACAGCTCGATATGAAGCGTTACAAGAAGTTGCTAAAGAAAAAAATGCGGTTGCGGTATTTCTAGGACATACACGAGATGATCAAGCAGAAACTGTTTTACTTGGATTAGCTAGGGGATCTGGAACACGTTCACTTTCCGGAATGGCACATCACAACGGTCTCTATGTTCGTCCACTACTTGAAATTACCCGAATTCAAAATGAACAGTATTGCGAAGAGTTAAAATTGCAGTACTGGAATGACCCACACAATCAGAATCCAGAATTTTCAAGAGTTCGAGTTCGAAACGATGCGCTGCCAGCTCTGGAAAAAAGTATTGGTCCCGGAATTGCAGAAGCATTAGCGCGCAGCGCACATCTTTTACGTGATGATGCTGATGCGCTAGATCATTGGGCTAAGCGCGAAGAGATTCATTTAGATCTGGCAGATTTGGATTGCTCCCATTTGGAAGCATTACCTCGCGCCATCCGGACCCGAATTATTCGAGCGGCGATCTATGCCGCCGGTGCCCCTGCCGGCATGGTCACTTTGGAGCATGTGAGCGCAGTTGAGGCCCTAATTTCTGCCTGGAGCGGCCAAGGTGCGCTCAATTTGCCGGGCGGTGTGAAGGTTGAGCGGATTTCGGGCAGACTTTCGCTCTTACAGCACCGACCTTAGGGAGAACCGTGGAC
>Ga0208231_1000300_pt1 | contig 14145 bp, 12 predicted proteins | sample LakMenEpi15Jun12_FD_150702 | JGI IMG/M metagenome (GOLD analysis project Ga0208231, IMG submission 150702) | Freshwater microbial communities from Lake Mendota, WI - 15JUN2012 deep hole epilimnion (SPAdes) | ecosystem: Environmental > Aquatic > Freshwater > Lentic | place: Lake Mendota, Madison...
CAAGACCGACGACCAGGTCACCATCGACGCAGCGAACGCCATCAAGAAGTACGGCGTGGGCGTCAAGTGCGCCACCATCACACCGGATGAAGCCCGCGTGAAGGAATTCAATCTGAAGCAGATGTGGAAGTCGCCCAACGGCACCATCCGCAACATTCTCGACGGCGTGGTGTTCCGCGAGCCGATCATCATCAAGAACGTGCCGCGTCTCGTGCCGCACTGGAACAAGCCGATCGTCATCGGCCGTCATGCCCACGGCGACCAGTACCGCGCAACCGACTGGAAGGTCCCGGGCCCCGGCACCGTCACCATGACCTACGTTCCGCAGGACGGTGGCAAGCCAGTGGAGATGGAAATCGCCAAGTTCAAGGGTCGCGGCGTGGTGATGGGCATGTACAACTACGACGAGAGCATCCGCAACTTTGCACGTGCATCGTTCAACTACGGGTTGCAGCGCAATTACCCGGTGTACCTCAGCACCAAGAACACCATCCTCAAGGCCTATGACGGTCAGTTCAAGGACATCTTCGCCGAGGTGTTCGAGCAGGAGTTCAAGGACCAGTTCGACAAAGCCGGCCTCACCTACGAGCATCGTTTGATCGACGACATGGTCGCGTGCATGCTGCGTTGGGAAGGCGGCTACGTGTGGGCCTGCAAGAACTACGACGGCGACGTGCAGTCCGACGTGGTTGCCCAAGGCTTCGGTTCGCTTGGTCTCATGACCTCGGTGCTCACCACGCCAGACGGCCGCGTGCTCGAGAGCGAGGCCGCGCACGGCACCGTGACGCGTCACTATCGCGATCACCAAGCAGGCAAGAAGACCAGCACCAACCCGATTGCGTCGATCTTCGCATGGACGCGTGGTCTGGCGCATCGCGGCAAGCTCGACAACACGCCCGAGCTCACCAACTTTGCCAACACGCTCGAACAGGTGTGCATCGAGGCGGTGGAAGGTGGCGAGATGACCAAGGACCTCGCGGCCCTCATCTCCAAGGACACGAAGTGGCAAACCACGGAAGAGTTCTTGTCGGCCATCGACCGTCGCCTGCAGGAGAAGATGGCCTAAGGGCCACCTACATGCCCGGCGGCGCAGTGATGCCCGGCGGCGTCCCCGCGCCAGTTCCCAGCGCACCGGCCACCATGCGCGCCGTGGTGCTCACACAATTTGGCGAGCCCGACGTGCTGCGCGTGGTCGACGTGCCCGTCCCCACGCCGGCTGCCGACGAGGTGTTGGTGCGCGTGCATGCCACCGCACTGAACCGTGCTGATTTGTTGCAGCGTCGTGGGTTCTATCCCAACCCGTTCCCCGGTGAGCACGACATTCCGGGCATGGAGTTCGCCGGCGAGATCGTCGCCACCCCGAGCGGTGCCGCCACCGCGAGCAGTCCCGCCCCCTCGCATGCTCGCGCCACGCGCTGGAAGCCTGGCGACCATGTGATGGGCATCGTTTCTGGCGGTGCGTACGCCGAATACCTCACGATTCCCGCCGATCAGGCCATGCGCACACCGCGGAGCATGGCGCTTGCCGATGCTGCGGCCATTCCCGAAGTGTTCATCACTGCGTGGGATGCGCTGGTGTTGCAGGGTGGCCTCAAGCCGGGTGGCCGAGCGTTGGTGCATGCAGGCGCTTCTGGTGTGGGCACTGCGGCCATTCAAATCTGCCGTGCAATGGGGGCGTGGATCGCCGTCACCTGCTCCAGCGGCAAGGTACAGGCCTGTCGCGACCTCGGCGCCAACCTGGTGGTCGACTATTCCAAGGACGACTTCGCTGCAGCCATCGCACAAGCGACCGACGGCAGGGGTGTGGATGTGGTGCTCGATGTGATTGGCGGCGACTACACCGTGCGCAATGTGGCGTGCGTGGCAGTGAAGGGCCGCATCATCCAGGTGGGCACCATGGCCGGTCCATCGAAGGATTTCAACGTTGCATCGCTCATGCCCAAGCGTGCGTCCATTACCGGCACCGTGTTGCGTCCGCGACCGAAGGAAGAAAAGATCGCCGTGTCGCGAGCGTTTGCCGAGGCATTGCTGCCGGATTTCGATGCAGGTGTGCTGAAGCCCATCGTCGATGTTCGGTTTACGCTCGAGCAGATCGTCGAAGCACATCGCCACATGGAGGCAAATGCAAACGTCGGCAAAATCGTGGTGACGGTAGCACGGTAGATCTTTCACCCATGTCCATCACGTACCGTCCGCTTCGCGATTCCGACTACGACGCACTCGCCGACGTGTTCAACCAAGCCGACCTCGCCGACGGTCGTGCCCAACACCAAGTAGCCGACGAGATCCGCGAAGAGTTCGAGTCGCACCCGGTAGATCTCGCCGATCACACGCTTGCTGCCTGGCGCGATGACGATCTGGTCGGTGCGGTGTATGCGTACTACTTGCCGTCGGAGGTTCGCGAAGTTCGTTGCTACGTGATGGGTGCCGTGAGGCCCGAGTATCGCGGGCAGGGAATCGGACGAGTGCTGCTCGCCTGGGGCATGGAGAAAGCCGAATCGCTCTTGCGCTCGACCAACAACAATCTGCCGAAGTACTTGCGTGTCGATGTGTCGCGCGCAAACCATTCCGCGCTTCGCCTATTGGAGCGCGCGGAGTTGCAACCTATTCGGTATTTCGCCGATCTGCATCGTCCATTGGCGACCCTCGAGCCAGCCTCTGCAACTTCAGCCTCTGCAACACCAGCCTCCGCCGAGCCAGCCAACTTCCGCATCGTCCCGTGGGACCTCGCTCGTAACGAAGAGGCGCGCAACGTGAAGAACCTGGCATTTCAAGACCACTGGGGCTCTACACCCACGTTGCCCGAGTGGTGGGCAACCCAAACCTCCGGATTCGGTTCACGACCCGACTGGTCGTACTTCGCGTTGAATGACGATGATCACATCGTCGGCCACCTCATCACGCATCGGTTCGAGAACGACGACGAGTTGCTCGGTGCGAAGTACGCCTGGATCGACAACATCGGCACGCTTGCTGCATGGCGTGGTCGGGGAGTCGCGTCGCAACTGCTTCGAACTGCGTTGGCGCGGTACCGCGCCGAAGGCATGGACTACGCCGCGTTGGGTGTGGACTCCGACAACCCCACCGGTGCGTACCGGCTATACGAGTCGTTGGGCTTTGTGCCGTGGCGCCAAACCGTGACGTATCAGCGCGTCGTTAGCGCTTGTTGATCGCCACGTAATCGCGGGAGTCGACGCCGGTGTACCACTGCATCGGACGGGAGATCTTCTGGTCGTTGTCGCGCAGCAGTTCGCTGTAGTGCGCCAGCCATCCGGTCATGCGCGGGATTGCAAACAGCACGGTGAACATCTCCACGGGGAAACCGAGCGCCTGATAGATGAGTCCGGAGTAGAAGTCCACGTTCGGATACAGCTTGCGTGACACGAAGTATTCGTCCTTCAACGCAACTTCTTCGAGCTTCAACGCAATGTCCAGCAGCGGATTCTTTCCCGTTACTTCGAACACCTCATAGGCAGCCTTCTTGATGATGGTGGCGCGTGGGTCGTAGTTCTTGTACACGCGGTGGCCAAAACCCATCAGGCGTCCCTTGCCGGCTTTCACGTCGGCGATGAACGCCGGAACGTTGTCGATACTGCCAATGTCCTGCAGCATGCGAACGACGGCTTCGTTGGCGCCGCCATGCAGTGGGCCATACAACGCTGCTGCAGCCGCAGCTGCCGCACTGTACGGGTCGGCGTGTGACGATCCGACCACGCGCATGGTGGTGGTACCGCAGTTCTGTTCGTGGTCGGCGTGCAGGATGAACAGCAGGTCCATTGCCTTGGCGAGCACCGGGTTTGTGCGGTAATCGTCGCCGATACGGAACATCATGTTGAGGAAGTTCGCGGAGTAGTCCATGGAGTTGTTCGGTGACACGAACGGCAGACCCATGCTGAAGCGGTAACACATGGCCGCGATGGTGGGCGACTTCGCAATCAATCGCAACGTCTGCTTGTAGAGCGAGTCACCGGCTTCGATCTCTTTTGCATCGGTGTAAAAGGTGCCGAGCGCAGCGGTGGCAGAAATGAACATGCCCATCGGGTGCGCGTCGTGGTGGAAACCGTCCACGAATCGCTTGCGCATGTTTTCGTGGATCATCGTGTGGTGTGTGACGTCGTACGTCCACGTTTCGAGCTGTGCAGCATTGGGCAGCTCGCCATTGAGCAGCAGATACGCCACTTCAAGGAAGGTGGATTTCTCCGCCAACTGCTCGATGGGGTAGCCGCGGTAGCGAAGAATGCCTGCGTCGCCATCCAGATAGGTGATGGCCGACTTGCACGCCGCGGTCGACAAGAACGCCGGGTCGTACATGCGCAGTTTCGGGTCGAGTTGACGCAATGCCGACGAGGGGAAGGTGCTTCCCGTAATCGGCACGGTGACTTGCTTGCCCGTGCGGTCGTCAATGATCGTGATCGTTTCAGCCATCGTTAGGCCTTTCCGTCTCTCGTTATCGGGAGCTTCCTCTCCCAGCCGTTCACGCTACTTGCCGGCTACGCCAACGCCGTTCGTTGACCGAGCCAACGCCCTTCGTTGCCCCAAGTTAGAGCGGGCCGTTGTCGTGTTTGCGCTTGGGAAATTTCTCACGTTTGCTCGACAGCATGTCGAGGGCTGCCAACACTTCGATTCGTGTTTCTTCTGGTGTAATCACCGAATCGACGTAGCCACGTTCGGCTGCCACGTACGGGTTGAGCAGACGTTCTTCGTAGTCCCTTTCGAATTCGGCACGTTCGTCGGGGGTGGCGCGTCGTTGGAGGATGGCAGCGGCCTGGCCAGCGCCCATCACGGCAAGTTCGGCGGTGGGCCAGGCGATGCACACGTCGTTGCCCATGCGCTTGCTGTCCATCACGATGTAGGCACCGCCGTAGCTCTTGCGCAGGATCACGCAGACGCGTGGCACGGTGGCCCGACCGTAGGCAAACACCAGTTGTGCACCGTGGCGAATCATGCCGCGCCACTCCAAGTCTTTGCCGGGGTAGAACCCGGGCGTGTCCACCAGCGTGACGATCGACAGGTTGAATGCGTCGCAAAACGCCACGAAGCGCGCAGCCTTCTGCGACGCCTGAATGTCGAGTGTTCCGGCAAGTGCAAGTGGCTGATTGGCCACGATGCCCACTGCACGTCCGCCGATTGATGCAAGCGTGGTCACCACGTTGTTGGCCCAGCCAGCGCGAAGCTCCAGATGGACGCCCTCATCGACGATGGACTCGATCACGTGTCGCACGTCGTAACTGCCGGTGGGTGATGCCGGAAGGATGGTGTTCAACTCTGGGCAACGACGATTCGCCGGGTCGCCCGAGTCGATGATGGCCGGCAAATCGTCGACATGATCGGGGAGGTATCGCAGCACTTCGTTGAGGAGTTCTTCGGCGTGTGCCATGTCGTTGGCCACCAGGTTTGCCACACCGCTTTGTCGTGAGTGGATGTCGGTACCGCCGAGTTCTTCGTTGCTCACTTCCACACCGGTCATCTGCACCACCATGGTGGGACCCGACACGAACGCAAATGATTCGGTGGTCATGATCACCACGTCACATAACCCAATCAGCAGCGCGGGGCCCGACACCGCCGGGCCATCCACGATGGCAACCGTGGGCACCACGCCCGAGCACTCGGTAATCACCCGTGCTGCTTCGCCCCAACCGTGGAGCGCCGACACCCCTTCGCGCAAGTCGGCACCCGACGATGCCAACACCAACACCAACGGCAAACGCTTCTCGTGGGCCATCTGTGCCGCGTTGCGCAACACGCCAGATGCCGCAGAAGAGAGCGCACCCTTGTGGACGTCGTCGTGTACTTCGGCCCACACCACACGGCGACCACCCGCCAATTGGCGTACCGCCGCGCTGGCAGCCCCAGGAACCTTGCGAGTGAGATGGACTGCGGTCACTACGCGCAAGGCTAGACGCTGTGCTCCTGGCGTTGGAGCGCTTCGCACGCCATGGGCCCTACCCGTAGCGTTCCTGTACATGGCGGCAGCCGCGTTCATCGACCTGGATCGCACGTTGCTGTCGGGTGCCAGCGGCCCCGTGATTACTGCATCGTTGCGTGCCGCCCGGTTGGTGCCGCAATCGTTCCCGGGTGAGTCGTTGCTGTATCGCATTTTCAACACGGTGGGCGAGACGCTGCCGTCAATGGTGTTGGCGCGCCAAGGTGCCACCGCGATGAAGGGCAAGTCGCAGCGTCTGGTGCGCGACGCCGCACGCACGGCGATTCCCGAACTCACCACGTTGGTGCAACCTTTTGCGCGCCAGGTAATCGACAAGCATCGTGCCGCCGGCGACAAACTGGTGCTTGCCACCACCACGCCGTACGACTTCATCGAGGAGTTCGCTCGTTCACTCGGTTTCGACGATGTCATCGGTACGCGGTTCGAAGTGGATGCCGGCGGTCTCTACACCGGTGAACTTGACGGACGTTTCGTGTGGTCGGGCGGCAAGCTTGCGGCCGTCAGCGAGTGGTGTGCGCGCAACTCGGTGAGCATCGCTGAGTGTGCGGCCTACACCGACAGTATTTATGACTCGCCGTTGCTCGAGGCCGTTGGCGCTCCGTATGCGGTGAACCCCGATGCTCGTTTGCAGGTGCTCGCCACCGCACGACGTTGGCCAACGATGAACCTCGACGTCTCGCCCGGCGTGGTGAAGGTGCCGGTCATCGGCACCGAGTTGCAGAAACTGGCGCTCACGTTCGCGCGCCCCGAACTGATTCCATTCGCAAAGTTCACCATCGATGGCACACACAACATTCCGGCGGATGGTCCGGCCATTTTGGTGGGCAACCATCGCAGTTACTTCGACGTCTTTGCGGTGTCGCTCACAGTTGCCAAAACGGGTCGCACGGTTCGCTTCCTCGGCAAGAAGGAAGTGTTCGACGCACCGGTGATCGGTCAACTCGCCGCCGCACTCGGTGGCATTCGGGTGGATCGCGGCACGGGCAGCGACGCACCGCTCGACGCAGCCGCAGCAGCACTCGAAGCAGGGGAGATGGTGGCGATCATGCCGCAAGGCACCATTCCGCGTGGGCGTGCATTCTTCGACCCTGCACTACAAGGACGTTGGGGTGCCGCACGGCTTGCGGTGCGCACCGGTGCACCGGTGATTCCGATGGGTTTGTGGGGCACAGAGAAGGTGTGGCCGCGCAATTCGCAAGTGCCGATGTTGTGGAATGTTGCCAACCCGCCGAAGGTGTCGGTAACGGTTGGCCCCGAAGTTGCGTTGCGCCGCGACACGGGTGCCGACGACGTGCTCGCCTCCGCATCCGACGCCCTCGCCGACGAGAACACCAAGCGCATGATGTCGGCCATCATCAACTTGTTGCCACCCGAAGCACGCGAATATCGCGAGCCCACCGAAGCCGAGCTTCGAGCCGCGTTGCCCTCCAACTACAAGGGTGATCTCAACGCCGAATTCACCCGCCGCCCCGGCACCGACTGACACCCCGCCGCCCCGGCACCGACTAATTCATCACCGTCCTTCGGACCTTTGCCACAAACGATGGCAATCGTGACTCCCACTTGCTGAGCAGTTCACCGATGGTCATGGATGGCTGTTGACGCCGATCGGCAATCTCCTGCAGTGCGACACTGACGCCGAGAGAGTCCTCGGTCATGATTTGCGTCAACACGTCGTCGGGTGAAAGCACGCCGACTCCAAACGACTGGCAGTAGGTGGATGGAAAATCACGAATATTCAATGTGATGATTGAGTCGGCTCTGACCGAGACGGCCAGCGCCAGTACATGTCGGTCGCTAGAAGCCACACCTAAGTACTTAGGTGATTCGTCGGCAATATGCGCTTGGGCATCGGGTAGTGCACGCTGCATGGCAGCAATGCGATGCTCAACCGCATCAGGGGAGAGCCTCGCAGAATTCAGGAGACTGCGTCGAACTTCGTCAACAATGGTGCTTGACCAGTGAAGTCGAATCAGTCTCCGCTTTGCGAAAGTGAGGAAGAGGTCGGTGAGTTCAATAGAAAACAAGACATTGGAGTCGATGACTGAAGTGCGCGTGCGCAAGTGCTAGTCGTATAAGCCGTGTCTCTCGGCTTGTCGAACCATGTCATTGAGGGCTGCGTTGGCGACGGCATCTTGCCGGTCGCGATATTCAAGTACGTCAATAAGCCTGACCCGACGATGGGTGCCAACTTTTCGAAAAGGCATTGCGCCGGACTCAAGAAGTTTGATGACGAACGGGCGGCTCACATTCAGCAGGTCTGCTGCTTCGGCAGTGGTGACTTCAGCTCGAAGAGCAGCGATACTCACGCCGTTTCCGGTCTGTAGTTGATGCACAATCAGCAACAGGGCCTCAACGAGATCGCTTGGAATCTCGATGTTGTGACCATCAAAACCGGTGAGTCGAGCCGTCTTCCCTCGCTTTTTTGCCAGCGATCGCTCCAAGATTGCGAGGTCGCGGTGATCGACTGACCCTGGACGAATTTCGAGTGTGCTGGTCATGACCAAGCACGATATCTATCAAACGCAATAAACGCAACAACCGAAACAAACGAAATCAAGTACTTGCCAAGTTGGGACTCCCGCAGTGCATTTCGGGCTCGAGACGCCCATCGCCACCTTCGCTGTGAGCCATCGGGGCGGCTCACGCCTGAAGGGAGTAACTAGGCGGTTACGCCTCTTTCTTCCTGCTCGGGCTTGGCGTCAAGTCGATAAAGAGGCTGACGCTCGTCATTGCCGTTGGAGTGGTGAGTCGCTGCCAGTTCGCACCTTTCTCGGTGGGGTCGTGCTCTCGCGCGATTCGCGTTGCAATGAACGTCAGCGTTCTCGTCGCCGCGTTGTAGCGCGGGTTGTCGATCTCGATGACCATCGACGCTGGCGGTTTGCCGCTGCGGGCAAAGGTGAGCACTGCGTTAGGTGGATCATCAGCAAACAGTGACTCCCAGCTGTTGGCGAGCAACTTGGGGCTGATCAGGCTGGCATCGCGGAACGGCCGGTTTGAAAACACCGTCACCGGGTCCACATTCGTGAGGGTGAGCCGGAACTTCTCGTCGACGGGTCCGGTCGTTTTGAGTGGGGCAGTGGAGCCTCGTGCAGCCTGCACGGTGAACAGAAACTCCTCGGTCTCGGCGGGCTGGTCTGATGATCCTGCAGTTGCCGATGCGATTGACCCAGACGGCACAACTGCTGCAACGGCGAGTACGACGACGCCGGAGATCTTCTTCATGAATCCGAGCATCCTCAGATGATAGGCACGCACCCCAACGTGTCTGTGTGCGTACGTGCTGAAAATGGAGCAGCAGAACCGTAGGTATCCGTTCAGATACACTACCGACGTGTCTAAAAACATCCTCGAAGAGGCACGGCGCAAAGCTGGGCTGACACAGCGTGAACTTTCTTCGCGAGCCGCAACGTCGCGCCCGACACTCTCGGCTTATGAGAGTGGTCGCAAATCGCCCACGCTCGACACAGCAGAGCGCATTCTGCGTGTCGCGGGTTTCGCACTCGCCATCGATCGTGTTCCCGATTTCCGCAAGGTGCGCACAGATCGAGGGCGTCCGTTCTATGTGGCTGAATCGCTCTGGCGACTGCCACTCGAAGACTCACTCGCCAAAGTGCAGCTGCCGCTGAGCGTCAACTGGAGCAATCCCGGCAGCAGTTACAACCTTGCAGATCGCCGTCAGCGCAGTCGCTGTTATGAGATCGTGTTGCGCGAGGGCATGCCTGCCGATATCGCAAAATATGTCGACGGGGCATTGCTCATCGATTTGTGGGATGACCTCGTCTTGCCGCGCGATCTTCGCCGAGAATGGTCAACTACCGTCGCCGCCGCAATTTCGTGAACCGACTTACGGCCTTCCAAACCTCGATTGCTCATTTGTTCTTCGGTATTGCCCGCTCCAAGGGCTACCTGCTTGGGGGAGGCGGTGCGCTGCTCGCTCACGGTCTTACTAATCGCCCAACTCAAGACCTCGATTTTGTGGGCTCCACAAACACCGAGTTGGCCGACTCGGTAGCAGAGCAGTTTGCGCTCGCTGCCGAGTCGTCAGGAATTGGCGTACAGACGATCCAGCAGGGCGACACTTTCGCGCGTCTCCTCGTAACTGCTGAAACTCAGCTTGTTGTTGACTTCGCGATTGATGCGCTGCCGATTCTCGATCCGGTTGTTACTGCCGCCGGTCCAACTTTTGCCCCTGAAGAGCTGGCCGCACGAAAGTTAACTGCGCTGTTTGGCAGGGCCGAGGCCCGCGATTTCACCGATGTCTACTTGTTATGCAAGGTCTTCCGAAGGGAGCTTCTGATAGAGCGTGCGAAAGAAATCGACCTTGGTTTCAACGAAGCCGACTTGATTGTTTCGTTACTTGCTGTTCGGCGATTCCAGCCATCGGAATTTCCGGATGTGGATGGACCAGTCGAGTCGATGGTGCAATTTTTTCTGGCCTGGGCCGACAGCCTTGCCGAGTAGGGGTGTAGTTCTGCTCCGCGAAGCGGCCTAGCGCCCTTTCGACACCTTTTGTCGCACGATGTTCAATGCACTGCCAGCCTTGAACCACTCCACGTGTTCGGGGCTAAACGTGTGCGTGGCTTCGAAGTTCACCACCGAGCCATCGGGCTTGGTGATGCGGCACGACACCGGCTTGTCCGGCACGGGCGGCAAGCCCAGCACGCTGATGCGATCGCCTTCGCCAATCTGGTCGTACACCTTCGGGTCGGCGAACGTCAACGGCACCAAGCCCTGCTTCTTCAGGTTGGTTTCGTGGATTCGCGCAAATGATCGCGCAAAAATCACCACACCACCGCGGAAGCGCGGCTCCATCGCTGCATGTTCGCGCGACGATCCTTCGCCGTAGTTCTGGTCGCCGATCGCACACCAGCGAATGCCGGCTTGGCTGTAGCGCTTGGCGATGTCGGGGTACGAGCGTCGTCCACCATCGGTAATGTCCAACCCTTCGCCGACGGCATCGTTGAACGCATTCACCGCACCGATGAACAAGTTGCCCGAGATGTTCTCCAAGTGTCCGCGATACTTCAGCCACTTGCCGGCAGCCGAAATGTGGTCGGTGGTGCACTTGCCTTTGGCCTTCATCAAGATCGGCAGGTCGATGTAGTCCTTGCCGTCCCACGCAGGGAATGGCTCCAGCAATTGCAAACGATCACTGGTGGGCGACACCGCCACTTGCACGCCCGAGCCGTCGGCTGGTGGGGCAGTGAACGTGTCGACGCCCGGGTCGTAACCCTTCGCGGGCAACACTTCGCCCACCGGCGCCTGCAGTCGAACCACAGTTCCATCTGCTGCGGTCAACGTGTCGGTGGCGGGGTTGAAGTCCAACCGTCCGGCCAACGCCAGCGCCAACACCGTGTCGGGGCTGGTGACGAACGACAGCGTGTTCGCCGAGCCGTCGTTGCGCTTGGGGAAGTTGCGGTTGAACGAGTTCACGATGGTGTTGGGTTTGTCGGTAATCGCCGCTGGGCGATCCCACTGGCCAATGCACGGCCCACACGCATTCGCCAGCACCGTGGCACCGATGGCTTCCAAATCGGCCAAGATGCCGTCGCGTTCGATGGTGGCGCGAATCTGCTCCGACCCAGGCGTAATGAGCAATTCGGTTTTGGTGCGCAACCCGGCGGCAGCTGCCTGTCGCGCAATGGACGCCACACGTGTCAGGTCTTCGTACGACGAGTTCGTGCACGAGCCGATGAGTGCCGACGAAATCTCGAGCGGCCAGTTGTTCTCCCGTGCAGCCGAACCAAGGTCGGCCCCGGCGCGATGCGCGCGGTCGGGTGAGTGTGGGCCGTTCACCAATGGCGCAAGGGTGGACAAATCGATCTCCACCACGCGGTCATACGTGGCACCTTCGTCGGGGCGCAGGTGTTCGCGCACGCGATCGGCCGCTGCCGCAATCTCGGCTCGACCCGTCGCTTGCAAATACTCGGCCATGTGTGCGTCGTAGCCAAACACGCTGCAGGTGGCGCCAATTTCGGCTCCCATGTTGCAGATGGTGGCTTTGCCGGTGGCCGAAATGGTGTCGGCTCCAGGGCCGAAGTATTCCACGATGGCTCCGGTGCCGCCTTCCACGGTCAGCACGCGCGCCACTTCCAAAATCACGTCTTTGGGGCTCGACCACCCGGAGAGCGAACCCGTCAAGCGAACGCCAATGACCTTTGGCCAGCGCACGTTGAACGGAAAGCCCGTCATCACGTCCACTGCATCTGCACCACCAACACCGATGGCCACCATGCCCAAGCCACCCGCATTCGGCGTGTGGCTGTCGGTGCCGATCATCATGCCGCCAGGGAAGGCGTAGTTCTCCAACACCACTTGGTGGATGATGCCGCTACCCGGCCCCCAGAACCCGATGCCATACTTGGCGCTCACGCTGCGCAAAAAGTCGTACACCTCTTTGTTGGTGTCGATGGCCACGCCCATGTCGATGCGTGCACCAACCTTGGCCATGATCAAGTGGTCACAATGCACGGTTGACGGCACTGCGGTGGTGGGCAAACCTGCGGTCATGAATTGCAGCAGCGCCATTTGTGCGGTGGCGTCTTGCATGGCTACGCGGTCGGGTGCAAAGTCGGCGTAGCTGCGGCCACGCTCGAGCTCTTGGCCCTGCGGGTCGTTCAAATGGTTGACCAAAATCTTTTCGGTCAACGTGAGTGGGCGACCGAGTCGCTTGCGTGCCACGGCCACGTTGCCGGGCAACTTGGCGTAGACGTCGTTCACCAGTGCAATGGGGGTGTTTGCCGAAACTGCCACGGTTACCACTTGTCCCAGTGCATCACTTTGTCGAGGCCGAGGCGGCTCGCAGGTTTAAAGTCGGTGCCCAACGTGTAGGCAATGGGGAAGAGCCCACCTTGCGACACCTTGTCGTACGGAATGCCGAGCAACTCGGCGGCTTTCTTTTCGCCGTCGTTCATCAGGTGGATGGTGGTCCACGCGCTGCCCATGCCACGCTCGCGCAGCGCCAACATAAAGCTCCACACCGCCGGCAACAGCGAACCCCAGATGGATGCGGTGGCAAACGACGGCAGGTTGTCCAAACGTCCTTCGATCGCAGGGATCATCAACAGGGGAGAACGATGGAAGTTCTTCGCCAAGTACGTGGCCGAGTCGACCACTTTGTCCATGCGCTGGGCGCGCGGGTCGCTCGCCTCGCGCTCGGGGCGTGGCATGCCCGCATACAGCTTGAAGTTCTCCATATAAATGTCGGAGAGGGCCTTCTTCTTGGCCGCATCTTCCACGATGATGAAGTGCCAGCCCTGGCTGTTGCTGCCCGTCGGGGCTTGCAGGGCAATTTCCAGGCATTCTTCCACGATGGATCGCTCGACGGGCTTGTCGAAATCCAGGCGCTTGCGCACACTGCGGGTGGTCTTCAGCACGTCGTCGGCAGAGAGGTTCAGTTTCATGGCACCTAGTCTGGCACCCGGAGGCATCATCCATGGCATCACAGGCAGACATCGCCGCACGCGTGAAAGTCACCATCACCGACGGCATCGCACACGTGTGTTTGACACGCGCCGACAAGCGCAATGCCTTGGATGACGCAATGTTCCAGGCCATCGCCGCAGCCGGCGAACGCCTGAAGAGCGACACCAGCGTGCGTGCCGTGGTGTTGTCGGGTGATGGCCCATCGTTTTGTGCAGGGCTCGACTTCGGCGGGTTTCAAGCCATGGGCAGCGGTGGTGCCGGCAATGGCAGTGCCACGGCCGCAGGTTCGATGAAGGACGGCCGCATCACGCACCTGGCCCAGCAGATCTGTTGGGTGTGGCAAGAAGTGCCCGTGCCAGTGATTGCTGCGTTGCGTGGTCATGCACTCGGCGGTGGCATGCAACTGGCACTCGGTGCCGACATTCGCATCGCGCACCCCGACACCAAGTTGTCGATGCGTGAAGTGCACTGGGGGCTCATCCCCGACATGACGGGCACGCTCATGCTGAGCCGCCTCGTGCGCGACGACGTGATGAAAGATCTGGTGTTCACCGGCCGCATCCTGCCCGCCAGCGAAGGTGCACCACTGGGCTTAGTTACCCGTTTGGCGGATGACCCCGTGGCCGCCGCCATGGATGCTGCCCACGAAATTGCCGGCCGCAGCCCCAGCGCGGTGCGCGGTGCCAAGCAACTCATCAACCGAATCTCCAATGCCGGCGCTGCCGAGCACTTCGCCGCCGAACGCGAGATCATCTTCACCCTGATTGGCA
>Ga0208231_1000301_pt1 | contig 14130 bp, 22 predicted proteins | sample LakMenEpi15Jun12_FD_150702 | JGI IMG/M metagenome (GOLD analysis project Ga0208231, IMG submission 150702) | Freshwater microbial communities from Lake Mendota, WI - 15JUN2012 deep hole epilimnion (SPAdes) | ecosystem: Environmental > Aquatic > Freshwater > Lentic | place: Lake Mendota, Madison...
GGTTCTCATTCGTAAAATGGATTCCTGGCACTCTTCGAAACGTCCAGGACCATATGGATTTGTACAACAAGTCGAAGGTCTGAAAACTTTTTTCATACATTTAGTCGATGACCCCCATTTTTTAATACAACGGAAATAATTTGCATCTATATAAATGCTCCACCGAAGGAGCATAAATGGCGAATTATAAGTCAATTTTTATATCTGATGTGCATCTAGGTTCTAGAGGATGCAAAGCCGAACTCCTTTCTGATTTTCTGCAACATAATAGTTGCGAAAATCTATTTTTAGTTGGTGACATCATTGACGGCTGGAGACTCAAAAGAAAATTTTTTTGGCAGCAATCACATACTGATGTGATTCGAAAGATTCTCAAGGCTGCAAAAAACGGAACAAATGTCAAGTATATCGTCGGAAATCACGACGATTCTTTTCGCGATCTTCTTCCATACGACATTCACTTTGGCAATATCGAACTAGTTAATCAAACTCGATATGCAGCAGTGAATGGTAAAACCTACATGATCATTCATGGTGATATGTTTGATGGTGTGTTGCGAACAAAACTGCAATGGCTTTATCATCTTGGTGACATGTTGTATAATGTTTTATTGCACGTTAATGTTTTTGTCAGCAAAGTTCGCAATTGGTTTAATATGCCACATTGGAGTTTAAGTCAGTATCTTAAGAACAAAACAAAAGAAGCAGTTTCGTATGTGAATAATTTTGAAGATTTAATTACAGATTATTGTAAAAAGCAAAAAGCAGATGGAATTATCTGTGGGCATGTTCATCGCGCTGAGATTAAAATAATCAATGGCATTGAATATATGAACGATGGAGATTGGGTTGAATCTTGCACTGCATTAGTTGAGCATATGAATGGTGAATGGGAGATCGTCGAATGGCACGGACGAAAGTAATTCTTATTACCGACGCATGGGAACCACAAGTAAGTGGCGTTGTCACAACGTATAAAAACATCATTGCGAATCTTCCTGATTGGGTGACTGTTGATGTGATTCATCCAGGACTATTCAATTCATTTAAATTTCCATTCTATAAAGAAATCCCAGTTTCTCTTTGTTCTTATAGAAAAATGTTTAAGGTAATTGAAGAAAGAGATGTGCACTGGCACAAGTTAGGATATGACACCAAGTATCACATTGCTACTGAAGGCATTCTCGGTTTTCAAGCCAGAAGAGTTCTTGAGAAACTTGGAATCAAATACACAACTTCTTATCATACCAAGTTTCCTGAGTTCTTTAATGAGATGTTTGGAATTCCAGTATCATGGACTAAGTGGTATTTCGACTGGTTTCATAAGAATGCAAAGTATGTGATGTGTTCTTCTGAATCAAACGCAAAAGAAAACTCTCACTGGAACTCAGTTGTTCTCGGTAAAGGTTATGACTCGCATTTTAGATTCAACGACACATATCGCGATAACAAAGTTTTGCTATTATATACTGGTCGTGTGAGTAAAGAAAAGAATCTAGATGCATTTTGTGAATTAGATGTTTCTGGTTGCGTTCCACCAACAGCAGAAGTGATCAAAGTGATTGTTGGTGACGGTCCATATAAAAAGAAACTACAAAAGAAGTATCCAAATATCAAATTTTTTGGGTATCAATTTGGTGAAGCATTAGCGCAATGCTATCAATCAGCAGACGTGTTTGTGTTTCCGAGTAAAGTGGATACTTTCGGAATTGTGATATTAGAATCAATGGCTTGTGGGACACCAGTTGCTGCATATCCAGTCACTGGTCCAATTGATCAAATACAAAATGGTGTCAACGGATATGTTGACGAAGATTTGAGTACCGCAGTTTGTTTTGCGTTAAACGTAGATCGCGGTGGTACTTATTTGAGTGTGAAGCACATAAATTGGAAAAATTCTTCTGATCAATTTGTGCATTACATACTTTCATAAAAGGAGAAACACATGAAGTTTAGACATTTAATCGTAGCATTTGCTTTAACTGTATCGCAGTTTGCAAACGCAGAAGAACTACAAGAAGTCACTATCACAAGCATTCGTGATTCAGCAGCAGCCGCTGTTGAGCAGCAAAAGAATGCTGATGGCGTAACTAATGTTGTCGCTGGTGATACAGTAGGCAAACTTCCAGATTCAAATATCGCCGAAGCACTACAACGTGTTTCAGGTATTTCAATTCAACGCGATCAAGGCGAAGGTCGTTATATCAATGTTCGTGGTGCTCCAAGTGAGTTCACAAACATTACAGTCAATGGCGTAAGTCTACCTGCTCCTGATCCATTTACAAGAGCAATTGACCTTGACGTTGTTCCTGCTAACATTGCTGATACACTAGAAATCAGCAAGACATTGCTTCCAAATCAAGAAGCAGATAGCATTGCTGGCGCAGTCAATATCAAAACTAAATCAGCATTCAAGAAGCCAGGACTACAATTCAATGCTGAGTTGGGCGGCTCATACAATGAGTTTGGTGGCACACATGATGAGCGTGCATCATTCAGCCTATCAAATACAATGTTGAATGATACACTCGGTGTTTCTCTCTCAACAAGTTACGGTAAGACTGATCGTCAGTTAGATAATGTTGAAACGGCATGGGCTCGTTATAGTGTTCCTGTTAATTTAGTTCCTGTTCCTGGCAATCCATTCAGCATACCACCTATTTTGTTGGAATCTGTATTCGCTCCAGTCGAAACATTGTTCAAGGACTATGATACAGTTCGTGAAAGAATTGCTGTGACTGGCAATGTTGAGTATCGTCCAAACGATGACACCAGTGTTTATGTCAACTCAACATGGTCACGCTATGTTGATGACGAATGGCGCAATCGTTTGAGCATTCTTTACAGCGAAGGTAAGATCGTTGCTGGCGCTACAGATAGCGTAGCAAGTTTCACAACACCTCGTATTGAAAAGCAAGTGCGTCATCGCATCATTGAAAATCATATCGTTGCTAACGAAGTTGGTTTGAAGCAAAATCTAAGTGTTGGTAAACTTGATGCTAGTGTTTCAATGGCAACAGCAAAGCAAGATTATCCACAACGTGATGAGTTGCTATTCCGTAGTTCATTGCGTCCAACAATCAGTTACGATTATAGCAAGAATCCAAACGAGCCATACATTAGTTTGTTTGATACAAAAGAACATCTAAACGTTGGTGCGTATGCTTTCCGTGAAAACGCATATCGTGATGCTGATACAAATGAAGATACATTGACAGCCAAAGTAGATTATGAAGTTGGCATGTATAAGTTTGGTGTGTTGTATGCTGATAGCGAAAGAACAACAGACGGTAGTCGTTGGAGAAATCGCAGTTCAACAGCAGCACCAACAACTAATCTTGCTGGATTCTTATCAACGAATGTAAGCAAGAACTATGGTTATGATCTTGGCTTCAAGTTGAATACAGAGTTAGCCGATGCTTATTATGGTGCTACAAAGGCACTATCGCCACCAAGAGTGGAGCAATCATTGACAGAAGATTATAGTGTTGATGAAAAGGTTGCTGCTGCTTATGGTATGATGAAGTATAAGGCAGATAAACTCAATGTGATTGCTGGCGTTCGTGTAGAAAATACAAAGGACGTTGGTAGCGCACCAGTTTATAATACTGTAACAGGTCGTATCACTAGCCAAGTTGGTGAAAAGGATTACACAAATGTATTCCCTAATCTAACAGTTCGCTATGACTATAATGACAATCTAGTTGGTCGTTTCGCATTGACTCGCTCACTCGCAAGACCAAACTTTGATGACATTGTTCCAAGAGCAGTTGAAAGTCAAGAAGGAACACAACTAGTTGTTACAACTGGCAATCCTGACTTGAATCCAACACTATCAAACAATGTTGATATGTCAGTTGAATATTATTTCGGTGATATTGGTCTAGCCAGCGTAAGTGTGTTTTACAAAGACCTCAAAGACTATAACTATGTCTTGAGAACAAATGGAACATACATTGGCAATCCAGCAGTCCTAGTGCGTCCAGAAAACGCACCAAAGGGTGAGATCACTGGCGTTGAAGTAAGTTATCAACAACAACTTGATAATGGTCTAGGTGTATTTGCGAACTACACAATCGCTGACGCAAGCATTGATGTGGGTCGTAACTATGCTGGTCGTAATAAGTTCCCACTTCCAGGACAAAGTGATTACACTGGCAATATTGCTGTGTTCTACGAAAAGGGTAAGATTAGCGCAAGACTTTCATACACGGATCGTGGTGAGTTCTTGAACGAAATCAATGCTGACGATGGCGCACTTGATCTATACTGGGACGGTCGCGGTCAGTTAGACTTCACTGGTGGTTACAAAGTCAACAAGCAAACTGAACTTGTAATTGAAGCCAAGAATCTAACTAACAGTGCTGGCGTTCGTTACTATGGATCCAAGTCTCGTGTCTATGAATATGAGAAGTTTGGATACAGCATCTATCTGGGTGCGAAATATAAAATGTGAGGTTGGGTGAAAAGGGGACTTCGGTCCCCTTTTTCTTATCTGTCGTAAGTTATTGATTTTATTCAAGTTTTTTCTATTGCTAAATCCTGTGTTTTATACTACAATGGTTGTATGAAACAATATTACGAAGTTTACGAAAACGCCATAGTCAACCACCCGATTACAGGAGCGCGAGTCAGAGGGAATAAATTAATTCTCACGACCAAGAGCCGAACGAAGGCACTAGACCTATACGCTAAAAACGAAAAGACGCGCTGGGTCGAAGAAATCACCGATTACGGTAGCGGCGAAAGCACCGATATTATCACGGGAGTTTACGCATAAGGGTAGAAACTGCGCCTCTCGTCGGGCTTCTCGCTCGGCGAGAGGCAATACCGTAAGTTGTTGATTTACCAAGAATTTTTACTATTGTGTTTTTAGCAAAAAGAGTGTATAATTGATTTTATGAAAACTGAAAACACCGAAGCGCAGGTTAAAGCGCAACTCATTCAAGCAATTGAAGTTTACAAGGACGAAGCCATCAATTTAGGTTTCGACTACCCCACTCAGCCATTAGAGGACGCAGACACAGCGGTCCTCATTTTCTTTTATACGGATTTAATAGATTTTGTCGCCTACAATCACGGCTACAACGCCGCAATTCACGGCGAAGAATTAGACACTTTCACGACCCATTAATAAGTAAGGGTTGATTTCTTAAATTTGCGAGAGTAAGATATAGTTATGGCAAAGTTCATACCAAAGGTTGTTCCCGAGCCGAATTGGGAAAAGCGCACTGAACCATGCAAGCAGTATGATCTGATTCATGCGTTTCAGTGGTACAATCACAATAAAGAATCTCGTGATGCTCGCAAGTATCTGATCGAGTATCTTGTCAAGAACAACGAGATCACTCCGCTGCAAAAGCAAGCAGCCGATTATCTGAATCTCTCTTGGAACATCGTCGATGGCTGGCTGGCGCGATGCCTCGGTCGTGGTGCATGGATTCCTGATACCACTTTCAATAACTTCAAGGAGCGCATGAATGTCTTCCGAGAACGATTGGACAAGATTGTCGTCGAGAAAGGTCTTGCCACGACAGTCGTTGCCGATACTAGCAATGTCATCTCGATTCAAGAGCGAGTGCAAGGAAAAGTCGACTATTTCATCATGGAACTCGAAGGTAAGTTCGACGACGTTTGGCATGAGCAAAGCGGAGAAGAATTTGTGCCATACACCTGGATGGTCGAGAATGAAGTAAAGCCAATGCATGCTTCGAAGATTGCAGAATACTTCAAGCAGCGTGCGGCTGACTGGATCGCGATCATCGAGTCGAAAGATGAGTATGTGAAGGAATCGTATCCTCGTCCTCGTAAAGAGATGATCGAGGCTGCGAAATTCTTCGGACTTGTCGCTACGGATGCTGAGAAACTCGCCTCTAACAAGGCTGCTGCTCGTAAGCCGCGCAAGAAGAAACCGATCTCGTTTGACAAAAAGGTCAAGAATCTCAAGTTCAAGAAAGACGATATCGATAATAAGTTGGTCTCGATCGATCCTGTGAAGATTGTCGGAGCCGAAAAGTTATGGATCTATAACGTTAAGACTCGCAAACTGGGAGTCTATGTGGCTCTGGATGGTGCTGGTCTCGATGTTAAGGGTTCAGCGATTCAAAACTATAAATATGGTGAGTCGGTGAGTAAAACTCTCCGAAAGCCGAAGGACGTTCTATCTCGGGTTCTCGATGGTGGAAAGGTTGTATTGCGTAAGGTGATGGGCGAGATTAATTCGAAACCCCAAGAACTGAACGGTCGAATCAACAAGGATACTATCCTACTTCGAGTGGAGTAACATGGTTGCGATCACTAGCAATTATCTAAAGCGTTCCGATTCAGCGATGATTCGGAAATACTCTCGGTTCGTCTTAAATCGTCTGGTGCGTCCATGCGTTCAGAAGAAAGCAAAGGTCAACATCAAGGTTCTTGGTGAGCAAGAAATTAAAGATGCTGCTGATCTTCTAGATCTGAAGAAGTACAAGGCATGGTGCACCTATGATGGTCTGGACGAAGAAGGCAACAAGAAGTTTACTGTTGTTCTCAATTACAAACGCATTAATAAATTGAGCAAAAAGCCAATCACAAGATTGAAGAATCTTCTCATTGATCTTGGGCACGAATTGACTCATGTCAAACAATATCTCAACAATGAATTGTTCGACTATAAGAGCGGCGATGTCCGATACAAGGGATTGTTCTTTGATGCTTCACATTACATGGATGAAGAAAAGTATTTTGACTCACCATGGGAAGTTGAAGCGTATGGTCGCGAGTTGGGTCTTTATAAAATTTTTTGCAATAAATTAAAAGAGGAGCGTTTGAGTAAGTAATCATGGTCAAGAAAAAGCAGAATGAGTTCCGCGAAAAACAATACAATCGGAACAGTGAAGGATTGAAGCAACGTCGTTTGAAGAATGAATCTCGGTGGAAGTTCAATCCGAATGAATCTTATGAGTCCGAAGAGGACGATATCTCCGAAGAGGAAGATTGGTCGTACGATTCCGAGTACGATGATCACCGCTAAAACACACCACCGAATCTGAGGCTATTCCAGCGGCTCTCGGCTCCGAGGAAGGGGTCGGGGAAGGGTAAAACCACGCCTCCGAGAAGGCTTCTCTCTCGGTTTTACGGGATGACGTAAGTTGTTGATTCTATTAGAGTTTTTTCTGTTGTGTTTTTCACTCATTTAAGCGACAATAAGAGTATGGAAAAGCAATATACATACGACGAACGAATCGTCTCGGACCTCTACAAAGAGGCTTATGGGTCACGTCCTCGCGCAGATTTCTGGGCGAAGTGGCAAAACGGAACTGCTGACGAAAAGCAGATGGTTTGGGACTTTCTCATCGCCGAAGCCGAGTCTGAGGCTGAACGTGAGCGGCAAGAGCAACTTGCTGTTGAGAGGCATCTTGAGAAGATTGTGATTCCCAACATTCAGTCGTATCTGAATGGTTGCAGTCGCGAAGATGCGATTCGCCATCTCCATGATACTTATGACACGCATGGTGATGTTGAATATCTCGAATTCAATCTTGGTGTTCGCTATGGTTATCTCTCTGGTTCACTGAAGGTGGGTTTCTAATGGACGCTCAATTGATTCAAGAAATCAAGAACGAAATTCTCGGTCTTCAAGCAAAGTTGGAAGAGATCACTGCTCGCAACACACCGAAGGTTATGCCTGAGTATGATCTCGATATTGCACTGACGATGTACGCTGATCATTTGGTCAGGGACTATTATCGTTTTGACAAGAGTGGCGTTGATCTCAGAGCAGAAAGCAAGTTTGAAATCGATTATCATCGTGGTCGCAAGTTTCTGAAGGTTGTTTCCAAGCATTATGGCTCTGTGTCTTCCCATAGTTTCATCTGTGTCAAGGCTCATGACCAGTGGAAGGTTGGTGACATTCTGAAGGCTGCTTCGTGGGCTCAACCTGCGAAGAATTTTGCTCGTGGCAATGTTCTGAATCCGAGTTCTTATATCAATCATCGATGGACGGGTGCCTAATGTCAGTGAATGTTCCTAAAATTGGTTCACGTGTTCGTGTCACGACGATGTATCCAAACACGGTTGTGTATCGCAATAGTGACAATGGCTATGTGACATACACTCGTGAGGGTGTGGTTGTTCCGTCAATCTTTCGCGATCCATTCATGTTCGCTGTTGAGACTGGCGCACCTGATCATCCTGTGAGTGAGTTCAATGCGAAGTCACAGCACGTTGTGAAGATTGAGTACATTGTTGGTGGTGCGCAGCAAGTTGCAACTGACAACAAGGCATGGAAGGTCAAGAGCACAGATGGAAAGAAAATCTATCTTGTTCAGCGTGTGAATGGTAAGTTTAGTTGCACCTGTACTGGCTTTGAGTTCCGCAAGGACTGTAAGCATATTGGTGCTGTGGCGAAAAAGGTTGCGTGATGTCATATCAATCTGCATTGACGGCTGCTGGCGCAAACGTGATTGCGTTTGAACACTTTGGTGATTGGCAAGGCTCATGGGTTGCTCTTGTTGAGTATCGTGGTGAGCGTGGTTGGGTGCAAGGTTCATTTGGCTCTTGCGATCACTGCGATGCATTTGAAGCAGAGTTTGGTTGGGATGCTGCAGAGGAAGCCGACTACCAAACACGTCTTGCTTCTTTCGGCGAATCGTATTTGGGTGGACTTCAAACAACTGAATCGATTCTTGCAGAACATGCGCCGAATGCGCATTGGGATGAAGATGCAGACAACATTGTGTTTTGGGTTCGTGAGACCGCACAGACTTATCGGGTGGTATGATGAACGAACGAATCAAACAACTTGCTGAACAGGCTGGAATCACGACCAATTTGGATACTGATTATTTTGAAAAAGACAGTAACAAATGGGTTGACTATTATTCAGACAAGTTTGCCGAGTTGATTGTTCGGGAATGTATTGATGTTGTATCTCAATGCAATCTCGTAGGTGTTGATCCTATAGCACATATCAAAGTTCATTTTGGAGTAAAATAATGAGCGAACACGGTCATTGTCCAAACTGCAATGCTGATCTTGATGGTGGTTCTATTTGGGAACACTTCTTCAAGGAAACTGGAGATGAGCGAGAAGCAACAAGAATTGCTGACATGTATGGTGCAACTCGTGAACGTGGAAGGTTTGGTCGCGCAATTGGACTATATGATCGCGATCAAGACCGAACTGTTGCTTGGAAGTGTCCAGATTGTGAACATGTATGGGAGAGAACATGACAGAAGCATATGTAGATGAGAATGGTCGAATTCAAATAAAGTTTGATCGACTTGAAATGGAAACGCAGATCATGTCTTGCTGGAACGTTACAACTGATCTTAAAGATCTGACTGAAGGTGTTTTAGAACATGACATGAGTCACGATCAAATAGCGAATGCATTAATAGGAATGCAAGAACTATATGCAATTCGATTTGACAAACTGTTCAGAACATTTGAACAACTGGTGAATCAACATGGCAAAACTCTCGATCAGTAAACCGCAATGTTTCACCGACTTTCAGTGGGAGTTGTATCAGATAGAATTGCAAACAGTCAAGAACAGCAAAACACTTGACATTTGTTTTGATTGTACGGTAGAATATCAAGTCAAGATGCGCAAAGAAGGCAAGTGTGCGTTTCCGATGAAGCGTCTGAACAAGGTCACGGAGTATGTGTGATGGCAATTCCTATAGTTGATTTGTTGTTTCTTATTGGAACTTCAGTTGCTGCTTTCCTCAATCGTGGAACATTAATCGGTTGGATGTGCACACTCTTGGTGCTTTGGCAAGTTTGGAATTTGATTCGATTTTATAAAGAACATCCTTGATTTTTTTGATATTGTACTATATACTATTTGAAGAATTTTCCTGCGTGATTCGCGACGCCCTCATCTTCTTGAGGTGGGACAAGAGTTCCACGGTGCCTATGAATTTCCCCTCCCGCACCGAAAACCGCGATCTTTTTAAGGTGTTGATTTTAAAAGGTTTTTAGTTGTTGTCTTTTGCAGCCTTGTACGTTAGAATATATGTATAAGGTTGATGAGCGTCCTTCGCGATTGCTCTTGCTGTTTAAAAATATTATTGCCGCTGTAGCACAACTGGTAGTGCACCTGATTTGTAATCAGGGGGTTGTAGGTTCGAGTCCTATCGGCGGCACCATGGACCCATCGTCTAACGGTCAGGACACAGCCCTTTCACGGCTGGAATAGGGATTCGAATTCCCTTGGGTTCACCAAATTTTTGTTATGAGATTTTTGGGACTGAAACATTAAAGTGATGTAACGGACTTTTAATCCGTAAAAGAGGGAGCGTTACCCTCCAGTCCTACCAATTGTGAAAAGGTTTTGGCGAGTAGATCAGAGGTAGATCAGCTGACTGTTAATCAGCCTGTCGATGGTTCGATCCCATCCTCGCCAGCCATCTTGGTGCTTGCAGGGAATTCACTGTAAGTCATCCGTCGGTGCAAAGACTTTTCCGTTTGAATAGCACCAACGATATATGAGATTGAACGGAATGCATTCTATGTTGCGTGGGGGCATAGATAAGAATAATCTAGTAGCGTGAGAATTCGCGAACGATAGCCCACGCCATTTTTGGGCTGTTGGTATAATGAGATTACGTCGCCCTTGCACGGCGAAGATCGGAGTTTGATTCTCCGACGGTCCACCAAAACGTGCCATCTAATCAATGGCTAGTCTACCCAGACGATGAGAAGTGGCTTGATCGCCACAGGGTGGTTCCAGTCTAACCGAACTGGCGCTGGCAATGCGAGAATCCTCTTTGGTCGGGATGCGGATACCACATAAGTGTTTGTGGTGGGATGACAAAAACCGCCGCAAAGAGGAAGCAACTAATTTAGGATCGCTGGATGTGGCGAGCAGTAATGTGTCGCCTTCATCGGATGCCCAGAACGAGCAAACCCAGTTGTCTCATCCAGCACTTTTTATTGAGGAGTCGTCTAACGGCAGGACAGCAGGTTTTGATCCTGCTTATCGTGGTTCGAATCCATGCTCCTCAGCCATATTGGGTGAACGGCGAAGTTGGAGAGTCGCGTCGGACTGTAAATCCGCTGCCATTGGCTGAGTAGGTTCGAATCCTACTTCACCCACCATTTTGTTGCGGTGGCAGAAAAGTTATGCAAGAGTCTGCAAAACTCTTTTATGCTGGTGCGAGTCCAGTCCGCAACTCCAGTTTCGCGGGATTAACTCAGTGGTAGAGTAGCGCCTTTACACGGCGAATGTCGGGAGTTCGACCCTCTCATCGCGCACCAAAATTTAATATTAGTTTAATGAAGATTTAGTCTACTCGAGGATAAATACGTTTGTATTCGAACTAACACCCTCCAGGAGACCGACAAATGAGACTACACGATCTTGCCGTAAGACTCGCTGCTGTTGAATCCAAGTTAGCAACACTAACTGGCACAGTTGCAAATACAGATATTATCGATGATGTTGCTGAATTCGACCAAAGACTCTCAGTAGTTGAAGTTCAAGTTGATCAATTGATCGCTCTTAAGACACAAGAACAAGTTGCTGTACTTGTTGCTGCTCCAGCAGCCGCCGCAACTGTTGCTGTTGAAGAAGTTGTTCTTCTCTCACCAAGTGTTGATGACGCAGAAGCAGTTCTTGTTGTTGAAGATGTTCTTCATGCACAACATGAAGCTGAAGCAATTGACAACCCAGAAGTTGCGGTTGTTGTTGCTGCTGCCGTTGCTGCAGTTGTTGCTGCTGATCCAGAAGTTGTGAAGGATCCAGAAGCAGTTGCTGTGCTCATCAAGGAAGCAGTTGCCGAAGCACCAGTTCCATCTGCTGAAGCAGTTGCTGCCACAACAGAAGCTGTTGCTGCAGTTGTTGCTGCCGCCACAGGTGCCGAAGTTGCTCCAGAAGTCAAGGAAGAACTTGCAGTTGCAGTTGCTGCTCCTGCTGATCCAGTCCTTGATGCTCTTGAAGCACGTTTGGCAGTTGCGGAAGCAAAGGTCGATAGTCTATTGGGAAAATAGTGACGGGTGTTCGAAATTTGATTCGACGCCTGTTTTAATATATGATAGAGAGGGAGCCAAGTGCTCCCTCTTTTTTTTGGAGCGATTATGAAAAAGTATATTCATGTCAATCAACATATAATTAGATCAAATAAAAAGAACAACGAAAACAATCCTGTGCTTACCATCAAAGAAGGCAGGAAGAATACTTATTGTCACCGTGTGAAGATTCACGGACCAAGTGAAGTTGTATACTCAGGAAATGAGAAATTACTTCTTCCTTGTGGTGCAAGAGTTGCTGTAGTTACAGAAAGCGAAATTGAAATTGTAGAATAAATAAGAGAATATGAATATGTTAAATCAATTACTTGAATATCTAAGTCCAAAAGTTGTTCGCAATACAACTCCTGATAGACTTGTGGAAAATCGACCGCAAGTTCTCAAGCCTACGCATGAAATTTATAAGGACACCAAGAAAGAGTGGCGGTGGCGTATCACTGCACGCAATGGTGATATTATTGCTGCCTCTTGCGAAGGATATAAGAATAAAGTTGACGCCGAGAAGAATTTAAGGTATATTACTAATCTAAGAATCGGACAGTAGCACAGCCTGGTAGTGCATCTGCTTTGGGAGCAGAGGGTCGGAGGTTCGAATCCTCTCTGTCCGACCAATTTTTGGAGATTGTTATGGCAAATCATGTGAATACTTCGGTTCGGTTTGAGAAACTCAACGATGCTGGTAAAGCAAAGTTGCAAGAACTTTATTCTCGCATTCAACGAGAAGATAAAGGCTATGAATGGTTCAGTGATATTTTTGGTATTGATCGTGAAACCAGCAATCTCTATGAGTGGAACATAGAAAACGTTGGTCCGAAGTGGTGTTACTTCGAAGATCGCGGTGAAGATTATTTCAATACAGTTTCTGCTTGGAGTTTTCCACAAACAGGATTAGAATGGCTCTTTGAGCAGATTGCTTCTGTTGATCCTGACTTCATTGCCTCTGTGATGTATGAAGACGAAATGCCAAACTTCTTTGGTGTTTATGTCTACAATAAAGATGGTATCATTGATGGATGCGAGTGGGGCGAAGATGATGAAATCACCGAGATGATGCATGAAATGGTCCCATCACTTCGTGAATTAGATCAAGAAGAACAGAGCGATGTATATTTTGGTATTTGGTCAGATCATATTTGGGATCTTGTTCATGACAAACAAGATCAGGTATACAATGACATTATGGAGTCGTTGAAATAATTTTCGCGACTGTGGTGGAATCGGTATACACAACAGACTTAAAATCTGTCGGCGTTAGCCATGTCGGTTCAAGTCCGACCAGTCGCACCAATTTAAAGCAGAGTTGGCATATTGGTTGTGTCCCAGCCTTCCAAGCTGGTCAAGCGAGTTCGATTCTCGCACTCTGCTCCATCATTCGGAGTAAAAATGTTTAATGACGCAATTGCATCAGAACAATTAATTAATGAACGTACAGAAATCTGTAAACTTTGTGAGCACAATAAACTCGGAATTTGCACAAAATGTGGATGCATCATACATCTCAAAACAAAGATGAATTTTTCCAAATGCCCAATTGGTAAGTGGAATTCTGCGTCCTCGTAGTTCAGAGGATAGAACAACAGCCTTCTAAGCTGTGGGTCGCAGGTTCGACTCCTGCCGAGGACGCCATTATTATGAGTCAAACAAAACAATTAAAGTTTGAAGATCTTCAACCGCATGTAGATATGCTGTGTGATGCTTTAGAAAACAAAGGAGCGTCCTCTAGTGGAATTCCAAATCTAGAGGTGTATCCATTTGCGCGCAAGTATAGACATGTTCTTGCTCATGTGCGAGAAAAAGTATATACATATGATGAATTGCTTTATGATCTTTTAGTTCTTCGAGTTCAAACTCTTGAAGCCGCCAAGAACAATCAATACCATAGAATTGGTAAGATCGTCGAAGCACTTGACATTTTTATCATAAAAGAATATAATAAGTGCATGAATTAGGAAGGGTGGCAGAGCGGTTGAATGCATCAGTCTTGAAAACTGACGTCTCTTTACGGGGACCGTGAGTTCGAATCTCACCCCTTCCGCCAAAATTTGAAATCAATGCCCATATGGTGGAATTGGTAGACACGATGGTCTTAGAAGCCATTGCCGAAAGCGTGGGGGT
>Ga0208231_1000306_pt1 | contig 14028 bp, 13 predicted proteins | sample LakMenEpi15Jun12_FD_150702 | JGI IMG/M metagenome (GOLD analysis project Ga0208231, IMG submission 150702) | Freshwater microbial communities from Lake Mendota, WI - 15JUN2012 deep hole epilimnion (SPAdes) | ecosystem: Environmental > Aquatic > Freshwater > Lentic | place: Lake Mendota, Madison...
CTCAGAAGGCTTGTACACAGTAGTGCTGTACTTCTCTAAGGTTTCTTTCTTTAGTTGTACTGTAGATTTCACAGGTGTTTCCACCTGCAATGCTTGAGTAATTGTTGGCCCAGGCTGGACAGTAAATAAGAATAATGTTATCATTCCTATATAAGACCAGTTATGAGCAACATCGCTCAAACGTTGTTTGATATTCTCCATTGGCATTTCCTCCTTTAGAGATAACGAACTATAATAGTAGCATTACTTGACAGTAGGTGTCAAGCCAGTCAACCAGAAAAAAATATGAATATATCATTATCTATACCAAGACCTGGATTAAATCCAGCAACAGGATTTGGCTATGCAGCACAAAATATAGTTAGATCACTACAAAGCCTGGGACACATTGTTACTTGGACGAATGCGAACACGCCATTACAATTAAATTTTACACAACCTCATCATTATAAATTGCATAGAGGCCAATATCAAATTGGCTATACTCCATGGGAGTCTACTGGCATAAGGCCAGAGTGGACAGAAAGAATGAATCTGTGTGATGAAGTTTGGGCAACATCAGACTGGAATGCAGAAGTTTTTAAAAGTAATGGAGTTACTGTTCCAATTAAAACATATACTCACGGAATAGAAAAAATTTGGACCGCACATAAAAGAGAATTAAAAGAAGGAAGACCGTTTAAGTTTTTGCATGTTGGAGAACCAGCGCCAAGAAAATCTGGTCAGCTAGTAGTAGACACCTTTATAAAGATGTTTGGAGACAACCCAGATTATCAACTTACTATTAAGTCTCATCATTCTCATACAATTAGAGTATATGATAAATATGGTAATTTTGGATTACCAGAAAATATATATAATAATATTAAAGTAATTAAAGACGAATACTCTGCAGAACAATTAGTTTCTCTTTATCACTCACATCACGTTTTAATATATCCTAGTTGGGGAGAAGGGTTTGGATTTATTCCTCTTCAAGCTTTAGCAACTGGAATGCCTACAATAACAACATATGATTGGGCACAGTATAAAAAGTATATAGGTCCACTAAAGCTTAAGTCTAAGCTTTCAGATGAAGAATTGCCTAAAGCGGTAGGAGATCCTCATTTAGGATTAATGTTTAAGCCAGACGGAAAACACCTAGAAGAATTAATGTACGATTCTATAGTTAATTTTAAAGCTTATTCAGGATACTACTTTGCCCAGTCAACTAAAATACATGAAGAATATGATTGGATTAAGTTGACTAAGAATGCGTTTAGTCATTTAGAAGAAAGATTTTCATAACCCCTTCCCCTTTAGATTAAAGTTTGGTAGAATTGGACTTCAACTAAAAATATAAAACCGCAAGGCGGAGAAAAGGTGTTATTTAAAAAATGTCAAAAACTATTGCTAACCCATACGAAAACTTCATAGCTCTATCTCGATACGCAAGATGGATTCCAGAAGAAGGTCGTCGTGAAACTTGGGGCGAAACAGTAGATCGATATTTTGATTTTATGCTAGGCCACCTAGAAAAGAATCATGGATACAAACCATCAGGCAAGCTTGTTGAAGAATTAAAAGAAGCAGTATTTAATAGAAACGTTATGCCTTCAATGAGATCTGTAATGACTTCAGGCGCAGCTTTGGAAAGAGATAACGTAGCAGGATACAATTGTTCATTTGTTCCAGTAGATAATCCAAGATCATTTGATGAGACTATGTATATCCTTATGTGCGGTACGGGTGTTGGATTCTCTGTTGAATATAAGTATGTAAATAAACTTCCTTCTGTTCCAGAATCTTTAGAAAAATCAGATACAGTAATTGTTGTTGAAGATTCAAAGCAAGGATGGGCTAAAGCATACCGTGAACTTCTAGCCTTGCTATGGACAGGACATATTCCAGCAATTGATGTAAGCAAGGTTCGCCCAGCGGGTGCACGTCTTAAGACGATGGGCGGGCGTTCATCTGGACCACAACCGCTTGTTAATCTTTTTGACTTTACAATTGCAAAGTTTAAGAATGCAGTAGGTCGTCAACTAAAACCTATTGAAGCACATGATATTATGTGCAAAATTGGTGAAGTAGTTGTAGTAGGTGGAGTAAGACGCTCTGCCATGATTTCTCTTTCTAATATTAATGATATTGAAATGGCGGCAGCAAAGTCTGGTAACTGGTGGGAAAATAATACTCAACGTGCACTTTCAAATAACTCTGTGGCATACTCTCGTAAGCCAGCAATGGAGCAATTTATAGCAGAATGGAAAAATTTATATGACTCAAAGTCTGGTGAACGTGGAATCTACAACGTTGCAGCAGCACAAGCGCAAGCAGCTAAATATGGACGAAGGGATCCTGAGATACACTATGGAACAAACCCTTGCTCAGAAATTATTTTGCGTCCTTATCAGTTTTGTAACCTTTCAGAAGTCGTATTACGTGAAAAAGATACAAATGAGGATGTTGCAAATAAAGTACGCCTTGCAACGATTCTTGGAACATGGCAGTCAACCCTAACAGATTTTAAATATCTTCGTAAAATTTGGAAAGACAACACAGAGGAGGAAAGGCTGCTTGGCGTTTCTTTAACTGGCCAGTTTGGCCACAAATTCTTTTCTGGAAAGCAAGGACTTGATAAACTAGAAAAAGTTCTTTCTAGTCTTCGTGAGTATGCTCGTGAAATGAATAAAGAAGAGGCTGGGAAAATTGGGATTCCTGAGTCTGCAGCTATTACATGCGTAAAGCCTTCTGGAACAGTATCTCAATTGGTCGGGGTATCTTCAGGAATGCATCCATGGCATTCACCGTATTATATTCGTACAGTTCGTGGCTCAAAGGGAGATCCAATCTCTACATTTTTGAAGGAAGTAGGAATTCCAGTAGAAGATGATGTAATGAAGCCAAACGACACATACGTATTCTCATTTCCAGTTAAGGCGCCAGAGGGTGCAATTGTTAGAAATGATCTAACAGCCCTGGATCATTTAAACACATGGCTAGTTTATCAACGTGCATGGTGTGAGCATAAGCCATCTATTACTGTTTCTGTAAAAGAAGACGAATGGATGGAGGTTGGAGCTTGGGTATACAAGCATTTTGATGAGGTATCTGGAATTTCATTCTTACCTCACTCTGACCATACATATAAGCAAGCCCCGTATCAAGAAGTAACTAAGGAAGAATATGATTCCCTACTCGCACAGATGCCTAAGTCTATTCGTTGGGAAGATTTATCATTTTATGAAACAGAAGACGGAACTTCTACAAACGCCACCCTTGCCTGTACATCTGATGGAAATTGTGAGATTGTAGACATTTCTGCATAAAGGGTATATAATAAATATTGGGGTAATACCCAAAATTCCTGGGCACTAGGCCCAGAAATAAGGAGGATCTAAATTGTCAAAAACAAAAGAAGATCTAAACAATGATGGAAAGGTAACAATGCAAGAGAAAATTCTAGCAGCGTTGGCAAGCTATGGGCGTCACTTTTTAGGTGCGGCTATTGCTCTTTACATGACTGGAAACACTGACCCAGGAGACCTAATTAAGGGCGGTATCGCAGCCTGTCTCCCAGTGATTTTGAAGGCACTTAATCCAAATGAAAGTTCGTTTGGATTTACAAAGAAGTAAAATATAGTTAAGCTATTAGGACAGCTCCTGTGCTAAAATGAGCATAGGAGTTTTCCTATTAGGAGAGTTTGCAAATGGCAGGACAAAAAAACTGGGAAGTAGATCAAAATACTACCTTCTCTTTTATTGTAGAATATAAAGACCCTAACGATATACCAATATCTTTAGTAGGTGCAACCGCAAAAATGCAGGTCCGTGATACAAAAGGCGGATCTAAATTAGCATTTACTTTAACTTCCCCATCAACTGGTGGAATAACAATAGACGCTGCTCTTGGCAAATTAACCATTAAGATGACCCCTACCCAAACTAACAAATTATTCTATCCAAAATCTTCATACGATTTAATGGTCATCGATTCTAATGGTAATAAAATAAAGTTACTTGAAGGATTCCTTACATTAAATAGATCGGTTACAATCTAATGCCAATTATCAACAATGATAATATTCCAAAAGTTGTTATTACAGAAACTATTAATGATGTTGTAATATCCAGCCCTGGACCACAAGGTCCTCGTGGTAAAACAATATTAAATGGTAATGGTATTCCAGCCGAGAACCTAGGTCTTGAAGGAGACTTTTATTATGATAAGCTCACAACAAGATTTTATGGTCCAAAACCCACAGATCTGACATGGGCTGGAGCCTCAAACTACCTTCTCAATACAGAGATAGCCTTTGAGTATAGCTGGGAAATGGCACTTTTTAATGGACAGTCTGGCCCAGTTTATTCCGTTCCAATAAACCACAACCTTGAATTTTACCCAAATGTGACGGTAAAAACAAGTGGCGGAGACATATTAGAAACTGGTATAGAGTATAATAATGTTAACACTTTAACACTGACAATGGCTCAACCATTCTCAGGGACAGCGTACCTGTCTTAGAGGAGCAAAGTAAATGGCAAGACTATTTGTAACTAGTATTAATCTCAACAAGAATGAGCTTATTAATGCTAGAATTCAAAACGTATCATCTGCACCGTCACTTCCAGTAACTGGTCAGATATACTACAACAACTCAGACAATGTAATGTACTATTACAATGGTCGCACAGCACCAGATGGTCCATGGATTCCAATGTCTGCTTCTACAGAAGCAATTCAGGATATTATTGGATCAACAATTGTTGGCGGAACAGGTATTACTGCGGTCTATGGAGACCCAGCAGGAACCGAAACAATTTCCATCACCAATACTGGCGTTACAGCAGGAGCATATGGATCAGCAACAAAGATCCCAACATTCACTGTTAATGCTCAAGGTCAACTAACCTTAGCTGGCGAAGCCGATGTAGCAACAACACTAACAATTAATGGAGATACTGGTACAACTGGTATTTCTCTTCTAACAGAATCCCTACAGGTTTCTGGTGGAGAAGGCATTGATGTTACTGTAACAGATAATACAATTACAATTGCTGGCGAAGACGCAAGCACAACAAACAAAGGTGTAGCATCGTTTGCAGATGCAGACTTCACTGTAGCAAGTGGAGCAGTATCTATAAAGAATGTAAATCTTGGAACTCAGACCACAGGAAATTATGTAGCAGGAATCACTGGCACAGCCAATGAAGTTACTGTTTCTGGTTCAGGTTCAGAAAATGCTAGCGTTACAATTGGCCTTCCAGACGATGTAACCATCACAAACAACTTAACAGTTGGCGGTAACTTAAATGTTACTGGAACAATCAACTCAGTAAACACAACACAGGTAAATATAGTTGATAATAAGATCAACCTTAATACCGACTTTACAGGAAACCCAACAGTAGATGCTGGTATCCGTGTAGAGCGTGGTGCTTCACCAGACGTTGAGATTTTGTGGAATGAGACAGAAGATAAGTGGACACTTACAAATAATGGTACAAACTACCATGAAATTACACGTAAGTTTAAAAAGGATATTCTCCTAACAGATGCATCAAATAGTCCAACAAACACGGCGTTCTTGTTTACACACAACCTTGGAACAAAAGATGTAACTGTACAAATTTATCAAACTGGCACTCCATACGCTCAAGTCGAAGCTGATGTAGAACATACTTCAGATAACACCACAACAATTAAATTTGCTGCGGCACCTTCAGACGGAGAATATAGAGTAGTTATTGTAGGTTAATTATGTCGAGACAATTTAAAGTCCCAGTTAACCTAGTACAACTAACAGTAGATCCATCTTCAGCCACTGCTGGAGACATATATTTTAATTCAGCAAGTCAAAAAATAAAATTCTACTCTGGAACAGAGTGGCTAGAAGTAGGCGCAGGCGCAGGCGGCGGAACAACTAATCATACACACGACTATAATGGAAATGTAATAGTTGGTGCAGGCGGATCACTAGTAACTACTGCCACATTTGCAGCAGGAGCACCAAACAATTTAAATGGTCAAAATGGTGACGTTTATGTTGATATAACCAATTTAAATGTTTATGTTAAGTCTTCAAGTACCTGGGGAAGCCCAACAGAAATAAATGTTTATACAAAACAAGAGATAGACACACTTTTCACCAACATAGACAACAGTCTTGGAGATTATGTTCCCCTTAGTATTGTAGGAGAACCAGATGGAGTTCCAGCAACAGATTTAAACGGAAATATATTAGTTTTATCTGGCGCAGGAGTTAAGTTTCCAGACAATTCAATTCAAACAACAGCATTTAATACAAGTGGATTTGCCACGACTTCTGATCTTTCAGATGTTGAAGTTTTGGCTTTAGCAGGACTATAAAGGGGGAAAAATGTCATTAAACTTTACTAATATAGAAGCATTAATTCAAACAAGACTTAATGCTCTAACCGTTAATGTAACAGCAGCTTCTGCAAGTGGCACTCAAGTTACTTACACAGCAAGCAATAGCTTTACTGCTGGTCAGCTAGTTAGCATTACTGGATTATCTACAACAGCTTTTAATTTACAGAATGCAACAATTCATTCTGCCACATCAACTCAGTTTGTTATAAACAGCACTGTAACTGGAACAGCGGTTACAGGATCAACAACAGGTGTTGCAGCAGCAGTACTTGATACAAAAGAACTACTCCTTCAAATGAAGGCAATCGAAACAGCAACAACAAACCTTTCTTTAGGAAAAGTAGTTTCAGAAGGACTTTTCCAGCAATCAGCACTTACTGGTATAAAGAATCAAATTGAACAAGACATTGACGCATTATATGATGCAATAGAGGGAGCAGCAAACGTAACCCTTACTGGAGCTCAGACAGTTACTAATAAAACTTTAGTTTCCCCTATTTTAACTGGTACCCCAACTGCTCCAACCCCAACAGCTGGTACAAATACAACACAAGTTGCAACCACAGCCTTTGTTCTTAGTGAAGTTGCTTCAGGTATTACAAATTTAGTTGGTTCATCTCCAACTCTTTTAAATACACTACAAGAATTAGCATCCGCTATAAATAATGATCCAGCGTTTTTTACAACAATATCAAATGGATTAAATACTAAGGCACCGATTGCCTCACCAACATTTACTGGAACGGTTACCTTCCCAGCAAATACTTCTGGTGCAAATTTCGTAAATATTCCCAACGCCGCCCTAACAAATTCATCAATAACAATTGATGGAAATGCTATATCATTGGGTGGCTCTGGGTCTGCACTACCAAGCCAGACCTCAAATACTGGAAAGTTTTTGACAACAAATGGTTCTTCAGCAACCTGGGGAACTCCAAGTTATCAGACTATTCAATATGAGTCTAGTGGAACAGTACCAGCTAGAAGCACAATTAACTTTATAGGAGCAACTGCCTCAGATGACTTGATAAATAACAGAACAACTGTTACAATAAATCCAGTCTCTGTTAGCGGAATCTCACTTATAAGGCAAGTTGAACAGATAGCAGGAATAACAATTTTATGACAGGAGTAAACTAAAATGCCAAATTACGCAAGTTTGTCGTCTCAGATTGATGCAGTCAAAGCTGAGATCACAACCAGTATTGGAGCAGCAACATACACTGCCCAAGATTTAATATTCGTTTCCGCTGCACTCAAAAATTTAGGCGAGATGCTTGGCGTAAACGATGTTGTGGCCGCAACCGCAGATGGCCAAACACAAATAAATACGCTAGTAACAAATATTCTTAATGGAACAGCACCAGCAACAGCTGGAGAGCTTTATGTAGGAGATGCACCAGTAACATGGAATACATCTGCTTCGCTAACAAATCCAGTAGCAGTTTTAAGATATGACTCTGGAACATCAGATTCATCATATGCTCAAATTGCTTTTAACAACGATGATGCAACATCTTCAACAGACATAATTGTCTATACTTCAAACGGAACAGACTCAAGCGGCTGGACTGGAATGGGTATGACAGGAAACTCATTTGATGATGCAACATATGGAATTACTGGACCTCAAGATGGATACATATTTACATCAGCAAAAGCTCCATTAATTAAAGCAATTTCTCAAAAGGGAATTAACAATAACGTTGCTACAATTACAACATCAACAGCACACGGATTTACAGTAGGTAAAAAGGTAAATATTACTGGAGTAGACGCTACATTTAATGGAACATACACCATTGCTACAACGCCTACTACAACATCTTTTACATATGCAAAAACTGCATCTAACGTAACTACAGTAGCCGCAACAGGATCAGTAACAATGTACTTTGGAGCTGGAAACCTTGTTTTGGCAACAGCTGATACAGGATCCGAAAACAAGATTATCATTGCAGCTGGTGGATATTCTACTGGAGATACCCAGATTGCTATCACCCCAGGAGAAAATGTTCACGTAGAAATTCCAACAGCATCAGTAAGCCCATCAACTGGAGCAGTTACTGTTGTAGGTGGAGTTGGCATCAACGGAGATCTTAATATCGCAGGAGATGTTAATATCAACGGAACGATCTCATTTGCAGGTGGAGGAACAACAGTTGTTTCTGAAAACCTTGCAGTCACAGATCCAGCTATATTCGTCGCAGACAATAACACTGGAAATCTAGTAGACTTTACATTTATCGGAGAGTATATAGTTGGTGGAAACACTAAGTACTCTGCTTTCTCAAAGGATGCTACAGATGGAGTCTGGAAGTTAACTTCTGGAATTTCAACAGCACCAACAACAACAATCAACTATTCTGAGGCTGGTGTGGTTTTTGATAAACTACAGCTAGCACAGGTTGTTGTTACCACCGCTCCAACAGCGGAAAATGAAGTAACAACAAAATCCTATGTAGATAATAGAGCACAAAACGAATTTGTGCTAAGTCTCATGGGAGCAATTTAAGCTATACGGAGGTAATAAATAATGCCAAACATTGTTAAAAAGTTAGCTAGACAGACTCTAGCTACATCAGAGGGCACATTGTATACAACACCTGCTTCAACAAGCACTGTTGTTACAAATATTGTTCTTACAAATACAACCGCATCTGCAATCACGGGTACCATAAAGCTCGGAACGCACGAAGTTCTTTCTAGTGTCTCCGTAGCAGCAAGTGGAATTCTCGCTTTAGATTTAAGACAGGTTATTGAAGCTGGAGATACGATTGCAGGGTCAGCATCTGCAACTGGATTAAAAGCACACATTTCAGGAACAGAGGTATCATAATATGCCTCTAGTTCAATTTCCATCATCTGGTGGAGCAACATTAAAGAAACAAATATTTACATCATCTGGAACATTTAACCTTCCATCTGGGTTTAGCGCAAGCAAGCCTTTGTGGGCTAAAGTTACCGCAGTAGGTGGCGGTGGTGGTGGAGGCCAAGGTTACGCAGCCGCAGGTGGCGGTGGAGGAGCAGTTGTAATAAAAGATCTAGCTATTACTGGCAATATTCCAGTAATTATTGGATCTGGAGGAGCATCTGGAGCAGAATCTTCAAACGGAGGACGTGGTGGAGACACCATTGTAGGAAATTCACCTACACTTCCAACTAATCTATTAAGAAATCCATTTCAAGTTGGCCTATATGGTCAATGGGAGACAACAGGATGGACTCTTACCTCAACTGGTTCTATGAACACATTTAGATCTGATTATAACTCAGCTACAAATCAGAATTTAAGAAATAGACACTACATAGTTGGGGATACAGGAAATTATCAAGATGTATTCAAATCATCATTTGGTGTTACAATGTACTCTAGTAACGGAATTGCAACACAAACTTTCTACTCAGATTATAACCCAACTGTAGCAAATACACTGCACTATTTTGGAGCATATACAAGATCTGGACAAGGAAGCAACCCTTTACAGGTTACTATTGAATGGTATGACAATTCAAATAATCAGTTAGGATCTTTAGCTCAACTTCCTGGGTACACTTTTACGGTAGACCACGGAACAGAAAGAAAAGATTCAGCATCTGCAACATCACCTGCTGGAACTACAAAGTTTAGACTAAGAATTGTTATGACTTGTGGTGCTACAAACCACTTCCAGCAAATTTTTGGAGCATTTGTTAGCACTGAAGTAAACTATGCCCCATATTATGTCCAACATGAAAACACATACTGGACTGGAGCAAGATATTCTTCTTATCTAACTCGCTTAACTACAACTGGACTTACTGGTGGAACAACTGGTATTGTAGCAGGTGGTGGCGGTGGTGGTGGAAACGCAGGAGATGAAGGTACTGGAGGATGGATGCAACATCGCTATGGCGGTCCTGGTGGACACATGGGCGGTTACGGAACATCACACGGTAACGATTCAGACGGAAGCTCAATCATTTTTGGTGGAGACGGTGGTGGCGCTGGTGGCGCACCAATTCGTGAAGTATTCCGAAGCACTAATGCAACAACACCATTTTCAACAGATGGTGGACCAACTGGAATTAACTCCGCAGGAATTTGGAGAACATTTGGTTATAGAATGCCAGTAAACTCTACATTCTTAAGATATCCAGCAGGAAATATGGGAACATCCGCTATCTACTTAAACGGAATGACAGATGGTCAGTATGCTAAGTTCCGTATCGAAGGATCTCATCCACACGAGAATGGATACTCTGCAGGAGGACCTGGTTGTGGTTTTGCAAACTTTGTAAACACACAATCAACATCTCGTTATTTCTACAACGAAGGATTTGCACACTATCGTGAATTACCTTACGGAAATGGTGGAGCAGCTACTAAAGGTAGACAAAACAGAAATACTTCAAACTATGGAGACATTGATTATTACGTAAATGGAGAATGGCCAACAAATGGCGATCCAGGAATTGTAATATTTGAATGGCTAGAAAGCTAAGAGGAGACATAAAATGGCTAAATACGCATTAATAGATAATTACGATAAGCTCGGAATGATCATTGAAGCAGATTCATTAGAGATAGCTGAAGAAGTTTCTTCTAATGTTTTTGGTACTAAAATGGTAATTGCTTTAGAAGGAGTAGAGGGTGCAGAAAAAGCATCCCCTGGTTGCGAATGGGATGGATCTAAGATTCTTCCACTTCCAGATTCAGATGTTGTTGGAGAATACAACATGGAATTTGATCTAAGTAATCCATCTGAAGAAGCATAAAAATTAAATAATAGAGCGGGCCCTAGAGAAATCTAGGGCCTGTTTCTTAATGGTAAGGCTGGTATAATATTGATATATGGCTACTAATTTTCCAACATCATTAGACTCATTAACTAATCCCGCAACAACGGATCAGTTATCTAGCCCTTCACATGCCGCACAACACGCAAACGCAAACGACGCCATTGAGAAATTAGAGGCTAAGGTCGGAGTTGATGGCTCAACAGTAACAACTTCCCATTCATATAAAATTGCCCAACTAGAATTAGATCTGCAAAATAGCATAGGTGATTATATTCCGCTCTCCGTTCTTGGAGAACCAGATGGTGTAGCAAAATTAGACCTAGATGGAAATCTAATAGTCCCAGAAAATAAAATTATCATCGAAGGGGCAACAGCGGATGCCCACGAATTAACTTTGCAGGCTCCAGATGTAACATCAGATATTACAGTAACTCTTCCAAATGCCAGCGGAACATTGGCTCTTACAACAGATGTTTCAACGGCAATAACTAACCTTGTTAGCTCAGCCCCATCCACATTAGATACATTAAATGAATTAGCCACAGCTCTTGGAAATGATGCAAATTTTGCAACGACAACAGCTACATCAATTGGCAATAAGGTTTCAAAAGCAGGCGGAGATATAATTCAGGCAAGTCTATCAACAGTAATACCTTTGGTCGTAAAGGGTGCAGCATCCCAATCCGCTAACCTTCAAGAATGGCAAGATTCTGCAGGAAACCTGCTTGGTAGGATTACTTCAACTGGAGTAACTTCTTTTTATGGCGGAAGCAACATATTCCCTGGAGACGTTAGGGCTGGAACATCAAGTTATCTTACTGCAGCTTTAAGCGTTGCATCAAGAGTTGCAACAGAGTCAGGACTGGCTGTTCGTGGCTTTGCTTCACAATCTGCCAATCTTCAAGAATGGCAAAACAGTGCTGGCGGTGTCTTACTGGGTATAGATTCAACAGGAAGTTTAAATATAGGCGCTGGCTCTAGCAACATATGGAAAATAAAAAACCAGACCAGTGCGGTAATGGAATGGCAACCAGTACAAGGATTTATGTTCTTGCCTTATGGTGCTTCTAATAGACCAGTAACAATTAAAGGTGCCGCAAGTCAAACAGGTAATTTAACAGAGTGGCAGAATAACAATGGGGATGTTCTTAGCAAAATAACTTCAGACGGATCTTTGCAAATAGGTAGCGGAGCTTGGACTGTAATTAGTTCTCTGTACGGACAGGTTGGTGTTAGAACCGACGGAGCGCTTTTAGGTTCTCTTTCAGTAGGAACTGGAAATGCTGGGGTTATTGGTTTAGTAGTAAAAGGCGCAGCCTCCCAAAGTGCAGATTATTTCCAAATTCAAAATTCATCAGGGACAGTTGTAGTTAAGGCTGATTCTTCAAACAGTATTGCAGTGCCATTTGGCCAAATTAGTGCAGCATCAGGATTAATTGGCTCAGGCACAACAAGACTTGGAACTGCAGGCGTTACTGCTTATGCAAGTGCAGCCACTAGCAATGGAATTGTTGTTCGTGGTGCAGCATCACAAACCGCAGACCTACAGCAATGGCAGAACAGTTCTGGTGCGATCCTTGCAAGAATTACCGCAGGCGGAGTAATTGGAACTACTCAAAATATTTATGCAAATCGATATTATTATTCAGGCAATGGAACAGATACTGCAACTTCAATTTCTTTTATAGATGGAGTAAACGGCGGTGGATTAAATATAAGAAATATAGATTTAGGCACACCAAATGCGGCATTTGACAATGTTGTTCCATTAACTATTAGCGGAAATATTAATCAAACAGCAAATCTTCAAAATTGGAAAAATGCTGCAGGAACAGTTTTAGCCAAAGTTGATTCAACTGGAGCTATGTTTACAGTTACTCCAGCAGCAAATACTAATACAACTCAAGTTGCTACTACAGCTTATGTTCAAACAGAATTAGCGGACTTAGTTAATTCCGCCCCAGCAACACTTGATACTCTAAATGAACTTGCAACAGCGCTAGGAAATGATGCTAGCTTCTCTACTACTGTAACTAATAGCATAGCCCTGAAGGCACCACTGGCTTCTCCAGCCCTTACAGGAACTCCTACAGCACCTACGGCAACGGCGGGAACCAATACAACACAGCTTGCAACTACAGCATTTGTTAAAACAGAAATTACAAGTAGCGTACAACCAGGAGCGGTATATCAAACATCTGCCCCATCATCTCCTGCCGTTGGTCAGATTTGGATTGATTCGGATCAGGATGTAACTACATTTGACTCTAATATTATTCGTCGTAAATCAATTACTGCAACAGCAGGACAAACAGTATTTACTACCGACCTACCATTCATCGATGGATTTGAGCAGGTATTCTTTAATGGTCTTCTGCTTCTAAAGACTTCAGACTATACAACATCAGGCGGAAATACAGTAACCCTTACATCTGCGGCGGCAGTATCAGATATAGTAGAAATAGTTTCAGTAACTGGAGCTAATTCAGTATCTACATATACTCAGGCAGAGACAAATGCTCTCTTGGCTGCAAATACTTCAGTTGCCCCATTGTCTATTTCAGCAAATACTACATTGGTGGCTAAGAAGAGATATTTTGTTACATCAGCATCTGCTCTAACATTGACTCTTCCAGCAAGCCCAGCTTTAAATGATGAAATTCAAATACTAGATGCATCTGGAAACGCTTCGACGTATAATATAACAGTGGCCCGAAATGGCAATAAGATCAACGGCGGAACTGGAAACTTTATTATAGATATGAATGGTGCCTGGACTACACTGCTTTATACTGGCTCTACTTATGGATGGAAGGTGGGATAATGACTGATATTAGAATGTCATCAATGGCAGGCATACCATTTGGAAA
>Ga0208231_1000322_pt1 | contig 13654 bp, 22 predicted proteins | sample LakMenEpi15Jun12_FD_150702 | JGI IMG/M metagenome (GOLD analysis project Ga0208231, IMG submission 150702) | Freshwater microbial communities from Lake Mendota, WI - 15JUN2012 deep hole epilimnion (SPAdes) | ecosystem: Environmental > Aquatic > Freshwater > Lentic | place: Lake Mendota, Madison...
ACTCGATCTATCCCGTCGCAGTCCACCGGGTACACGTCCGCAAAGAAGACGGACGTCTCGTCTACCGGATCGAAGACCGTGACTACTCAGCCGACGAAGTGCTCCACATCAAAGGCTTCTCGATGCCCGGTGAGATGGTCGGATACGGAATCCTCTCAGCTCAACGTCAAGCCATCGGCGGAGCGGTCGCAGTCAACACCTACGCGCAAAGATACTTCGACGGCGGAGCACAGCCGACCGGCATCATCTACTCGGCGAACCCCGACCTCACTCAAGAAGAAGCCGATCAACTGAAGGCTCAATGGCTTCGACAGTACGGAGGAACGAAGCGCACTCCGGCAGTCCTCAACGAGTCGACGAAGTTTCAGCAGCTCTCCGACAACGCGAAAGACGCGCAGCTCCTCGAGACTCGTCAGTTCTCACTGACGGAGATCGCGAACATGATCGGCCTCCCGGCGTACTATCTCGGCGCACCCAACTCGAGCCGCACCTATTCCAACGTCTCAGAGGAGAACCTTCAGCTCGTGCGCTGGAGCCTCCTCCCGTGGATTCAGCGAGTCGAATCGAAGTTCACGGAGTACCTACCGCGAGGACAGTTCGCCAAGATGAACATCGACGCACTCCTCCGCCCAGATACAAAGACCCGCTACGAAGCTCACAAGATCGCGCTCGACGCCGGCTTCCTCAGCATCGACGAAGTGCGCGAGCTCGAGAACCGGGAACCGCTCGCCGAAGAAGAGAGCATCGACCCCGACCCGGTGCCAGCCGAGATCGTCTCAACTCCACTCGAAGAAGACGAAGGACTAGAATCTGAGGACGATGGAGACTAGAAACTACGACGCCTCACTCGAACTACGAGCCGAAGGCGACGGAAGAACCGTCGTCGGAATCGCAGTCCCCTACGACGTCGAGCAGCGCATCTCGGCAGGCCTCGTAGAAGTCTTCCGAAAAGGCGTCTTCCGTGACGTCACCCGCGCCGCGAACCGGGTAAAACTTCTCTTCCAACACAAGACCGACGCACCGATCGGACGAGCAGTCATGCTCGAAGAACGAGACGGCGGACTCTATGGAGAGTTCCGAATCTCAAAGACCGAAGCCGGAGACGAAGCGCTCGAGCTCATCCGGGACGGAGTGCTCACGAACCTCTCCGTCGGATTCCAACCGCTCAAAGATGAGAAACGCAACGGAGTAGTGAACCGGATCAAGGCTCACCTCGCCGAAGTCTCCCTCGTCACATTCGGCGCCTACGGAGACGCCGCGAACATCGTCGCAGTACGCCAAGAGATCGAGAAACCTAACCTCGCCTCCATCGAAGCGATCGTCGCGAAGGTTCGCAAGTGATCTCGAAGAGCTACTCGATCACGAGCACCCGGCAGATCGTCGTCGCAAAAGACGACAAACCGCGCGACATCTACCTGCAAATCGTAGGCAACTCGACTGTCTACGTCGGCGGCTCAGACGTCACCTCATCACTCGGCGTACCCTACGAAAAACACTCCTCGCCGCATACCGTCTTCGTTCCAACGAACGAAACGATCTACGCAGTGTGCGCCGATGGCGTCACGGAGACGCTCCGAGTTCTCACTCCCGACCTCGACTAGCGCCTATGCCGTGGCACATCGAGACGAATAACAGTCAGTGCGCCTCCGGCTATGCAGTCGTCAAAGATGACGACGGCTCTGTCGAAGGATGTCATCGCACTCGACGCGAAGCACTCGCACAACTCGCCGCCCTCAACATCGCCGAAGCAGAACGCAGCTCCGAAGAACGGCAGGAAGGTTACGCTCCGAACGATGGCATGATCGCCGAAGCTCGACGCGGCCTCGACTGGCGTCAAACATACGGACGCGGAGGAACCGAAGTCGGAGTCGCCCGCGCTCGAGACATCATCAACCGGAGGAACCTCTCAAGGACGACCGTCGGACGAATGGCGTCCTACTTCGCACGTCACGAAATCGACAAAGAGGGCGAAGGCTTCCGTCCCGGCGAACCCGGCTATCCGTCAGCCGGTCGGATCGCGTGGGCGCTATGGGGCGGCGACCCCGGTAAGGCGTGGGCGAACGCCATCCTCCGAGAGTTCCGCACGTTGACGAACCCGACAGACGTCCGCTAGTCTCTACTCAACCGCACCCTCGGCCACGAAGAGCGCACCTCCCGCAAGGGACACCCGCCACGGTGAGCAGCGAGCACCCGGAGAGCAACATCAGCAACTATTCCCACAAAAGGACTCCAACCGTGAACTCATTCCTCAGCCGCCTCCACGAGCAGCGCTCGCAGAAGGCCGACCTCATCGACGCAACTCTGAACCGCGCAGCGGAAGAGAACCGCGACATCTCAGAAGTCGAAACCTCGAACGTCGCCGCCCTCGCCAAAGAGATCGAGAAGCTCGACGAGCGCATCGCCCAAGTGACAGACATCGAAACCCGCAAGGCCGCAGCAGCCGAACTCGCCCGCAAGGTCGACGGCTCCAAGTCGGAAACCCGCGCAGCAGCACCCGCCCGGGTGACCCGCGAAGAGCGCACCTACCGCCCAGAAGGTGACTTCTCGTTCGTGCGTGACGCCTTCGCCGCTCAAGTGCTCGGCGACTTCGACGCCCGCGAGCGCATCGCCCGCCATCAGCAAGAAGAGCGCATCGAGAAGCGCGACGTCGGCACCGCCCAGTTCGCCGGACTCGTCGTTCCTCAGTTCCTCACCGACCTTGCAGCACCATTCGCTCGCGCCGGTCGCCCATTCATGGACGCCTCGCGTAAGCACGTTCTCCCCGGTGCAGGCCTCACCCTCTCGATCTCGAAGGTGACGACCGGCTCCGCGGTAGCAGTGCAGACCGAAGGCTCCGCAGTGCAGGAAACGAACATGGACGACACGAAGCTCGACGTCTCCGTCGTGACTGTCGCCGGTCAGCAGAACGTCAGCCGTCAAGCGCTCGAGCGTGGAACCGGCATCGACTCCCTCGTCATGGCCGACCTCGTCAGCGCGTATCACACGCAGCTCGACGCGCTTAACGTCACGACCTCGGCAACGTCACTGACGAACACGATCACGCAAGTGATTACCTACACGGATGCAAGCCCAACCGTGGCCGAGCTCTACCCGAAGATTCTCGATGGCGTACAGCGCATCCAGACGAACTACTTCGGTGGCCCGAACTTCATCCTCATGCACCCACGCCGACTGGCCTACATCCTCGCCGCGACGGACACCGCAGGACGCCCACTCGCCCTGCCAACCATCAACGGCCCACAGAACGCCATTGGCGTAGGTAACGGCTCGGTCGTCTACGGCAACAGCGGCTATTCGATCGCCGGACTCCCGGTCATCACCGATGCCAACGTCACAACGACAAACGGCACCGGCTCGAACGAGGACGTCATCATCATCGGCAATACCCAAGAGTCGCACCTCTGGGAAACTGCCGGCGGCGCTCCGTTTATGCTCCGCTTCGAGGACGTCAAGTCCGCAGAGCTGGAAGTGAAGATGGTCGTCTACGGATACAGCGCTTACACAGCGAACCGCTATCCGAACGCCTTCGCCCTCATCGGCGGAACTGGCCTCGTCACCCCAACCTTCTAACTCGAAGGCCTCGCGGAAGGCTCGGATCGGTAGCGGCATGATCCGAGTCTCCGCAGGCTTCCGGGCTGGACGGACGACGACTAAAGCGTCGTCCCGGCTGGGCATCCCAGACGCTCCGTTCGCCTCCTTACGTCCGAGCATCGAGGATGATCCGCTTCCTAGCCGGGACGATTCATCTCCCAAAAAGCGGAAGAGAAAGAAGTCCTAGACATGGCGATTACGAACGGCTATACGACACTCGCCGCGTTTCAGGCATACGCCAACATGAGCACCGTCACGGCAGACGAGACGGCGACCATCGAGAAGGCCATCGAAGCCGCATCGCGCACGATCGACCGGATCGCGAACCGGCGCTTCTGGATGGATACGAACGCGACCGCCCGCCTCTACCGGACGACCGACTTCTACACGCTCTTCGTCGACGACATCGGCTCCACGAGCGGACTGCAAGTCGCCTTCGACGCCACCGGGAACGGCAACTACACGGACATCCAAGTTCTCAACACTGACTACATTCTTGACCCGGTCACCGCACCCCAGCAGCAGCGCCCCTACACGCAGATAACTATCGTCGGCCCCGATCTCTTCCCTCTGCCGATCTCACGACGCCCTCAAGTCCAAGTCACCGCCCGCTTCGGATGGTATCTCGGCACACCGCCCGACGACGTCGTCGAAGCCTGCCTCATCCTCGCAGCCGACTACGTCAAGAGAGCCTCATCGGTAGGCGGAGTGCTCGGCCTCTCAGAACTCGGAGCTATCCGAATGAGTCCCCTCGGACGAGACATCTCGGCGATCGTCCGGGCGTACCGTCGCGAGGTAGTCGCGTGACACCGTCCACAGTCCGCGACAAGATGAAACTCGCGCTCAACATAACCGGACTGCGCGTCTACGACACCATCCCCGAGAACGTCATCCCACCAGCGGCAGTGATCGGGAATCTGACGATGGACTGGGACTTAGTCATGAAACGCGGAGCAGATACCGCGAACCTTGACGTCACCGTCATAGCCGGACGAATGAGCGACCGTGCTGCGCAAGATTACCTCGACGGACTTCTCACCGCTACCGGGAATAGTTCCATCAAAACGAAAATCGAAGCCGATCAGACGCTCGGCGGCTCCGTCTCCTCGATCAGATGCCTACGAGCCTCCCCGCTCTCCGTCACCGTCTCCGGCGTCGAGATGCTCGCGTACCGCTTCGAGGTAGTGTGCTACGGATGACAAAGTACCGCGTGACTAGCCGACGCCTCTACGGATTCGCCGACGGTGACATCGTCTCCGCAGAAGGCCTACAGCTCTGCGGGATCGACCTCGACCGGGCAAGAGCGAAGAATCTCATCGCAGAAATCGGCTACGATGAACCCCGCAAGCACAAAGGCGCCCGCAAGGACGCCTCCGATACAGACAAGGACTAGACTCACCTCATGCCTACAGCAACATTCCTCGGAGCCGCCTCCGTCTTCACGGTGGACTCGGTCGATCTCGCCGACCAGCTCGTCTCGATCACCATGACAAAAAACGTCGACGCACTCGAGAGCACGAGTCTAAAAGATGCCTCGAGGACATTCGTCGCAGGCCTCCAGTCATCGGAAACTACCTTCACGGTCATGGGAACCTTCGCCTCCGGTGAAGCAATCCAAGCGATCTTCGGCGACGTCGGCGCCTCCGTGACGATCGTCTACGAGCCACTCACTGCCGCCCCGGGTGCCAGCTCGCCTAGGTATACGCACTCCGGAGCCTTCCTTGCCTCGGCACCGATCGCAGTCTCCGTAGGAGAGCTCGTCCAAATAACCGCCACCTACACCGGCGGCGCGATCGTGCAGGCGGTCTCCTAAACGATGCTCGACATCTCCGTCACAATAAAGCGGAAAGACGGAACACAAGAATCGTTCCCCGTCTACGCAGACTCACAAATCGCGTTCGAGCGCTGGGCGAAAGTGTCCATCTCTGCCGCCTTCGACCCGAACGGGAAACCGAAGATGGAATCCCTCTACTACCTTGCGTGGCTCGCCGAAAAGAACTCCGGCAAAGTTACGAAAGTCTTCGACGAGTGGATCAAGGACATCGCCGCGGTCGGCCACGAGGACGGCCCGGGAAACTAGGCATCCCCGGAGGCGGGGTAGCTCGAGAGATTGCCGACCTCGCACTCATCACGAAGCTCGATCCTCTGGCGCTCATGCGGACGCCCCACGAGGTCATTCGTGCGCTCTACGATGGAGCTAAGAAACTGAACGAACGGAGACGCGCTCAACATGGCTAGCACCTCGGGAACGTTCGGCTACCGCTTAGGCGATGGAGTCGCCGGAGCAGTCAAAGTAGAAGGACTGTCAAAGATTCGACGCGACCTCCGTTCCCTCGGAGGCGACCTCGATCTCGTCAAAGGCGAGTTCCTCGAGACGAATAAGAAAGTCGCCGAAGTCGTCCTCGGGGACGCGAAGCGCTTCGTCCCGGTGCTCTCCGGAGCTCTCGCGAACTCGATGAAGAACGCCTCCACGAAGACCGCTGCGAAGATTCGAGTCGGCTCTTCCGGTGGCTCTAAGCGTTCCGGGAGTGCGGCGTCCGGTGATCTCGTCGAGTATGCTGGGCCGATTCACTTCGGCTGGCCGAAGCGTCGAATCAAGCCGAACCCGTTCATCTACGAGGCGACCGACACTCGTCGAGGCGAGATCGCGAACCTCTACGCCGAGCGCATAACATCCGTCCGCAATAAGTACGACCTCTAATCATGGCCAAACCGATCACCGTCTCCATCGTCGGCAACGCCGGCCCGCTCAAGAAGTCACTCGACGAAGCCGACGGAGCTCTCGGCAAGTTCGGCGGAGCCGTTCAGAAACTCGGACTCGCCGCAGCCGCAGGCGTCGGAGCTCTCGCCGCTGGGATCGGCTTCGCCGCGAAACAGGCCGCAGACGATCAGAAGTCATTCGAGCAGCTCGCGGTCACGATGCGCAACGTCACCGGGGCATCCGAGGAGATGGTGAAGTCGATCGACGACCAGCTCGGCGCGATGAGTCTCGCGACCGGCGTCGCCGACGACAAACTCCGCCCAGCTTACGAAGCACTCATCAGAGGCACGAAAGACGCCGAAACAGCCCTCCGGGACATGACGCTCGTCCTCGACATCTCTACCGCGCTCCAAACCGACCAGACGACCATCGCCGACGCCCTCGCAAAAGCCTACGAAGGCAACTTCAAGGCACTCCGCAGCCTCTCCCCGGAGATGGCGACGATGATAAAAGAAGGCGCATCCCTCGAAGAAGTAATGAAAGTTCTCGGCGACACGTTCGGAGGTTCTGCAGCCGCAGCCGCAGGAACCTTCTCCGGACAAGTCGACAGACTAAAAGTCTTCTTCGGTGAGCTCGTCGAACAAGTCGGATACTACGTCCTCCCGGTGCTCTCCAAGATCGCCGAGTTCATCGTCGAAGACGTCGTCCCAGCGTTCCAGAAACTCGTCGACAAGTACGGCCCAGCACTCGCAGCTATCTTCGAGAAGATCGCTATCTTCATCGGAGACAAAGTCGTTCCGGTCATTAGAGACAGACTCCTACCGTTCATTCAGCAAGTCGCCGAGTTCATCGGCGAGAAACTCGTCCCGGTCATCCGTGACGTCGCGATCAAAGTCTTCGACGGACTCCGTCAAATCTTCGAGAAAGTATCCGACAAGATACAAGAGAACTCCGGCAACATCCAGAAGATGCGCGACTTCTTCGGCGACCTCGTCAAGTTCGTGACTACCTACGTCGCCCCAACACTGACAAAAGTCCTCGGAGTCGCCTTCGACGTCGTCGGAAAAGCGATCGGCCCGGTGATCGACGTCGTCTTCACATTCATGGGAGCGCTCTCATCTCTCGGCTCATTCGTCCTAAAGATCGCAGGATTCCTCGTCGGCACATTCGAGAAAGCCGTGAACGGAATCATCGACGTAGTGAACTTCGCGATCCGTCAAGCGAACAAACTGAACCCATTCGAGAACATCCCGGAGATCGGCAAAGTGTCGATCTCGAGCTCCTTCGGTGCAGCTCCTAGCGCACCATCAGCTCCCGGAGCAGCAGTCCCTGACCGCCTCGATCGCATGGAGTCGGGCGCCTCGTCGATGCCATCGTTCACTATCCCACCAGTCGGAGGCGGGACGTCTACCGGCGGCGGCGGCGGAGGAGGCGGCGGCGGAGGAGCTGCGGCAAGTCCATTCGATCCGAGCGCCTACGACGCAAAGAACCGCTTCTACACGATGCCCGCGGAACTGTCCTCCGCTTACGGAGCCAAGAGCCGATTCTACGAGATTCCATCCGCGCTCGACGCCGCTTACGCACCGAAGCAAGCGATCTACAACGTCACCGTCAACACCGTAACGGCGGACGCGAACCTTCCGAATCTCGTCGTCGAAGCTCTCCAGACTTATAACCTCGTCTCCGGGCCGTTAGACGTTCAGATAGCAGTCTGAGCCATGCCCGCGAACATCATCACCGGCGGGACGCTCACCGTAGAGCTCGACGTCGGCTTCGGCGACGGCTTCACACTCAACGACGCTCAGCAAGGAATCCTCAACGGGACGACCTACGTTCTCGACGGCGTCGACCAGTTCGCCGAGATCGACGTCGTCTCCGTCAACATCGACCGCGGAAAAAAGACCGTCCTCGACTCGATCGCCCCGGGACGAGCCACGATCATCGCCCGCGACACGACTCGAGCCTTCGACCCGTATAACGAAGCCAGCATCTATTGGGACGAGTTCGACGACACCCCAGGACTCTCCCCTCTGCGTCAGATACGCATCACCCGGAACTCGACAGTCATCTTCCGCGGTCGAGTCGTGGACTTCACCTATGACTACGTCGGCCCGAAAGCCATCCCCCAAGTGACGATCATCGCAGCCGACGATCTCTTCATCCTCTCGAACTCATTCCTCAACGCCTTCACGCCCTCTCAAGAGCTCTCCTCGGCTCGAGTCTCCACCATCCTCGACCGAACCGAAGTCGGCTGGAGCGCCTCCCTACGAGACATTACGACCGGGACGACAACTCTCGGGAACTATGCGATCGCCGAAGGCACAAACGCCCTCGACTACCTCCGCAAAATAGACGCAGCCGAACGCGGTCGAATCTTCGTCCGCGCATCAGACGGCGACCTCGTCTTCCAGCCTCGAATCGGTAACACGCTCTCCGCTCCGAGCGTCACCTTCGCCGACGACGGCACAAACACGCCCTATAGGGAAGTCTTCGTCGACTTCACCGTCGACTCCGTCCTCAACCGGGTAACCGTCCAACGCCCCGGAGGAACCGCCCAGACTGCCACCGACCCGACCTCGATCGCCCTCTACTTCACGCAGGCCGAAAGCATCACCGATTCCCTCCTCTCGACAGACGCTCAAGCGCTTACGCTCGCGAACTACCTCCTCGAAGGCTCCCCGGAGCCACGATTCTCAGGCGTGACAACGTTCTTCGGCTCCCTCACTACCGGGCAGAAGAACGCGGTCGCAGCCGTCGAGATCGGTGAGACGATCGCAGTCACTCGCACGTTCACGACCGGCTCCCCGCTCACCGTCACCGAAGAGCTCACCGTCGAAGGCATCTCCCACCGGATCGACCTACGCGGCGAGACGGTCACGTTCTACACGGCTCCGACGACCATCGTCTACGCCCTCCTCCTCGACGACAGCCTCCGGGGACGCATCGACGCGGATAACGTCCTTACCTAGTCGGCTAGGCTCTTAGCACTATGACGACTCCGTTCCCGTTCTCGGCTGGAGCCGTGCTCCTAGCTCAGCAGCTCAACGACATAACGAACCTCCCGATCAACGACCAGACGGCCTCCTACGTGCTCGTCGTCGGAGATGCCGGGAAGCGCGTCATCATGAACGTCGCCTCCGCGAACACCGTCACAGTGAATAACTCGATCTTCACCGCGGGAGACACCGTCGAAGTTCTCAACAAAGGCGCCGGAGCCACAACGATTACCGCAGGCGCAGGCGTGACACTCAACGGACTCTCGCTCGTGCTCTCGCAGTATCAGGGCGCTTCGATAGTATTCCTCTCGGCATCATCAGCGCTAGTATTCCCGACAGGTGGAGCAGTGAAAACGACAAAGGTAGAAGCGTTCACCGCATCGGGTACGTGGACTGTCCCGGCCGGAGTCACTTACGCAGTTGCCCACATTCGCGCAGGCGGTGGCGGTATAGGTTCCGCAAGTAGTGGCACCGGTGGGACTTCGAGCGTAGCGTTCGCCGGGGGAACCGTGAGCGCAACCGGAGGACTAGGTAGCAACCTAAACATCAACCAGACTGCCGGACTTGCCGGAGTTGCCAATAGCGGCAAAGGCGCACAAATCGTTGCCGAAGCCAACTTCGGTGCGGGAAACGTTGCGTACTACAACACCGGACAGGACGGGGCTTATGTCGTTGCGGGCGACGCAGTAACACCCGCCGCAAGTATTACCGTCACCGTTGGCGCGGGCGGTACTGCCGGAACAAACGGCAAGGCAGGCGGTAGCGGCTACGTATGGATCGAGTACGCGGAGTAGGACATGACGGAAAGAACAGTCGCAGTCGTCGCCCCAGATACGAAGAACGGCGTCGTCGTCAACGTCGAAGTCGTCGCCCCGGACTGGACGAACACCGATCCGCAGCACCTCATCGAGTACGACGCCGAGCATCCTGCCGCTATCGGCTGGCAAGTAGTGAACGGGAAAGTCATCGTCCCGCCACCGCCACCGGAGCCAGACGATGCAACTCTCTAACAGTCAGAAAGCCGCGCTCACGTCGTACGCTCGAAGCGTCGTCGCCGCAGTAATCGCAGTCGCCTCGACCGGCAACTACGCCCCGGACGACCTCGTCAAGGCTGCGATCGCAGCTCTTCTACCTCCTCTCATGCGATGGGCTAACCCGAAGGACGCTGCGTTCGGTCGTGGCGTCGAATAGTCTCCCCGTCCGCAGATTCGTTCTCCCTACTGGCCTCAAAGGTCAGCAGAACGGAAAGCTCTCGCCTGATCTACTTACCGCGATTCGTCCCTCCGGATTCCTCTATCTGACTGCGGCGGCATCATGGGCCGCGATGAAGAAAGCCGCGAAGCTCGACGGAGTCGTCCTCAAGCCGACGTCAGCCTTCGACGCCTATCGTCCCTACTCAGTGCAGGAAGCCGTCTTCCTCCAGCGCTACACAAAGACGCCACTCGCCGGACGTCCGACCCGAACATGGAACGGGGCGACATGGTACCTCAAGCCCGGACTAGCTCCCCTTGCCACTCCGGGAACCTCTAATCATGGCTGGGGCTGCGCGGTAGACATCTGGAACGTCGGACAGAACGGGCGCCTCGAATGGCTCCTCGCACACTGCGACGAGTTCGGCTGGAGCTGGGAAGTGCAGTCCGAACCGTGGCACATTCGGTACGTCCTGGGCGAAAGCCTTCCCTCCGGAGTGAACGTATGACGGAAACCGTCCTCGTCGCCATGATCGCAGCGTTCGGAGTGATCGCCGCAGGCCTCCCGGCAGCTCTCATCGAGCGCGCACGACGCGAGAATGCCACCGATCACGCGTTCGTTCGGCGTACGCTGGAACAGATCGACGATCACCTCAACGAGATCGAGGACTCGCTCGATGAAGCTACGGAAGCACTAATCCAACACATCGACGACGAGGAGGCTCATAGTGGGGATTCTGGACGAACTTCATCCGACTAAAACTCATCACGCCATCATCAACGAGTTTCTAGACGCACAAACGAAGAAGGATCGGGAGGAATGGCTCGAAGCATTACGTCGAGCCGACATCTACTCGACCCGGTCGATTCTCGACTTGATGATCTCTAAAGGCTTGCAAGGCGTCAACGAGAACGGACTCACCCGATACCGAAGAAAGCTAGAGGGCTATGCCTCCGCGAGATGAACTCGACCATCTGAAGATCATCGAAGAGCTTCAGTCGACGCTCAAGAAGACGCAACGAAAGCTCGCAACGAAGGAAGCCGCCCGGGAAGAGCTCGTCGAAGCCGTCTATCGTGCAGCTCGAGAGGCTGCGCTCGCGGTCAAGACTCCGAAGCCGGTCATCGCGAAACGTGATCGCCGATCAAAGAAAGCCGAAGTCGCTCTCATCCATGCGACCGACTGGCAACTCGGTAAGAAGACGACGTCCTACTCTGTCGAGACGTGCGCGGAACGAATCGACCTCTTTGCCTCAAAAGTGCTGCGGATAACAGAGATTCAGCGTCAAGATCATCCAGTCCGGGAAGCCGTTCTCATGCTCGGCGGGGACATGGTCGAGGGACTCGGAATCTTCGAGTCGCAACTCTACGAAGTCGAGGCGTACCTCTTCGAGCAGCTCTTCGAGACGTCCCGCATCATCGAGAAACTCGTCCGCACACTGGCAGCGAACTTCGAGACGGTGCGAGTCATCTGCGAGTTCGGGAATCACGGACGGATCGGCAAGTTCGGCACGATGCCACGCGGCGACAACTTCGACCGCATGGCGTACAAGATCGCCCAAGACCGCACGACCGATCTCGGCATCTCGTGGCAGATGAGCGAAGAGTTCTTCCAGCACTTCACTATTGGCAAGTATCGCGCCCTCCTCGTTCACGGCGACGAGATTCGTTCATTCGGCGGGACGCCGATCTTCGCGATCATCAAGAAGTTCACCGGCTGGGCGGCAGGCATTACTCCGGAATGGGATGAAGCGTTTATGGGGCATTATCACACTCCGCTTAGTCTTACGATCCCGAACGGTGCTCGAGTCTTCGTCACTGGCTCCCCGGAGTCCGGGAACGTCTACGCAGCCGAGCAGCTCGCAGCTCAAGGACGACCATCCCAGCGCCTCCACTTCGTCGACCCGGAGGCAGGCATCACGACAGCGGAGTTCGTCCTATGGCTCGACTAGATGCAGTCCCGGTGCTCGTCATCTGGCACGACGCCCACGCCGAGCACTCGTGGACGACACTCGAAGAGCTCGACTCCGACCCGTACGTCGTGCAGACAGTCGGATTCCTCCTCCCGGACGCCAAAAGAGGCCACGTCGTCGTCGCTCAGTCGATCGGCTCAGATGACGCCCTCGACTCCGTCCTCCAGATACCGGTCGGGATGATCCGCAAGACCGTAGTCCTCGGAAATCCACCATCTGAGAGCACCGTTCCCCTACCATAGATTCCGAGTCATAAGGAGGCTCAGAATGACACAGCAAGACGCGGAACTCTTCCGCTACCAGCGACTATTCGGCACGACGCCGGACGGACTTCAGCTCAAGGTCACGGTGATTACGACGAATGAGGGTAGGATAAAGTCAGCCTCGCTCCAGATGAGAGCAGTCGAAGGCCCGATGCCTCTCTCGGCTCACCCCGCCCTATGGTCGAAACCCGTCACTCTCACCCTCAACACGATCGGGGAAGAGTTCGATTCTGGAGGCGTGGCGTGAACCCGTTCGCGATCATCCTCCTCTCGGCGATGGGCGTCGTCGGAGCAGCGGGCCTATCCGCCCTCCCTACGGATAGTGAAATGGCTCCGACGACCGCCTCCCTCGACCCGTGGGCCGACATCTGGCTCACCAGCACCTCTGAGGCGCTTCCAGAGGCTCCCAGAGAGCCGAAAGCACCGTCCCGGGGTATCTGCCCACCCGTCTACGACACAGCGCTTACGATCGGCTTCACACCCGACGAAGCAGCGCTCCTCGACCGGATCGCATGGCACGAGTCTCGATGCTCGACACACGTCCGAGGCGACCTCACCCGAGGCGTCTCCTACGGCATCCTCCAGATTCACGGCCCCTCATGGTGCGAACCTAATCGCTACTGGCCAGACGGCTACCTCCAGACGAAAGGCGTCCTCGAGACGTGCGAAGACCTCTTCGACCCGGCGATCTCCGTCATCGCAGCTGGACACATCTACCGGGAAGGCGGCTTCGAGCAGTGGAGCACCTACGAGCTGGCGGTAGAAGAATGACCGCCTACGACTACATCGTCGCCGGGACGATAGTCCTCAGCGCGATCACACTTATCACGCTCGCTATCTGGAGGGAAGGATGATTACTCGCGAAGAATGGCTCGCCATACCGCTCGAAGCACGTCTCACCGAACACGCGAATCACTGCGAAGACGAACTTCTCCGCGACGA
>Ga0208231_1000329_pt1 | contig 13536 bp, 11 predicted proteins | sample LakMenEpi15Jun12_FD_150702 | JGI IMG/M metagenome (GOLD analysis project Ga0208231, IMG submission 150702) | Freshwater microbial communities from Lake Mendota, WI - 15JUN2012 deep hole epilimnion (SPAdes) | ecosystem: Environmental > Aquatic > Freshwater > Lentic | place: Lake Mendota, Madison...
TACAATCTATTATTCAATCAGGTAGAGCAAGTGAAAAAGTTCACTTTATTACCTAGAGAGTTGACTATTGACCAAGGAGAGATGACGCCTAAGTTAAGTGTACGCCGTAAGCAAGTACTAGCGAATTTTGAAAAAGAGATTGACTTAATGTATCAAGGATAAGATTGAAATAGCTTTATCAAGTCTATAGAATTAATAATTGATTGAACGAATCAGATTAAAGCTCGCTTTATGAAAAAAATAATTTTACTAAGTGGCATGCTTTTTTTAGCAGTCTTTCATGTACATGCACAGTCAACTACGAATCCTTACTTTAATTACAAGGGTAAATTAATTATTATTGGAGGTGGATCAATACCAGATTCTTTATTTGAATTTTTTGCAGCGCATTGCGGTGGAAAAAATCAACCAGTGGTTTATATTCCAACTGCCACAACAGACGAAAAATATATTAAGGATGGAGGCCATTTAGAAAAGTTTACTTCTAGAGGTTTTACAAATTTGTCGACCATTCATACAAGAGATAAAGCAAAGGCAGACGCGCCAGAAAATATTGCACTCATGAAAAATGCGAAGGGTATTTTCTTTGGTGGGGGCGACCAGGATTTAATTGCGGAAGCTTATGGTAATACACAATTGTATCAAGAGATGCTTGCTTTATTAGATAGAGGTGGTGTGATTATGGGCACTTCTGCAGGCGCCACTATTATGGGTGCATTGCTAATTGGGGGCGATGCAAGAAAAGACCTCACTAAAAGTTTTCCTTTTCAACCTGCATTTTCATTTATACAAAATGTAGATATCGACCAGCATGTTTTGGTACGTAATAGACAATTTGATTTAATTCCTGTAATTGAAAAATATCCTACACATTTAGGTATAGGGATAGATGAGTCTACCGCCATTATTGTGGAGGGCAATCAATTTAAAGTTTGGGGTAATTCATATGTCATGGTCTATGATGCAAAAGATTGGGCCAAACAAAAAGCAAGCTGGGGCAAGGTGCTCAAGCCATTTAAAATGCTATACAGTGGACAGTCATTCGACTTGATTACGCATCAAATAAAAAAGTAGAAAGGAAATTAATCTTATGCAGGTTTTAAAGTTCGGAGGAAGTTCGGTAGGTACAACAGATGCAATTTCAAAAGTCATTGCCATTGTGAAAGAGCGCGTTCAAAGGACGCCAATGATTGTTGTGCTATCTGCCATGAGTGGGGTAACAGACCAATTAATTTTAATAGGACAAGCTGCTGCTCAAGGTAATGATGCCTATCAAACAATGATTCAAAACCTAGCAAAAAAGCATGAAGATGCAGTACTTGCCTTATTGCCGAATGCACAACATGCTAATGCCATCAACATGGTGAAACAATTGATCCAAGAAATTGAATCTAATTGTGCGATGATATTGAATGAAAGGGCCTTTACTTTGCAGATGCAGGATTGTTTAATGAGTTATGGAGAAATATTATCTTCAAAAATTATTTCTGCAGCCTTTGAGGCAGAAGGGGTTGATCAAGTATGGCTAGACTCCAGGACGATGATTAAAACCAATAGCAGTTATTCAAGTGCAGTTGTAGATAAATCATTAACGAATCAAACCATTCAAAACTATTTTGCAAATTCTTCCAACCAACATGCTTTGTATTTGGCGCCTGGCTTTATCGCATCCAATGCAGAAGGACATACCACTACATTAGGAAGAGGCGGATCGGATTACACAGGTGCAATTTATGCAGCAGCTGTACAAGCTGAAGTTTTAGAAATTTGGACAGACGTAAGCGGTATCATGACGGCAGATCCAAGAATAGTGCAGAATGCGAAAGAAATTCCAAAGATATCTTATCAAGAGGCCATGGAGTTATCTCATTTTGGTGCAAAAATTATTTATCCGCCAACTATTTTACCAGTAATGCGTGCGCATATCCCAGTATGGATTAAGAATACTTTTGAGCCAGCGCATCCAGGTACTTTAATCGAAAATGAATCTCCAAAAGACAGCAATACTATTCGTGGTATTTCTAGTATCAAAGACATTTGTTTATTGAGTTTAGAGGGTGCGGGCATGGTGGCGATACCTGGATTTTCAAAAAGATTGTTTGATGCATTGGCAAAAAAACAAATTAGCATTTTATTAATTACACAAAGCTCATCAGAGCATTCTATCTCCTTGGGGGTTCGTGTTCAAGATACACATCTAGCAAAAATTGCAGTAGATGCAGAGTTTGAACATGAGATTAATTCACAGTTGCTAGAGCCATTGATCATTGAAAAAGATTTATCTATTATTGCCTTGGTTGGAGCGCAAATGCGCAACCATCCAGGCGTGAGTGGTAAAATGTTTGGCGTCTTGGGACGCAATGGTATCAATGTAAGTGCAATTGTACAAGGCTCCTCAGAAAAAAATATTACTGCTGTGATTGCAGTACAAGATGTGCGTAAGGCAATCAATGTATTGCATGAAGAATTTTTTGAGACCACTTATAAGCAGGTAAACCTGTATATGGCGGGTGCTGGAAATGTAGGTGGTAAATTAATTGATCAAATTAAAAAACAGGTGCTATATCTACAGTCTACATTAAGATTGCAAATCAATATTGTAGGCATTGCCAATAGTAAAAAGCAATTGATCAATGTGGAAGGCATTGATTTAAGTCATTGGAGAGATCAACTAGCTGCAGCGCCAGCTGGTAACATTCAAGAATATGTAGCAGCTATTTTAGAGAACAATTTACGGAACTCAATTTTTGTAGACGTAACAGCACATGCTACAGTAGCAGATACCTATGCGCAATTATTGAGCAAGGCGGTCTCTGTGGTGGCTTGTAATAAAATTGCATGTTCATCACCTTATGCGCACTATGCAAAATTAAAATCATTGGCTAGAAATTATAATGCAGCATTTTTATTTGAAACCAATGTTGGTGCAAGCTTACCGATTATAGGTACTTTGAATGATTTAATCCGAAGTGGGGACAGGGTGAATAAAATAGAAGCGGTCTTATCTGGTACTTTGAATTTTGTGTTCAATAATTATGATGGTAATACCTCTTTTGCAAAAGTAGTTAAGCAAGCACAGGAAGCGGGTTATACAGAACCAGATCCAAGATTGGATTTAGGTGGAACAGATGTGATGCGCAAAGTGATGATTTTGGCGAGAGAGGCTGGACATCCATTAGAAATGGAATCGATAGAGAATGAAGCCTTCTTACCAGCTTCTTGTTTTGATGGATCAGTAGCCGATTTTTATGATGAGATGGAAAAACAAGAACCTCATTTTAAAAAATTATACGATGCAGCAATTGCAGCTGGAAGCAAATTAAAATTTGTAGCTAAGTTCGAAATAGATGCAAACGGACAAGGCAGTGCCAAGGTTGGTTTACAACATATCCAACCGAACTCAGATTTTTATCATCTGTACGGAAAGGATAATTTAGTACTGTTCTATTCTGACCGTTATTCTGAATTGCCAATGGTGATAAAAGGCGCAGGCGCAGGCGCAGACGTTACGGCGTCAGGCGTCTTTGCTGATATCATCAGAGCTGCAAGGGCTTAGAATTAAAAAATATCTTATAATTTATATTTTTTCTTTTTAGACTTGTAATATTCTTTTTTCCAATTAATACTCCTTGAAACTATTTTTATCTGTAAAGATTCTATCAAGTCAGTTAATCTATTATTTCTTTTTCTTTTCATAAATAAAATATTTTTTGATAATGTTTATGCCTATGCAATTTTATGACAAGTCAAGTAGAAAGACTAATAAATTTTCATTTAAATAGATAATTTAGAACATACTCTATATTTATTTTAGATAAATAAAAAACGGCCCCTAGATTAGGAGCCGTCTCAATTCATAAATATCAGAGCTGCAAGGGCTTAGTTCAACTATTTCCCTTCAACTATTTTCCTTTTAAGTATTTATCCAACCAGCGACCTTGCTCATACAATAAGTGCAATACATTTTCTCTACCTCTGTATCCATGTGCTTCATAAGGAAGGTATACAAAACGCACCGTGCCACCGTGTCCTTTGATGGCTGCATATAAACGCTCGCTATTGATTGGGAATGTACCAGTGTTGTCATCCATCTCGCCGTGCGTTAATAAAATAGGTGTTTTAATTTTATTGGCATGTGCAAAAGGACTCATGTCTAAATACAATTGAGGTGCTTGCCAGAAAGTTCTGTCTTCGTTCTGAAACCCAAAAGGCGTCAAAGTTCTGTTATAAGCACCACTGCGCGCAATACCTGCTTTAAATAAATTACTATGTGCTAAAACATTTGCTGTCATGAATGCACCATAACTATGTCCACCAATTGCAAATTTGTTACGATCGCTCACGCCCATGCTTACTAATTTATCAATTGCTGCACTTGCATTTAAAATCAATTGATTCACAAAATCATCGTTCGGTTTTTTATCAGGCGAAGTGGCTACAATTGGCATTTCTGCATTGTCTAAAATTGCATAACCTTGTGTTACATAAAACACAGGAGAGCCCCAACTTAACAAAGTAAATTTGTGTTGGTTACCTCTAATCTGACTTGCATCCGCAGCGCTTGTAAACTCTCTAGGATAAGCCCAAAGCAAAGTAGGCAAAGGACCATCTTTTTCCTTGTTGTAACCCTTTGGTAAATATAAGTCACCTGTTAAGTCTACACCATCGGCTCTTTTATATTTAATTTTTTCTTTGGTCACCCCTTCCATGCTTGCATATGGATTGCTAAAACTAGTGATTGCAACCGATGTGTTTGCTTGTAAAGATTTTAAATAATAATTAGGTACTTCTTTTTCGGTCTCTCTACGTGTAATAATTTTTAATGTAGCAGCATCTAATACATCCACTACATATTCAAAACAATCTTCTTTACTGCGCCAAATAATCTCATTGGTTTTTGTATCTAAGTTATAGATAGATAAATAAGGAAGATCCCCTTTGTCGGATGCACCTGTTGTGTTGTTCATTAAAACTGAACGGCCATTGTTCACAGTAGCAATCACATCTTTCCCGAATTTATTTTTTTGCGTAACTGGATTACCCAAATTACTATAAGCATCTGTCAAGCTTCTTTCATATAAAGTGGTTAAGCTATTTGCTTTATGATTGTACACACTCACTTTATAACGTTGTTTGGTCCTTAATACTTCGGTCACTAAAGCCAATGTTTCATCACCCCAGCTGATATTTGAAAAACGTGCAGCTGTTTTAAATAATTCTTTAGGCGCTTCGTTAAATGGCGCAGTTATTGCCATTACAGCATCATGAAAAGGCACTGCTTTTTTAATTAAGCCACTGTCTAAAGGCATGGCATATACAATGGTAGCAGCTTCATCATCCTTCCACTCAAAATCACGAGGTGCATTTTGTACGTTATCATAACCACTTGCAGTCCCTTCGGAAGAAGGAAGTTGTGCAATTGTTTTTACCAATGCACCATTTTTATCAAGCACTTGCATCGAAGACGCAAAACCATAAGCAGTCACTAAATAAGAGAAAGGTTTATTTAAAGTACGCGTAAGGATATAATTTTTATCAGGAGAGACGCTAAAGCTGTTGGTTAATGCAGGTGCACCTACTTTAGTTTCTACGCCATTTTTATTTTTTACTAATTGACTCTTCGCTAAAAATTCAAACACATATTCATCATAAGGCGACTTGATCAAGTCTTGATAAGTGACACTAGGTGCCGCTTTACCTAAGTTCTCTTGAATGGTTGGTCCTTTAGGTGTGATAGGTCTTTTTGCTAAAGCACCTGCTGCATTCACATTCACTTTATACATCACCGTTGCATCATCTAACCAAACTAAGCTCGCGCCTAAAATTAAATTAGCAGCAGTTTTATTTATTTTTTGACAAGTCAAGGTAGTCAAGTCAATCACATATACATCTACTGCATTTGCAGACACATTGTAAAATGCAATTTTATTTTCTGAAGGATTCCATGATGGACTCAATGCAGCAATGGTTGCTGGCATGCCTTTAATTGCTAAAATTTTATTGCTAGCAATATCTTTAATGATTAACCCTTTTATATAATTCTGACGGGTAGGAGAAAAATTATTTGGATTCAAACGAAGCCCTGCAATTTTAAATTCAGCTTGTCCTAATTCTTCCACTAAAGGATAAGAAGGACGCTCCATGACAAGCATGTATTTTGCTTTTCCATCCACGCTAATAGTTGGTGTAGGTGCTGCTAATAATAAGTCAGCAATTTCTTTTGCTGGAACTTGATACGCGGATGCATCTTGAGCAAAACTGTTTAAGCTCAATAAGGCTAGGATAAAAAAGCCAGTGATAGAACCTATGATTTTTTTCATACAATTGATTTTACCTAAATTAAGATAAAATTGACATGCAAGGACACCATCTATCAAAAAATCTCAGAATTGATGGGTATAGGTTCCACACAGTTTGGTTTCAAAATAGGCATATTAAAAACGGCCCCTAATCTAGGGGCCGTTTTATTCGAATACTTACTTAAAGTTAAATTCAAAAATATCGCTAGCATTCACTTTATAAGAACTACTAGCTTGTTTTTTATTATTTTCTGATGATTAATTTTTCAGATGCTCTTCTTACTTTCTTAGCGCCTGATAAATAATCATTTGCAGCATCTCTATAACCTAAAGTCACGGCTACAGCACTGTGTAAGCCAAGTTCCTTTAAACCTAAAGCTTCATCGACTGCATCCGGCTTAAATCCTTCCATAGGTGTTGCATCAATTTCCTCCGTAGCAGCAGCTACCAAAGCAAATCCAAGTGCGATATAAGTTTGCTTGGCTGCCCAAATTTGTAATTGCTCAGGTGTTAGGTTTTTAATTGACCCATTAATATATCCTGCAAAGTCATTTAAGCTTTCAACAGGCACGCCTCTTTCTTCTGCAATTTCTTGCATGAACTGAGCTACTTCTTTTTCTGTAATGCTATTCCAAGTAGCAAAAATCACCAATGCAGAAGACTCGCCTACTTGAGGTTGGTTATAAAAATGTGGTTGTAATTTTTTTCTAGTTTCCTCGTCTTCAATCACAATGATATTATAGGGGGTCAAACCAAAAGAGCTAGGTGCTAATTTAGTTGCTTCCAAAATGGTATTCATTGTGGCTTCCGGGATCTTGTTGCCATTCATTCTCTTTACTGCGTAGCGCCATTTAAGGCTGTCTAATAAACTCATCGTTTTTATTTTTATTTATAGTTTGAAATTGGATCAATCAATGCTTAAATGCCTTTAATCAATGTTTGAACATCAAAGATAGGCTATTTTACTAGTCTATCAAAAATTGATTTAAGCAGATTGCTAAAAGGATTAACAAGGACTTAATGAAATAGTTTAAAAAATGCCAAAAACAACCCAAAAATGCCTAATTTAAGGGCATAATTGCATAAAATGACACAAAAACAGGCTTTTTTCAGCTTTTTTCTAATCCTCTCCCTTGGTCTACAATTGAACCTAAAAGCGCAGGACAATGCCCCTAATTTAATTGTGATCACTACTGACGGACTAAGATGGCAGGAGGTTTTTAACGGGATGGATTTTGCCTTGGCCAACCATAAAAAATTCAATCATGGGGATAGTGCCTACCTATATAATAAGTATGGTTCTATTTCTGTCACTGAGCGTCAGACAAAACTGCTTCCATTCTTTTGGCAAAGCATTACAACAAAGGGACTGTTATTTGGCAATCGTTTTAAAGAAAATAAAGTGGATGTTGCGAACCCACATTGGTTCTCTTATCCTGGCTACAATGAAATTTTTACGGGCTATCCCGACTCAGCAATTAATTCTAATAATTATCCCCCGAACCCGCATCAAAATGTATTGGCATTTTTACATACACAAAAATCGTATCAAAATAAAGTCATTGCATTTGGCGCATGGGATGCATACAATCGTATTTTAAATGAAGCTGCATCTGGGTTTCCGGTGATTAATGGTTTTGAAAATGTATCAAGCATCCTCAAAGATCCTCAAACAAAGATGTTGGAAGACATGCTTCAAAATAGTTATAAACCATTTAAAGAAGTAGAGTGTTTAGATGTGTTCACACATCAACAAGCAAAATATTATTTAGCAACTAAGCGTCCTAAAGTCATGTACATCAGTTATGGCGAAACAGATGAGTGGGCGCACGAAGGGAATTATTCGGCTTACTTAGACGCGGCCAATCAAGTAGATAAATGGGTGGCCGATCTTTGGCAATGGATTCAAAGTACACCAGGTTATAAAGACAATACTTATTTGTTAATTACCACAGACCATGGCAGAGGTTTTGGTGATGCTTGGACAGACCATGGTGCAGATGTCAAAGGCGCATCTAGTATTTGGTTTGGTTTAATGGGTCCGGAAAATAATTCGAACTTAACTAAAATTGCTGCTGCAATGCAATCCAAGATGGGCGAACAAACAGCCAACCAACAATTGTATCAAAAACAATTGGCCACCACTATGGCTAAATTATTGGGCTTGCAATTTGCGCCAGCCCATCCTGTAGGTGAAGCGATCTATTAAAAATGGGTTAACTTTGTATTATGCAACAACACAAAACCTTTAAGCAGTTTCTTGCGCTAGCCATGCTAGTGGTTTTTGCGTTTAGCATCACGCCACAAAAATCGATTCACGATGTAGTTGCAAAACATATCGATCCAAATAGTTGTTCCGTTCATAAGGATTTGCCTATTGAGCAAATTGAAAAAACAGAACTGCATTGTACTTTTGATTTTCAGGTAGCGACAACACCTTTTGTGGACTATGATTTTAGTATTGAAATAGCTACACCTACTATTGCAAAAGCACGTAATACAAATTTTGTAGCAGCAACCATTGATCAATATGCTATCGTTGCAGACTCGCGTGGTCCCCCAACTTGTTAATTCAATTTTTATCTTAAGTTATTCAACTACTTAAGCGGTCTATTTCTCTATTTTCGAGTATTTTATTAATTGTATTATTTTGAATGCACTAAAAAGCCGTTGGTCTTTTTTATTCATGACCATTGTTTTTATGTCAACTTATTTGACAGTCAATGCGCAAGATCAAAACTGTAAATTAGTTTTGTCTGGACTTGTCATTGATGCGTCTAATAATGCGCCATTGGATAAGGCTGTCGTTGAAATAAAAGAACTTGGACTAAAATATGTAACTGACATAAAAGGGCAGTATCATTTTTATGATTTGTGTGCAGGTAATTATACGATTGTAGTAAATCATATTAGTTGTGATAGTATTGTTTTAAAAACAGCAGTTCAAAGAAATCTAATTAAGAATTTTAGACTTCCACATTCATTCAATCAATTAGAAACAGTTAGTGTTAGTTCAAAAAAAGATCTCATGGTTAATACCATTAGAGAAGAATTAAGTGCAAAAGCAATTGAAAAAACAAGAGGTCAATCTTTAGGTGAAATATTAAAACAGGTTAATGGGGTAGCTGTGCTACAAACAGGAAGTACTATTTTTAAACCTGTAATACATGGTCTTCATAGCCAAAGAATTCTGTTAGTAAATAATGGTGTAAGACTGGAGAGTCAGCAATGGGGTACAGATCATGCGCCAGAAATAGATCCATTTATAGCAGATAAATTTACTGTTTTAAAAGGGGCAGGAGCGCTTAGGTATGGAAGTGATGCAATTGCGGGTGCTGTTTTGATTGAGCCTAAACCCTTGTTAAAGCAAGCGGGTAAAAATGCGGAATTTAATTCCACTTACTTTTCTAATAACAGACAATATGTTTTCAATGGTATGTATGAAGCAAGCCCTTTAAACTTACCTGAATTCAGTTACCGTATACAAGCAACGTATAAAAAAGGCGGAAATGCTAGAACACCTGATTACTGGTTATATAATACAGGCTTAGAAGAATTTAATTATTCAGCTACAGCAGGGTATAGAAAAAACAGGTTCAATACAGAGTTGTTTTTTAGTAGCTTTCAAACAGCCTTAGGAATTTTTATGGGAGCACATGTGGGTAATTTAACAGACCTACAAAATGCAATTCAAAGTAAAAAGCCGATTCAAAATATAGATCAATTTAGTTATGAAATTGTAAGACCAAGACAATCTGTACAACATACTACGGTAAAATCAAAATCTCAGTATTTATTACCAAATGATCATAAGATCAATCTTATTTTATCTTATCAAAGTAATGTAAGAAAAGAGTATGACAGGGCTTTATTAAGTCCTCGACCAGAACTTGATTTAAATATAACAACAACTATTGTTGATCTTAATTATGAATCTGCCTCTTCAAAAAAGAGACAATATGCTTTTGGTACGAATGCGATGTTGCAAGAAAACGTCTGGACAGGAAGTCGATTTTTTATCCCGAATTTTAGAGTGCAGAATATTGCTATGTATGCAACACAATCACTTAATTTAAACAATTGGATGCTTGATGGAGGATTAAGATATGATTTTAAATCATTAACCACTTATAGAAATCAAAACGACGCACTTAGTTCAATTGAAAGAACTTTTGGTAATGCCTCTGGAACATTTGGCGCAACGTATAAAATTACTCCAAATTTAAAGTGGTTAATTAATAGTGCATTTGCTTGGCGCGCACCGCAGGTGAATGAATTATATGTAAATGGGTTGCATCATGGAACAGCAAGTTTTGAAATTGGCAATCCAGATTTAAAGAGTGAAAAAGCATTAAACTTTTCAACTCAATTAAAGTACCAATCAGATTCTAGTTGGCAAGTAGACTTGACATTGTATAATAACATCATCAATGATTTTATTAATATGAATCCTTCTACACCAGCCACTTTAACTTTAAGGGGCGCCTATCCAACATTTAAATTCATTCAAACAAATGCTTTATTAAGGGGATTAGATTTAAGTGTGCAAAAAACACTCAATTCGCATTTTTCTACTAGCGCTAAAACAGCGTTACTGTGGGCGACAGATCGAAAAACGAAAGATTGGTTAATTCAAATGCCGGCAAACAGAGTTGAAGGTGAATTCACCTATACCTTTAATACGAATGCCTTGAAAAATGCCGCTATTGAATTGCGTTTATTACACATGATGCAACAAACAAGAATACCTAAAAATATTCCTGATTATCTGCCTCCACCGGCAGCATATAATTTACTCAATTTAGATTTTAATACAGATCTAATGCTGGGTAAACAAACAATTAATCTAGGCGTTGCTGTTTTGAATCTCTTGAATGAAAGGTATAGAGATTACATGAATAGGTTCAGGTATTTTAATGACGAGCCAGGAAGGTCAATTAACTTAAGATGTAAAATTAAATTATGAAACAAGTAAAAAGAATCTTTATCGGTACACTTTTTTTGTTCTGTCTAATTGGCTGTTCAAAAAGTGTAGACAAACCAAATGATGAAAATGAACATGAGTCTATCAATAAGATAGAACTTTTGTTTTCCGAATCTGGAGGTGCTACAAAAACATTTGCAATTGAAGATGCAGATGGAGATGGGGGAAAACCACCATCTAGAATTGACACTATTTTAGTACAGCCCAATAAACTGTATACAGTAGCTGTTAAGTTATATAATATTACAAACGGTGTTGCAAAAGATGTGAGTTCAATGATACAAACACAAGGCGCTGCACACGAGTTTTATTTTATACCTAATGGCATTAATGTAGTAATTCAAAAAACTGATAAAGATAAAAATGGCTATCCAATTGGATTTCAGAGTAATTGGCAATTTTCGACAGCAGGGACGGGTTCCATCCTTTTAAAATTAATGCATAAAACAGCATTGAAGGGACCAAATGATGGACCTAATGTGGGCCATAGTGACATACAAATAAGTCTTCCTACAATTATTAAATAAATAACAATCAAATTTTAAAAACAATTTTATTATGAAAAAAATCATCGTAATCTTAGTAGCAATTTTCGCAACGAATGCAGCTATTGCACAGGTTAATTTTGGATTTAGAGCTGGTTACAATGCAGCAACAGTTAATTCAAGTGACGAGGAAATTACAGAAGATGGCAAGGCATTGTCAGGATTAAATATCGGCGCTTTAATGAATGTAAAATTAAAAGGCAATCTTTCGTTTCAAACAGGTTTGTCAATTGGGACCAAAGGCGTTTCCGTTGCACACGAAGGACATGCAGATAAATTTAAGTTTACTGCTGCAGACATCCCAATGAATTTAGTTTTAAACACTAAAAGTGGCTTGTTTGTTGGTACTGGTTTAAATTTTGGATATAATCTTTCTGGTAAATTAGATGCAGAAGATGATCCAGATGAGAACTATTCTTTTGAATTTGGTAAAGGGAAAGATTTTTTCAGATCAGACTTAGGTCTTAACTTTTTAGCTGGATATCAAACTAAGTCAGGTTTATTTTTAAGCGCCAATAGTTTGGTAGGTTTAAAAGATCTTAAGCCTGGTCCAGAAACATGGAAGAATAATTTATTTAGCGTTTCAATAGGTTATATGTTTAAGTCTTCTAAATAAATTTACTTTTATAATTTAGGCATGAATTTGAGCAAGAGTAAGAGTCAGTCCAATTGGGCTGGCTCTTTTATTTATCAAAACATAATTGTATAACTTTGTACGTGCTTGCTACTTCCGTTCAAAGCATACCATTTCCAAAATATATGAAAAAAAATATTTGCTTTTTATTCTTTTTAAAAGCGTTTATACTATTTACAAGCGCTGCAATAGCGCAACAATTTACTTTAACAGGAAAAGTTTTTGATAAAGCTACAGGAAAAACCTTAGCCGGTGCAAGTGTTTATCTTCCAGAAATTAAAAAAGGTACTCTTACAAATAAAGAGGGCGTGTACACTATGAATTTAGAACAAGGCTCGCATGTGTTGGAGATTAGCTATGTGGGTTATGCAACAGATGTGTACAACATTAAGCTACAAAATAACTTAGAGCAAGATTTTTATTTAAATAGTTCGGTATTAGAAGGAGGCAATGTGATTGTTACTAGTTTTTTAAAAGCCACATCTACAAGACGCACGCCCACACCGGTGACCATTATTAAAAAAGAGGAACTATTCAGAGGTGTTTCTAGTAATTTAATTGACGGCCTGTCTAAAGTGCCAGGAGTGTCTCAAATTTCAACAGGACCTGCTATTTCAAAACCAATTATTCGTGGATTGGGTTACAACCGAGTGGTGGTAATACATGACGGGATAAGACAAGAGGGACAACAATGGGGAGACGAACATGGTATAGAAATTGACGAATACAATGTGAGCAGAACAGAAGTCTTGAAAGTGCCTGCATCTTTGATTTACGGATCGGATGCATTGGCAGGTGTGATTAATATTATTTCTAATATACCCGTGAGTGAAGGCGTGCTTAAAGGCAATGTATTTTCCAATTATCAAAGCAATAATCGAATGATGGGCAATCACTTTGATATTGCAGGTAATAAGAAAGGATTTATTTGGGGAATCAATTATAGTGCAAAGAACGCAGGCGATTATAAAAATAAATATGATGGCACTGTGTTTAATTCCAGATTTTTAGAACGCAATGGCGGTGGATATATTGGCATTGAAAAAAAATGGGGTTACTCACAATTGTCTTTCA
>Ga0208231_1000331_pt1 | contig 13467 bp, 15 predicted proteins | sample LakMenEpi15Jun12_FD_150702 | JGI IMG/M metagenome (GOLD analysis project Ga0208231, IMG submission 150702) | Freshwater microbial communities from Lake Mendota, WI - 15JUN2012 deep hole epilimnion (SPAdes) | ecosystem: Environmental > Aquatic > Freshwater > Lentic | place: Lake Mendota, Madison...
CGAGTGCCTCCCGCGCTCATCGACGACGACTTCCTCATCGTCGAGGCGCGGCTATCCCGCGATCTGACGGGCACGCGTACCGAGCTGACGCTGCAGCCGCCCGAGGCGTTCGCGCAGTACGCTCCGCCGGGCCGCGGCCGACGCCGAGGGGCTCGGGCCGAGAAGGGGCTTTGGCTCGACGCGGCCGGCGTCGCAGTCGCCCAGCAACGCGCGGAGGCGAACCGATGAGCGCCGCGGCCCGACTGCTCGGCATGATTCGGCGCGGCGTGCTCACGTCGAGCCGACTGGTGGACGGTGCGTTGCGCCTGGTCCAGGCGAGAGTCGGCGGGACGACGGTCGATGACGTGGAGCTCATGGAGCCCTACGGCCTGGCGGCGGTGGCGCCGGCCGGCGCCGATGTCGTCATCGTCCACGCGGGCGCCGACGAGTCGCACCCTCTGGCGCTGGCGACGTCGCATCGGTCGCACCGGCCGAACACACTGACGGCGGGCCAGGTCGCGCTCTACGACTCGACGGGCAAGGTCGTGACCCTCTCGACCTCGGGGATCCAGCTCGGCACGGGCGCGAGCAAGGGCGTCGCGCGCGATACCGACACGGTGAGCGTGACCATTCCCGCCAACACGGTCGCCGTCGGATTCTCGGGCGGGGCGGCCGTCATGAACGCGTTACCGATCACACTGACGGGCACGATCACGAGCGGCTCGGCGACGGTCAAGGCGGTGGACTAGTGGGCACGACCTACACGGTGGGGCCGTCTGGCCGGGACTACACGACGATTCAAGCGGCGATCCAAGCGTGCCGAACCACGGCGACGAGCCGTGCGGACATGGATCGGATCGTCGTCGACGGCGGGACGTACACCGAGGCGCTCGACACACAGAAAGTGACCGACGGCTATTGGGGCGTCGTGTGCGTCATCGAGGCAGCCGACCCGGACAATAAGCCCATCATCGCGTCGACCGGCGCAACGACCGCGATCAACTGCGGCTCCTATCGAGCGTTCTCAAGCGCGGCCGGTGAGCTCACGCTCCGAAACCTCAAGTTTTCGGGCTGGACCAACGCCTCTCTCGGCGTGATCCGGCAGCTCAACGACGGAATCGTGATCGACGGGTGTGAGTTCGAAGGCAACACGGGCCGTGCGTGCATCGTCAACCTGGGCAGCTTCGCCAACCGCTGGTCGAAGTTCATCAACTGCAAGGTGCGCACGTCGGGGTCGACGGGCAGCGGCTCCAAGGGAATCGTGCTCACGTACGGCAGTCTGACCGAGGTCTACAACAACGACGTCGTGTGTCCGACGAACGTGCAGTTCCACTCGGGCGATGCACTGCTCGTGGCGCACAACTCCGTTTCGGGCACCTGGAACACGGGCGGCAACTGCAAGGTCATCGCGGGCAACATCACGACTGCTCGCGGCAACCTGATCAAGAACCTCGGCACGGGCGGCTCGCACGCCGTGGACGCCGGCTCGGGAACCTACTCTGAGAACATCGCTCACGGCACGTTCACAACGCGGTTCGCCGGCACCGACGGCGGCTCGAATCAGAACGCCGATCCGTTGTTCGTCGACGCCGCAGGCGGTGACCTGACGCTGGAGCTCACGAGCCCCGCGATCCGGTCGCTCAGTCGAAACGCGACGGTGCTCCTCGACTACGAAGGCGACTCCCGCAGCGACCCGACCGACGCGGGCGCCTACGAGATGGTGCTCGACGTGGTGCCGCCGACGGTCACACGCGCGAGGATGACCAGCAAGACCACCATCGAGATCACGTTCTCCGAAGACGTCGACGAGACGAGCGCCGAGACGACGGGCAACTACACGCTGGCCCCGGGGGTGTCGTTCACCGCGACGCTCACGGACACCGATACGGTCGTCTTGACGCTGACCCCGGGCGTCGATGCGGTCCGGCTCACGGTCGATAACGTCGAAGACCTCGCCGGCAATGCGATGGCGGCGGCCTACTCGACCGAGCTGGGTTACGCGCTCTCGGACGGCTCGGCAGATCTCCCCATCGGGGTCACGGCGTCGGGCGCGGCGGTCGACTACCTGCGGACGTGGGATCCGATGCCGAGCGGCGTCGGCTCCGAGCTCACGATCGAGCGGCTCGTCTTCGTGTCGCTGATGAGCGACGCCCGCATCAACGCCGACGAGACGCCGGTCGATGGCACGGGCGACCGCCGAGGATGGTGGGGTGACACGTACGCCGACCGTCCGGACAACACCGGGTCTCGGCTGTGGCACCTGCTGTCTCGAGCGGGCGTGCAGGCTCGCGAGTTCGAAGACGCGACGCGGGCGGCGCTGCAATGGATGATCACTGATCGGCTGTGCAGTGGTATCGTGCCGGTGGCGACCATCCGGGCGAACCGGGTCTCGATCACGGTCGAGATCACGCTGAGCTCGGGCGAGCTGCTCACGATCCCGTTCCCGGACCTCTGGAGCGAGTATGCCCGTTGACCTCCCCATCACGCCGCCGACGTTCCGCACAGTGCTCTCTCGCATCCAGGCCGACATCGCGTCGGACATGGGCGAGCAGGACGTGTACCTCAAGCGGACGTTCGCGCGGGCCGCGGCGCACGGCCTGGCGCGGGCGGTGCACTCGCTGTACGGGTTTGGCTCGCGCATCGTCGCCGAGCTGCTACCGGTCACGGCGAAGAGCTGGGGCGTCCTGCGGTGGGCGCAGCTTCGGGGCCTGACGCGCACGGCGGCGACGACGGCGACGGGTCAGATCACGATCACGCGCACGGGAACGGCGACGATTCCCTCGGGGACGATCTTCGTTCGCGACGACGGCACCGAGTACACCCTCGACACGACGATTGCTTCGGGCGGCGCGGGCACCCTGACGGCCAAAGCGATCACGGCCAGTGTCGCGGGCGCCGATGGCTCTCTCGACGTGGGCGACACGCTGACGTTCCAGACGCCGATCGCTAACGTCAACGCGACGGTCTCAGTCACGGCCGCGACGGCGGGCGCGGACATCGAGACGATCGACGCACTCAAGATCCGACTGCTCGAGGACCTCGCAAGCCCGCCGCAGGGCGGGGCCGAGGCCGACTACGTGGCATGGGCGAAGGAACACTCGGCGTCGATCTCCCGCGTCTGGGTCTACGAGCACGAGCCGTACCTCGGCCAGATCACGGTGCGGTTCGCGCTGGTCGTCCCGGATGGGGGCGACTCGACGGACGTGATCCCGTCGGGCGGCGACGCGACGTCGCTGCAGACCTACCTCAGAACGAAGGCCCCGGCGCACGTCGCCGACTACGTCTACGCGGCAGCGCCGACGCCGAGAGCCATCGACATCGACGTGACCCTGACGCCCGACACGTCGGACATCCGCGACGCCATCGAAGACCACGTCGACGATCTCTTCGCGACGCTCGACATCGCCCCGGGCGGGACGCTCTACCAAGACGACATCCGAGACGCGATCCGGCGCGGCATCAAGAGCGTCGACCCGGACGGACAATTCGAGCTCAACACCATCGAAGGCGCGGCGCCGGCCGACATCGACCTTGCCGATGGGGTCCTGCCGGTGATCGGCGTGCTGACTGAAGACGGGGGCGCCTGGACATGAGCGAGGGCGCACCGGCGAAGCCCTGGGCGGGCAACGCGACCGAGTACGTCGCGGCCCTCGTCGCGCTCGCGGGACGCGGCCGAGCGTGGGCGCCGCCGTCGACGTCGCGCACGGCCAAGTGGTGGCTGGGCGTCGCGCGCGAGCTCGTGCGGGCTCACGACTGGCTACGGGACCTTATCGACGAGCTCGACCCCGACGCCGCGACCGACACGCTCGACGCGTGGGAGCGGTCGCTGGGCCTGCCCGAATCGGGCGAGGTGATCGCCGCTACCAACGCCGAGCGCCGGCTGGACATCACGGCGAAGCTCCTGTCACGGGCCGTCGTCACCAAGTCGCAGTGGGTCGCGTTCGCCGAGGCAGCGGGCTACACCAACGTGACGATCACGAGCGGGCACGCGGCGCAGTTCACGGTCAATTCGGACTGCAACGACGCTGTGACCGGGCCCTACTACTGCGCGGCGGTGTGGACGCTGACGATGACGGGCACGCAGAACACCGCGTTCGAAGCCCTCGCCAACAAGATCAAGCCGGCGCACACGCGACTCCTGTTCGTGTACGTCTGACCGAGGTAGAGCATGAAGCGCATCGCATCCGGCACTCAAGCGGCAGCACTCCCGACGCACCCGGCAGGCACGGGCACGGCGGGGTATTTCGTCGATGCGGCGACGACGCCCACGGGGACGCCTACGAGCCTCACGCCCGAGTGGTTCAACGCGGTGCAGGAATCGATCGTCAGAACGATCGAGGACGGTGGCGGTACGCCCGCGACTGACTTCGACCTGTTCAAGACGACGGTATCGGGCGTGCACGGCATCAAGGCGCACGCCACCAGCCTCTCAAACGTGACGACACCCAAGACCCGTGTCGCCTTAGCGTCGGCTACGGTCACGGTGTCTGGTGCGCACTCGGCGGCAGTGGCGGCATCAGGTACCATCGGCGTCACAGGGGCTCGGTCGGCTGCTATCGCGTGCGAAGGCATCGTCGTCGCGTCCGGTGCGGACTCGGCGGTCATGGCCGTGAGCGGTGGTATCGCTTCAGGAGACCAGTCGGCCGTTGTGGGCGGGACCAGCACTGCGGCGAGCGGACACCGTTCTGTTTGCCTCGGTGGTTCTTCGGCCGCGTCGAGCGCAGCCGACGCCGCGACGCTCGGCGGCGACAACCCCACGGCCAGCGGTCTGAAGGCAGTCGCGGCCGGCGGCCACGACCTGACGGCGAGCGGCGAGAACGCGGCGGCCATCGGCGGCGATACGAACGTCGCCGCGGCCGATGAGTCGTTCGTTGGCGGCGGGAACAGCCACGACATCCAGTCCGGATCGACGCGGGCTGCGGTGGTCGGGGGCAACAACCACACGATCACCGCGGCTCGCGCCATCGCCCTCGGCGGTGACTCGCACATTCTGGGCGGCGCGGACAGTGCAGCACTCGGCGGCGCCAACAACATCGTGAGCGCGGCCAAGAGCTTCGTTATCGGGGGGACGGGCAACGACATCGCGAGCGGGGCCGCGCAGTGCGGCGTGTTGGCCTCAGACACCTGCCAAGTCCTGGCCACCTCAAGCAAAACGAACATGCTGCTCGTCGCCAGCAAGAACGCCGAGCTGCACACCGACGGCGATCCCTCAAGCGGCGGCGCCGACGGGTTCTGCCTTGCCCTCGGCTACAACGCGAGCAACCCAGGCGCGACGGTCATCAACACCAACCTGACGATCATGCTCGCAGGTAAGCACGGCATCATCCAGACGTCGGGGGCCATCACGGCATCGACGGACCCCAACTCGGACTTCGCCGAGATGTTCGAGAACGCGGAGCCCGGCAGCATCCCCGACGGGACGCTCTTGGCTCGGGTGGGGAGGAAAGTCCGAATCGCCCGACCGGGGGACCGCGTCATGGGCGTGGTCTCGGCGACGCCGGGTATTCTGCTCGGGACGGGCGGTCTCCACTACGCGAAGCGCTACGCCACCAATGAGTTTGGTCGCCCGCTGCTCAACGAAGACGGCTCGCGTATGGACGCCCAGGGGTATGACAACCAACGGCCCAACGTCGCCCGCACGGCACGCCCCGACGAGTGGACTGCGGTTGCTCTCGTGGGCCAGGTCCGCGTTCGAATCGGCAAGGGCGTCGAAGAGGGCGACTACCTCACGCCTGGCGCCGACGGGTGCGCGCTCGGCACGCTGGCCCGGCCCGACGGGCGGCCGGTGGAGGTGATGGAGATCACGACGCCGTTCGACGCCGCGCGGGGCTACGGCGTGGCGCTCTGCCTGGTCGGCTAGCGCCGCCGGCGGGCGCTGCGAACGGCCTGGACGATTGAGCGGTAGAGCTGGTCCGGAAACTCGCCGTCGAACACTTCTTTGACCGTCTGGTCGATGGGCCAGCGCTTCTTCAGGTTGATCTTGGCGTCGTCGGCGATGTACCAGAGCACGCTCCCGGGCGTGGCGGTCGGGTGCTTCTTGCTCGCTCGGATGACCTGGCCATGGGCTAGCTTCGGCACGCCCTCTCGGCGCTTCACCGTGCGGACCTTCCCGGTCTTCTTCGACGTCTGCTGCACCGAAACCCGCTTGCGTAGGCGGTCGATGCCGGCGCGGTAGGCGAGACCGCGACGGATCTGATTGAGCGGCCAGTCGCTGCGCTTCTTCGTCGTGTCCTGCTCGGATGCACGCGCCCCAATAGGGACCGCGCTGATCGGCTGGTCGCCGCCCGGCCGCTTGCCTCCCGTGTTGTGCACTTCGAGATAGTCGTGCCGGCCGAAGATGTGGAGGCGTAGGTCATGCTTCGACGCGCCCTTGTACGCCCCCCGGTCCGGGCCGATGCCGATCCCTTTCTTGGTCCACTCGTTGCGGACGGTGAAATACAACGGCAGCTCCCGCACGAGCCGGTCTCGCGCGAGCTTCGCCGTCCAGTTCATGCCTCGACTGATGGCGAACGGAAACTGGTCGGCCCACTCCGCGAACTCCCGGAGCCGAGACAGGTCGAGCCGGATCGTGGTGACGACTGCCATGACGTCAGCGTGCCGATTCAGGGCCGGCGGGTCAACTCGCACTTGCCCGATATTGCTCGCGCATGTAGGGTAAACACCTGATCGCCGGTTCAGTGCCTCCGGGCCTAGCCGGCATTCCCCCAATCACGGAGGCCCATGCGCTACGACCTGACCATCTCCTCTGGCTCGACGGGTCGCATCGTGCAGCGCATGCAGGCCGAGCTCGTGCGTCGCGGCGAAGACCTCACGGTCGACGGCAAGTGCGGCCCGAAGACCATGGGCGCCGTCGCCCGGGCGCTCTGCCTCCCGTCGCCCAAGGCGATCGGCCGCGTCGAGCTGGCCCGCCTCGGGATCGACGTGCGTCTCGGGATCGACCTGAGCGGGCACAACGAGGGCGGCAACAAGCGGCCTGTCAACTTCGACAAGGTCAAGGCGGCCGGCGTTTCGTTCGTGTGGCTGAAGCTGAGCGAGGGCGCGAGCTACCGCAACCACGAGGCCATGCGGCAGGCCGACGAGTGCCAGCGCCTAGACTTGCCCGTCGGCGGCTATCACTTCGGTGACCCGTCAGCAAAGCGCCCGCTCGATCTTGCGTCTCTGGCCGCCGACGCCGTGGCCGAGGCCGAGCACTACCTCGAATGGCGCCGCTCGGTTATCGGCGTCCCCACCCTCTCCGACGTGCTCGACCTCGAGGAGGCATATCAGGCCAACCTGACGGCGGCGGCCTGGGCCGCCATCGGCGGCACGTCCCGGCGCCGAGCCGAGCTGTGCGCGCTCTGGTGCCTCACCTGGCTCGAGCACGTCGAGCGGGCCACCGGCCGAAAGCCGATGCTCTACACCGGCCGGTGGGCCTGGCAGGCGTACCTCTCGGCCGCTCCCGCCGAGCTGCTCGAGCGCCTTCGACAACACGGTCTCTGGCTCGCCTCGTACAACACCGGCTCCGAGCCGAAGCGAACGATCGCCGGCTATCCCTGGCGCGTCTGGCAGTTCTCGGGCTCGGGTTCGGTCGACGGCGTCGATGGGAAAGTCGACCTCAACTGGGCTCTCGCGGAGGACCTAGCGCCATGACAATCCCTAGGTGGATGGTGACCCTGCTCTCACTCGGCGCGGCGGCCATCGGCGCGCTCGTCGCCGGCCTTAGCGTCTCGTACAGGGCCGGCGAAAAGTTGACCGCACTGACGATCGAGCTGTCTCACGTTCGCGAGACACTCACGCCGGCCGTCGTGGCCGTAGGCGTCCACGAAGCCCGACTCGGCGTCGTCGAAACCCGGCTCGGCTACTGTTGCCTGCCGGGCGGCCCTCGCGCGTCGCTCGACGCCGACCCAACCAAAGCCGTCGCAGGAGTCTGGTGATGAGCACCGCTACCGCCCTCGCTCGCTCGCGCACCGCCTGGACTGCCCTGGCTACCGTCGTGGTCGCCATCGTCGGCCCGCGCGTCGGTCTCACTCACGATGAGGTCGCGTCGCTCGTGGGCGCGCTGCAGCTCGTCGTGGCGACGCTCTACGTGCAGGACCGGCGCGGGGGTCGACGATGAACGGCTGCAGCGCCGCGGCGACTCGCGCCGCTCTCTTGGCTGCTCTGCCGATGGCGTTTGCGTCGGCCTGCACCACCCTCGGCGGCGTGGTCGACGAGCAGGCTCGTTCGGTAACGTGGCGCTGTGACGGCCCGTCAAAGGCGCGGGTCCAGGCCCACCGGCTGATCGTCGAGTGCCCGACGGGGCCTGCCCCGACGCTGGTCGTCGAGACCGTCGCGCCGGTGGTGGGGCCGTGACCACCGACCTACTCTCGCACGACGCCCAGCGCATCGCCCGAACGGCAGCATCGGGGGCGCTGAGCGACATCGCCGATCTCGTGCTGGACCAACTGCCGCAGCCGGCTCGACGCATCGCCCAGGCTCTCTGGTCGAAGTTCGCGGACGCTGTCATCGAGCGCCAGGTGCAGCGCGCCGTCGTCCAGGCCCAGTCCCTCACCGTCGTCGACGAGCGGACGCCCGGCGCCCCGAGCTCCGTCGAGCTCGTCGACGAGCGGGGCCAATAGTCCGTACGCCGCACGGGCCGCTTGATCCTACCCTGATCCCGTCCAGACCACTCTACTGCTCGCTCGTTCAGCACGGACGCAACTCGACGATCACGGTCCCGACGCGATCTGCCCGTGGTAGCTGCACCAAGCCCCGACCCTTCCAATTAAGGTCGCGTAACCATGCGCCGCCCCCATTGCCTCATGATGTCGTGCGCTTGCGAAGCGCCACGACGTTGTCTGATCCTGCGGTGATCCTGATCGGCGAAACGAGCGCGACCGCCGAGGCCAGCGGGAGCGCGCTCGGATCGGTGTAGACGCCCCGGATCCCAGAGCTGTGACCGACCAGGTATTCGACGGCGTCAGAGTCGGCCCCGGCACGGTGCAGCTCGCTGACGAAGGCCTTGCGGAACGCGTGGTCGGGCCGCTTTGCGTACGCCTCGACTCGCACGCCGCTTTTCGTCCAGGCCAGTCGGATCGCGTTCTCGACCTGCTGGGCCCCGGCGATCCGGTCGGTCGGCTGACCGCCCCACGAGGTCACGGCCGAGACCAGGTGAGGCGACGCCGGCATGATTCGGCCCGCCCGCTCGGCGTTCGTCTTCCCGAGCTCGCCCCGGATGCGCAGCGTCTTGGCCGTGGTGTCGAGGTCAGCGAACACGAGCCCGCAGGCCTGGCTGACCCGGAGCCCCGTGTACCGCATGAGGATCGCGGCACGGTACGCGCCCGTCTTCGGGTCGAGCTCGGCGATGCATCGGTCACACTCGGCCCACGTTGGGGCGACGGTCGGCGTCGCGTCAATGCCCCGCATCTCGAGCGTTCTCACGCGCCCAACGTCGTCGCCAAACTCGTCCGAGTCGTGCGCCCACTCCCAGAGACGCTGGGCCGCCTGGATGTACTGCTGGCGGCTGCTCTCCGTCATGCGAGCGCCGAGGTCGTCGTAGTAGTCGCCCATCGTGCGGCGGCTGAACGCGTTCGCCGCGCTCTCGTCAGTCCCGACGAAGGCGACGAAGGACAGTGCCTGATAGCTGTAGGTCTCCAGCGTCTTTGGGCGCTTCGCTCTGGCGACGTGCTTCAGGTACGCCGAGACGACGTCCTCAAGACGCGCACCAGTTCGCGGAGGCTCCCAGTCGCGTCCGTTGGCTTTCTCTTCTTCGACGCTGCGGCCGAGCTGCTCGGCGCTGCGACGGGTCGGGCACGACCGCGCCCGGCGGTCGCCGTGGACCCCGTACCAGCGGACAAGGTACGTGTCCCCCCGCTTCGTGATCGTCGCCATGCCTCGACCTCCCTGAGCCAATCGTCGAGCTGGTCAGCGTACCAGCGCCGCTGGCGCCCCACTAGGACGCACGGCGGCGTGAGACCCGCCCGCTCACCATCGGCGAGGAGACGCGCCAGCGTGTGCGTCGACACGCGTAGCAGCTCGGCGACCTCGATGCTGGTCAGCGGGCGAGCCATCTCAGAACTGCGACTTGATGGCGGCACGGGCCTGGGCGTCGGTGAGGCCGAGGCCGACGGCCCAGCCGAGGAGCCCGTTGATCGCCGCCTCGGCCGTCTGGCCCGAGGCCGCCCAGCCCGCCGCTTGCTTGCGCACCTCGTCGGACATCGGATGCTCGGCCGCGGGCGGCGCGGGCGGGCGCGGTGGCGTCGGGGCCCCCGGGGTCGCGGGGGCCGAGGCGGGCGGCGTGGCCGCGGCCGGGGCGTCGGGCGACATCAGCGCCGCGGCGAACTGATTCTGTCCCTCGATGGGGTGCCAGGACAGCTCGAGGAACTGTTTGACCTTGCCGGTCGCCGGGTCGATGGGCGCGGGAGTAACCGCGCCGGTCTTCGGATCCTTCTTCTCGTACGCGTCGCGGAGAGATCCCTTGACGCGGACACGAACACCACGCGCGGTCTGGGCCGGTGAGATCACGCCCCGGGCGAGTGTACCCCATGACTTCGAAGCCGAGATGTCGTCTGGCTTCAGGCCAGCCGACTGAGCCACGGCCACGAGGAAGGCCTTGAAGTCCTTGTCGCCGTAGCTGATCCGCGTCTGCGGGTTGTAGCCCTTGGCGCCCTTGCCGTGCTGATAGACGGCGCCGACCGATTCGCCCGGGAAGTGCGGGGCCGGGCCGTTGTCGAGAGCCACCGAGCTGATGATCCGGCAGTTGATCGCGTAGGTGTCGATGCCCGTCTTCTTCGACTCGAAGTCGCTGACTTCGACGACCTCGACTTCGTGTGTCCCGGCCTTGAAGTAGCTGCGGTCGCCATGCTCTTTCTTGTTGCTGTCAGGGTCGTTAAACTGGTCGTAACTCATGTTGTTTCTCACGTTGACGTGCCCTCTCGGGCGTTAGATCGGGGCCGTCCAGGTCGCCATTGCGAGCTTCTGACGGGTCCCGAAAGACTCTTCGATGTAGCGGGCGCTCTCGACCGCAGACCGGAGCGAGCGCCGAAACGGCTCGGTGTGTGCGTAGACGTACACCTCGACCTCGTCGGCTTCCTGGCCCTGACGATGGGTGCGGCCGAGCATCTGTTCCCAGATCCCACCGGAGCCCGGAGGCTCGACGACCAGGTTCGTGCGGCACCAGCGCTGCAGGCCGTCGACACCCTCTTTGTGGACGTTCCAGCTCGCCGCAAATGACTGACGCTTCTCCGTTGGGATCTTGGAGCCGGCCCCGTAGACCGGCAGGCCCGCCTCTCGAAACAACGGCTCGAGCGCCGTCGACCCGTACCAGACGATGACGTGCTGGCGGCGACGCTCGAACTCGACGACGCGGTCAATGACGTCCGACACGAGGTACAGGTCGATCCACGTCGGGACGCTTGGCGGCTCGGGCTTCTTGCGCTGTGGCTCCCAGCGCTTCAAGGCCAGGTGCGGCCACTGCATCGCGCCGGCCTCGAGCTCGGCGCCGATGGCGGCCCGCACGAGCGCCTCCGAGTCGTAATCCGGCCCGGCCCGCTCCGCGAGCTCGTCGCGCACGACCTTGGCCCAGCCCCGCCGCGACCTCACCCATTCCTCGTCGACGATGGCCAGCCCGTCGGGGCCGAGGGGCCAGCGCCATTTCTGATAGTACCCGAGGCTCAAGTGCGTCCCGACCCGGGCGCGCGAGAGGTCGTCCGGAAGAATCTCGCCCTCGGGGTCCACCGACGCGTCCATGGCCTGGTCGAGGAGCTGCTGGACGCGCTTCGGCACCTCAATCTCGATGGGCGTGATCGTGAGGCTCGTGCCGATGCTCGACTCGCTTGAGCAGACCACGCCCGGCGCCGACCTCATTCGACGCTGGAACGCCTGGCGGGCGTAGGACACCAGGCCCTTGCCCCCGTCGGGGCGCTCGCCCTCGCCGAAGGCGTCGAGGAGTGGCGCGACGGTGCGCCAGTCGTGCGAGGTCGGACGCCCTCGGCGGTCGAGGCACGCCGACCACGCCAAGACGTGGTGCTCGTGGTTCTGCTCTGAGTTGCGCGGCAGGAACGACCTGGTGCCGAGGGCCCACTCGGCAATATGGGCGAACTGCTGGATCGAGTCGTGAGACAGCGTCCCCGACATTGCGACGACTGGTACGCCGCTCTGAACGGCCCGACCGAAGCGCCGCGTGCGGGCGGCGTCCATGTCGCCGAGGGCGTGCGCCTCGTCGCAGACGATAGCCAGGCGCCCCGGCCCGACGTTCGCGGCGAGCTGCTCGAGCTCGCGCGAGTTCGCCTTGGCCGAGACCCAGGGATAGGACTTGCACTGCATCGACCCTTGAACGCAGAACAGGTCTTGCGCTCGGGCGATCCATCGCTGCGTCTGGGCGACCACGTTGGGCTTCGTGAGGATCAACGTGTGGTCGACGCCGAGCACAGTCCCGGCGAGCAGCGCGATAAAGGTCTTGCCCCCGCCGACCCCGATGGGCAGGACGGCCCCGCGGGCGTGGGCGATGGCGGCCAAAGCCATACACTGAAGGCCGTTCAATCGCAGCGGTCGACCGTCCAGCATCGCCCCCGGCCGCACCAGGCGCGTGTTCACCTCGTCGATGAGCGCCGCCTCAGACGCCGAGTAGTCGACGCGAGGGACGCGCGCCGCGCGCACCGTCTCCGTCGGCCAGTCGGCCATCGGCGGCAACAGCAACACCGCGAGCGCCGCGAACGTCATCGGCGGGCGCGGGGGACGGTGGGCGAGCGTGGCCAGCATCGGGGGCGGGGAGTGCATCAGGTCGCGAGTCCGGCCGCCGACGCAACCAATTCGAGCATGGCCGTTGCGCGGCCCTCGCTCCCGCCCTTGTGCTGGCGATGCATGGTCGGGCCTTCCTTGCCGTCCGACCACGACTCCATGAACCTGGATGAGTCCAGCAGTCCCCGTTCAGATAGCCAGCAGTGCGCAAGGCCAATCAGCCGCTCCGGGTCGGGGTTAACATCAGTGTCACAGCAGTAGTTGCACATCCACGGAGCGGGCTCACGTGGCCCCGCGGCCAGCACTTCGTTGCGCGCACATCGGACACACCTCGGCACGTCCAGTCCTGCCTGTCGTGCCGCTAAGCCAGCCTTGAAAAGCGGAGTCATCGAACCGCCCTCACCTGCCGCGGCGCGAACTGCGCGATGATGGATTCGAGCTCTTCGAACAGGGGGTGACGCGTCGAGACGAACAGCGCCTCGGGCAAAACGGCCGTACCGTCGCGCAGCGCTCGGTAAGCGAGACTGGCGACCAGCCGATATCCGTCGCGGAACTTAGCGAGGCGGTAGTCATGGCCTAGCTCATCCGAGGCCTTGACCTCGTACGGCGCGACCCACTCGGAGAAGTCGAGGGCCGCGACGCCCATCGGCAGGCAGTCGACGTAGACGGTCGTTCGGGAGGGGGAGACGCCCCCGGCCACGTCAGACGACGCGGGCGGCTCCGGGGGCGATGGTGGGACAGGTGGGGCGGGCGCCGGGGGAGCCGGCGGGGCGGCAGTCGCGGCCGCGTTGG